>Ga0265298_10000918_pt1 | contig 43791 bp, 72 predicted proteins | sample AusTroGonzalo_MG_3_FD_193486 | JGI IMG/M metagenome (GOLD analysis project Ga0265298, IMG submission 193486) | Bovine rumen microbial communities from tropical cattle in Woodstock, Queensland, Australia - Gonzalo_01 | ecosystem: Host-associated > Mammals > Digestive system > Stomach > Rumen ... | reverse complement strand
CGATTACGCATTGAATATGGTATAATATCCTCGAAAGGTGGGTATTATAATGGACAAGTATGTAAAACTTGATGATGTATTACGGACATTAGATAATTGCTTGGATATTGACCAAAATAATTATCTTCCCGTAGATGAGCGACCATTCAATTATGAATTGCTTGTTAAAACCATAAAAGAATTGCCGTTTGTTTTAGGGATAGATGATGGTATGTAACATAGTCCTTTACGGACAGTTATAAACACCCAGCCGTAGGGCAGACCTATCGAGCCTACTAACAGTGCGTAACATGATAGGAATTTTGAAAGAAGGGTATGGGAACAGACAGATACCAAGATGTGTATTTTGCGAGTTCCCTATAAATCCCACGATGTAACGAATGCGAAATAGTGTTCCATAAGTGGAACAGAGGTTTCACGCATAGAACTATTTTTCTTCATGTCATGATGATATGCTTAAATCACCTTAAAGAAAGGAGCATACCATTATGACAAACGAAGAAATCAAAGTATTCCTTGAATATACAAAAGTTTTACTAGCAATCAACAACATCAAAGATGCACAAGTTGAAGAAGCGTTAACAACCGCAATAGCCAAGTTTAATGACAAAGAGGAAAGGCATTGGCTTGGGTAACGAAAGCGAAATAGTCCAATCATATCGAAGGCTTATGCTACGGCATAGGGTATTGATGTAGGTATGGTTGGACTGTAACGAAAGCGAAATAGACTTGCCCGTTGAAAACACGGGGAGCAAGGGCATTCTTCGGAGTGTCCTTTTTTATTGGTGAATTATGGCAGTTTTATTATATGTAGGCTCGATGCTTACCTCAGTTTTGAGTTTCATAATGCTAATGTTTTTGACGTTTGCCGAGGAAGATTCCGAGATATTCAAGTATTACGGAGAGAAAGAAGCAATTATCTGTGTGGTAATTGCCTTTGTTTTTATGATTCTTGCTTATTTAGTGGATAGGAGATAAAAGAATGGACGCATCAACTTATTTGCAAGCCTTCATAACCGTAGGCGGCGCAATTATGGGTATATGGGGGTTTATCAAGGTGGTAAAGGATATTAAGCACGATTCAGACGCAGAGCATGACCGCCGCCAAAGATGGGATAAGGCGGCAAAAGTCATCGAGGAAAAAGAAGATTTGTGGGATAAAGCCCTTACAGATATGGAGCAGGGACGCAAGCGTATTTGTGACAGATATGACGGTAGGCTTGACGACCAAGATGCAAAAAATCAACAAATGCTTGCAATGCTCTGTATGACGTTAAGAGCGCAGGACGCAATACTTGAAGCGTTAGTAGAGCAGGGTATAGGAAATGGCGAAATAAAGGCCATGCACAGAGAACTAAAGGGATTTATTTTAGATCAGGTACAGTAAGGGGGTAATGATTATGAAGATCAAACTTTCGGATTCATGGTATGACTTTTTGAAGTGGTGCTGCATACTTTTTCTTCCGGCACTCGCAGTCCTTGTAAAGACAGTCTTTACGATATGGGCTTTGCCTTACGGCGATGAAATCAGCACTACAATAATGGCAATCGACGTATTTCTTGCCAGCATTTTAGGAATAAGCACGATACAGTACAACAAGGAGTAAAGCTATGGCATACACAGATACATCCTTTTTGGCTGTTCTGAAACCGTATGTCCTGCAAGATATGAAGAATACTGGCATACTTGCTTCCTTGACCGCTGCACAAGCGTTTATTGAGAGCAACAAGGGGAATTCAGGACTTACACAGAAGGCAAACAACCTATTCGGAATAAAGGGAACATATCAAGGCCAATACGTTCTTATGCCTACAACCGAGTATTACAACGGTGTAAAGACAAAGGTTAATGCCAAGTTTAGGAAATATCCTAACTGGCTGGAAAGCATTGCGGATCATTCAAGGCTTTTCAATACAAACAAGCGATATGCTAACCTTCGTGGTTGTACGGACTACAAGCAGGCATGTATAAATGTTCAGGCCGACGGATATGCAACAAGCCCGACATATGCGAACACTTTGATAAAGACTATTGAGAAGCACAAGCTTTATGAGTGGGATAAGGAAGCGCTAGGTGACATTCCGACAGTACCGGGAGAGTGGAACATCGGTCAAACGTATGTAACACAGCAGGACTTGAACATAAGGAAAGAGCCGAACGGCGACCCGGTAAAGTATTCCGATCTAACCGAAGACGGACAGAAACACGCCTTTGTTAATACAAATGGGTATTCGGTCTTAAAACGTGGAACAAAAGTCACGGTTAAGGATATAAAAAGCACTGGCACTTCAACATGGTTACGCATTCCGTCAGGGTGGATATGCGGAAAGAACAGCAAAAACGTATTTGTACTGTAAGGGGGTATAAAGATGGCAGTAAAAGGTTACATTGGCGATTCAAAAGTAGCCGCAAAACTTGGTAACGGTGGCAGCATCAAAAACGGCGTTGTTTATAGTAGCGCATCAAACTTAAGAGACAGAGGATATCCTAGTTCAATGGGAACTTCTTCGGGGGTTGCAGGAGTGAAGAATTACGGTGTAAGAAGCACAAGCGGAGCAACATCTTCGGGAAGCAAGTCGTCAGGATCATCTTCGGGATCGACTGCATCAGCCGGATATTACGACGATGGCGGAAGCAGCGCATATAATGCTTTACTGGCTGCATATCAGAATCAGCAGAACGATTATGAAGAATACCTGCGTCAGCAGAGAGAAGCGGCACAGAACGCTTATGATCGTGGTATGAGCGCCCTTAATAACGCATACGATAGTCAGATGAATTCTTTGTCAAGCAATCTTGGAGAGACAAAGAACCAGCTTTTGAACGCTTATAACAGATCAAAAACAAATGTCAACAACGATGCAGAGTCTTCGTTAAGGCAGGCATATATCAACAAGATGATGTCACAGAAGAACCTTGCACAGCAAATGTCAGCGCAGGGACTTACGGGCGGCGCAACAGAAACAACAATGGCAAACATGCTTAACAATTATGGAAACGCCCGGAACAACATCAACACAACCGTCAATAGTAATCTTTCCAACCTTGAAGGAAACTACAACGATAGTCTTTCGCAGGCTATGCAGGCATACAATTCGGCGGTGGCAAACGCTAACTTACAGAAGGCACAGCAGCAAATGTCTCTTGAAAATGCGCTTGCAAACAACGAGATCAGCGCTCTTGGAAATTATCAGAGCCTTCTTCAAAGGGATAACGAGAATTACCTCGATCTTCTTAAATCCGCTATTTCAAATAGCATGAAGTACACATATAGCCCTACAAAGGCATCGAATAATGTTCAGGCAGTAGCGTTAAATCAGGCTTCCAATCCAGCGCTTACAACAAATTATCAGGCGCTTAAAGACCTGATGGATATGTATTCCGGCGGCGGTAACAATTCAGCCGTATCGGTAACAAATCCGACAAATAACAACAACTACCTTGCAGCAATACTTTCACAGCTTTATTAAAGAGGGCTAATCATGGCACAGAATTTAAGAGACAAGGGCTATCCTTCTGCAAAGGAGTATAGCCCTAATCGAAGTGACAAGCGTAATGCAGTCATGGATAAGAACGTAACTCCTGAAACTACAAAGACTACGTTTTCGGAGACAAAACGAAAAGAGAGTAAAGCTCACAATGCTATGAATAATCTTGTTAATGCTTATACAAGGAACTTCTTTGGCACAGATATGCCGAGAATACATAACATTGACTATGAAACCGATAATTTCGGAGAGCCGGACAGCGTATCGGAAAGAGGTTTTGCAGTCCGTGATAAGAAAAACAATAGGCTTGGATATGCTTCCAGCGCCATTGATTTTGACGATCAGGGTAATAGGTCTGATATTTACGACATAGGCATTGACAACGGCAATCCTAATCGTGGAAACCTTGATATTTCCTTAAATACACCTTACGGAAAGCTTAAAGGCGGTTTCGATCAAAATACTAACTATGGTTCGTATCAGACCTATTCAAGCGATCCTTATGGGCTTCAAGCTTATTGGGATGATGAAAGGTTTGCAACGCCTTTAGAAGTAAATGTCGGGAAGGGCGGATCAGATGTAACGGGCGGAGATATGTATTATGTCGATACAAATTATCCGTTTAACAAAGATAGGTACGCTTCTTTTGATACTCCGTTAGGTAGAGTAAGCGCTTTCACAAGTGCGGAGTCTCCTTTCAATGACGGCTACGGGTCTATTGAGTTTGACCCAAACTATTATGCGCAGGCATTAGCAAATCTTCTTTTAGGACAGAGGTAAATAAATGGCACGCAAGCGTAATTACGAAAATGAAGTTTACAAAAATTCAGGATCAGTAGGTTATTCACAGAAGGCTTTAGCTGCCCTTGACACTGGCTCATATAGGGGTAGGCAGCAGAGATATAGAACATCAGACGAACAAGTACAGTCTATTCCTAAACAGATACCTGCTCTTGAAGGCATGTCAAGATCACCTGAATTTAACTCTCGTGTTGATACTAACCGGGCAAGGCAGAGATATGCAGAGCGCATAAACTACGCCCCTTTAGGACAGCAAAGACAAACAACAAACAACGATAACTATGTTGTTAACAGAAACAGATATGCAAAGCTTATGCAGGACAATAGGCTTGCAAACGATATAAAACTTCTTGCACAAGTCAATTATCAGAACGCTAATCAGGATGCCACTGTTTCTGATGATTGGGCGAATGAATACGGCGCAAAGAGAATAACTGGTGGCATGAACAAAGATCAGTTTGTAAAAACTCTTTCCCGTAGATATGGCCTTACCTCAAAAGAATTAAATGATATGGCCTTGACCTTCCACACGGACGCTAACAAGGCCGACGTTGCAAACTACGGCAAGAAGCTTAAAAAAATAGGTGAAGCACACCCCGTATTAGGATCGGCAGGTTCATTTGTAGGAACTTTAGGAAGTGGCGTAGAAGGCGCATATAACACCGTTGTCGGCGGTCTTACTGGTGACGATAGATTCCTTTCTAATATGTTCAGCACTACAAAGAAAAGTCCTAGAGAGGGTGCAAAGAAGAACATTAAATCTAATGTAGGCAAGACAGCTTATGACGTTGGAATGGGTATCGGCGATATGGCAGTCGGTGCGGCTGCTGGAAGTGCGCCCGTTATTCTTGCCGGAAATACCGCAAATGAAGCGCAATCATCAGCAATTAACAGAGGATCAAGCGTTCGTAAAGCGTCTGCTTATGGCGCTGGCGCAGGTGCATTAGACTTCATTACAAACAAGATCGGGCTGGATAAAGCTAAGAAGCTTGCAGTCAATGAGATTAAAAGCACTGGCATTAAGAAACTTCTTGCTCAGAACGCTATTGCCGGAGTAGGCGAAGCGGCTGAGAACGTATATCAGGATATAGGCCAGTCGCTTATAGATTCCCTTCTTAATGGCGAAAATGCAGAATTGACCCAATCGTTCAATGATAAGAAGGCTCGTGGTATGAGCGATTCTGATGCGTTCAAGGCTGTAGCGAAGGAATACGCTACACAGCTTGCAACATCAGGAGCAATCGGCTTTGGTATGGGTTCTGCTATGCAAGCTGGTTCTACAGTTGCGCCTAAAATTCCTTCACTTCTTAATAGGCAATCCCGTATTTCCGAAGTTGATAATGCTATTAAGCAGGCTAATCAGGCGGCAGCAGAGATTGACCGTTTAAGTCAGCAGATACCAAAGGTAGAACAGCCGACAATTCCAATCTCTACAAATAACGTAACAGTGCCTAGCTTTGCAAAGATACAAGCTGATTTAGAAGCAAGCAGGAAGGCTAATCAGCCGAAGGACTACTCTATTCAGACGGTATATGCAAGCGATCATTCTCCGAGATATTTTGTAAGAGAGAATATAGACGCAAATACATCAAGGCCAGTTGAACCCGGTAAGGTTTACAATACAAAGGCGCAGGCAAATGAAGCGCTTAATAGAATACAAGGTGCAATACCTAACAAAAACGTTGCTGAAAACGCCGCAAGGAATCCTAGACTTGTTAAAGCGCTGGAAGGCGAAGAACTGGCGCAGGCAAAACAGCATATTGCCGATAATGACGCGGCTATTCAGAGACTTGATAACGAGATCAATGTTCTTAAAAACGATCCTAACAATCTGTGGCGCGGACAGTTAAAGAAGAAGGTTCAGGCCGAGATAAAGGCTAAAGAGAATCAGCAGAAGGCACTTGCAAAAGATACTACAGATACAAATAAGCGTATTAAAGGCGGCATTACGCCCATTAAGGAGCTTCTTTCGGACGATCAGAGAAACGCAATTTACAGCAATGAAAACGGCATTTACAAGGAGCTTAACTTTGCTGTCAAGTTTGCCGGAGATACAGCCGAAGCGAAGGATTTAAGGACAAGCGCAAAGAAATCTCTTAATAAGTTTGTAGAAAGTAATGATCCTGCAGATTTAAGAGACTTTTACAATAATGTAATTGAACTTGATAACCTCGCAAAGTCTACAAACGCAGAGTACGCAACAAAGAGTGGCACAAGGTATAACTACAATGACTATTTTGAAGTGCCTGCCGGAGAGGAAGCAATACCTCACCTTATGAGAAGGGTAATGACTTCGGGCGCATTGCAAGCTGTTCCTGATACTCATAGTAAGTATGCTATGCCGGAAAGCACAGTAGATATACCGCATCAGCTTGCTAGTAAGTATGCGCAGGCTTATCAGGGTTTCGATACTTATGATTATATGGACAATGCGTTTGAGAACGACGGTTTTGTTGAGCAGATGGCAGACGATATAGCCAACGGACGCGACCTTACGCAGTACATAGACAGATTATTTGACGACATAGAGGACGCTCCCGACGATCAGATACGCGGACAGATGCAGGGTCTTATTGACGAGCTTTCCGCTATGAATAAAAAGGCTGGGGCAAGTGCGCCTAAAGGAATAGATGTATATAGGGGTTATAATCGTTCCGACAATCCATTAGAAGGCAATCTTGCAAATCAAAAAACAATCTACGATGTAATTGGCAGAGAAAATCCCAATCAAGTTGACATGCTTCCTCTTGAATATTACACAGATAATCTTGATGATGCTACACATTATGCTAATCACGATAAAGAATTGTTTGATTTAGCACAGCAAAAAGGTGCAGATTATGAAACTCTAACGGGTAGAAAGCCGGAGTTTAACGGTCATGTAGAAAAGCATACTATTAATCCTCGGAATGTGCTGGATTTATCTGAACTTGGCGAACAGACATCGGTTGATGCTATATACAATTATTTATCACAGTTAACTGGAAAAACCCCGTCTGAAATTGATGATATTTTGCGGCTAGGCGCTATTGAAAAAGACGCAAACGGCAATGTAATAGACTTGCCGTCATTTAGCGTCTTAAGAAACTTTGACAACGGAGAAGGCGCAGTAGGCACACGTTTTGTTGATTTTATGCGTAACAACGGCTATGACGCTGTTAAGTATAAGGAAGGCGGAGCTAATCATTACGCATTATTAAATGACACAAATGAAAATGTATTGCCGAAGCAGGAACTTCCGACGGCTGCAGCAGGTGGTAATATGCCGCCTAGAATACCTGAATTAGTAAATCTGCCTGAAAACAAAAATGCAATATCAAGGGTGGCTTCTAATACTGCTATAAATGCAAAGATTATAGATCAGAACATGCTTGAAAACGATCCAGTTATTAGAGACATTGCAAGCTACGAAAGACATAGCAATGCAAAGACACTTGAAAGCGCATTAGCTAATGTAAAGAGTAACGGCGATACTATCCTTGATGATTATAATTCGGGTCGAAAAGCTATTGACAGCGATCAGGACGTAGATCAGGCTATGATCCTGCTGAAAAACCTTACCGATCAAATGAACGAAGGTGCGGACGTAGAAGCACAGAGAAACCTTTTGTTTAGCAGATTGAGGAAGTCAGGAACGCAGTATGCACAGTTAATTCAGGCGTTCGCAAAATGGAATGACACAGCCGAAGGCGCGATAATAAACGGCGAAAGAATAACTGCAGATCAGACAAAGGTTTGGGAGAGCGAACATCAGAGTCAGGTTAAGGCAAACAAGAAGGTAAGTCAGAAACTTGTTAACGCTTTAAGTCAGGACGATGGATCAATCTCCGGGCGGGTGAAAGAACCGCCGACATACGAAGAACTTGTAAGACGTGTAAAGAATACGCTTGACAAGGAAATGTCTAGCGTAGATGACTTTACCGATGCAGACTATCGCTACATAGCAGGACTTATTCAGGACGGCGCTACAACACAAGAGCTTGCCGATGCTATGAACACTCGGTTTGCTACTGGAAAATTCGGCGTTTCAGCAGAGACACAGCAGAAGGTTGTTGATCTGTTCAATCGTGCAAATAAGTTTGATCCTAACAGTAAGGAAGCAGTCGAAGCAAAGGCGGAAGCGTACAAATTGATAGCTGATGAAGTAGTCATGGACGCCACACCGCTTGAGAAATTCGAAGCTTGGCGTTATTTAGCTATGCTTGGAAATCCGAAGACAATGCTGCGAAACTACGTCGGAAATAAGATGTTTGCAGGCGTAACGGGATTTTCTAATAACCTTTCGGCAGCACTTGAAGCAGGCACAAGCGGGGCTATAAAAGGCGGTAAGTGGCTTTCAAACAAGGCATTTAAGACGAATTTTGATACTTCAAAGGGAATACAGAGGACAAAGACGTTCTTAAATCCCGTAAAGGATAGCAACCTTATTAAAGCATCAGGCAACGACCTTGAAAATCACATGTATAGCCGTGCTACCGGGTCTAAGTATGAAAAGGGTACACGCGATGCGATCAGAAGTCAGAAGTCGGTATTTGATAGCAAATGGGCGCAGCTTTATGAGAAGATAACAGACAAGGGAATAAGCGATTATAACGCTGTTAAAAAGAAGTATTCAACTTCTCTTGCCGGATATCTTAAGGCTAACGGCCTTGACGAGAGTATATTTAAGGCTGACGATCAGTACAGAGCGCTTAAGAACGCAAGTCGCACACGTAAACTATCTGATGCTGAAATAGCAAAGATGGAAGACCTCGAAGACGCATACAAGACGCTTGAAAAAGCCCGTGATTATGCAATGAACGAAGCAGAATACGCTACGTTCCATGAGGATAACGCGATTGCTTCGTGGCTTACAAAAATGTCACAGAGCGCACCTGCCCCGGCAAGAATGATAATCGAAGGACTTGTGCCGTTTAAGAAGACACCTGCTAATATCTTAAAGAGCGGTGTTGAATATAGTCCTTTGAACGCAATAAAGAGCATAGCGCAGACCGGGAAACTTATATTTGAAAACACTGGAAAGCGCAAGTATGATCTTGGCGATACATACATTCACAAGGGCAAGTTAAGCGGCAAAGAATACGATGTTAATAGAACAATGGCATCAGAAGTCCTTGATAATTGGGCCAAAACGCTTACGGGATCAATGCTTGTAGGACTTGGATATTATCTGAAAAACAAGGGCGTGCTTAATTCAAGCGAAGAAGACGAGAAGTATCAGGACGAGTTAGAAGGACTGCAGAACTACTCTATAACTATCAACGGTAAGACATATACCCTTGATTGGGCTGCTCCGGCAGTTATGCCGTTGCTTGTCGGTGCTGAAATCTCAAAGATTAAAGACCGAGGACAGTTATTAAACAAGAAAATATATGAAAACCTTGACGACGTTATAGGTACGGCGAACGCATTACTTGATCCGATACTTGAAACTTCCATGATGCAGGGCGTAAAGAATACGCTTGAAAGTGCTGCGAACGAAGTTAGATATAGTGATAACGGGGCAATAGGCGGTATTCTTGGATCGATGGCTGCTAATACCATGACTGGTTACTTAACGCAGGCATTACCAACCTTATCAGGACAGATTGCAAGAACTGTCGATCCCATGCGTAGAGCCACGGACACAGCAACAAATCAGGCGTTCTTGGGCGGCGTTGAGAAGCAGGGCCGTAAGTTAATGAACAAGATACCGGGACTGTCGATGTTTAACGAGGAATACCGCGACGCTTACGGCAGGACGCAGACAAACAGCCCGTTCAATAATAGCCTTGCAAATCTTGCTTATCAGATGTTGAGTCCTTCTTATATAGATGAAATCAATCAGACAGATGCTGACAAGATGGCTAGAAACGTCTTTATGGCAAAAGATGCAGAAGGCAAGCCGCTCCTTGATAGCAAAGTATTCGCTCAATGGAAAAACAAAGTTACCGAGAACGATCAGAAGTTTAGTCCGCAGGAGATGTCAACATACCGTCAGGCTTCGGGTGAAGCTAATTACGAGATAAGAGACGCGCTTTCCAAAGAGGACTGGTTTAATAATCTTGATGGCGAAAAGCAGGCAGGAATACTAAAGAAGGTTAACACTCTTGTTGACAAGATCGGTAAAGAAGCAGCCGGACACGAGCAGGACAGCAAGGAATTAACGGCGTATAAAGAAGGCGGTTTAGAAGGTCTGTTTGATGCGTTAAAGGATTCGCAGGCCAATAAGACGTTAACCGATGCCGGAATAAGTACATCGTCTAATATCGGTAAGGAAATCAAGGAAGATATTAAGGCGGGGAATACCGAAGTTGCGCAGCAGAAGATAGAGCAAGTCCAAGACGACAAGAGCAAAGCCGAACAGTACGGTTTTGTTAAAGAAGACGGTTCAGTTAACATGCAGGCGTACTACAACGGTATAGACTATGCCGGGGATGATCCGCAGTCATTACAAGCTTATGCTGATTATAGATCGCAAGGCTTCAAAAAGGACGCTCAAAGAGTACCTTACTTAAAGGACAACAACACTTTTACTGACGAGCAGAAAGGCCGTATTATTGGCGGACTTAACCCGGATAAAATGCCAAAGGCGGCAAAGGGTATGTATGACATAGCTGGATATGAAGGCGTATGGAATTACTACTTATTAAAGAACCTTGCCGACACAGATGGTAACGGAAGGGTTAGCAAGGCTGAAAGAGACGGCCTTTTGAACAGTGCAAATCCTTATGTAACGGCTATACCTGACGATCAGTATTACTATTTAGCAGGCGCATTGAAATAATACCAAAACTGGCATATCAGAAATGGAACTATCCTAGACCTTGCTTCGGTGCTATTATCGGGGCAAGGAGAAGGGATAGGGGGCAATATGGTTATTTCGGACTTCACAAAGCCGGAGCTTGATTATTTCAGGGAAGTCTGCAATTTCGTAGGAAGCGAAAAAACACTGTTTGAATTACGCAGTCAGGGCGTACCGCTGGAAAGAATAGCTGAAATGCTCGATATGTCGGTTGACGGTATATATAAGGTCAGCCGGAAAGTAAATCGCAAGATAAACAAAACACTATAAGGCAGATTTAAGGCAGAATCTAGGCACTTACCGTACATGGTAGGTGTCTTTTTTTTGTGCCACAATTTAATCATGGATATAGTAAAACTTTGCGACAAAATATTTGAAGACGAGGATTTAGCTGATATTCCGATTGATTATGTCTTTCGGGTTGCTTATGCCGTCCTTGCACTTATCGCAGAAGGAGATTGTTTTTATCGAGTGGATTTTGATTGATAGGGGGTAAATATGAACTTAATGAACATGATGGGTAACAATTCTATGATGATGAAAGCAATGGGCGCTATGATGCGTGGCGAAAGTCCGTCTGCTTTCCTGAAAAACCTTGCTAATACAAATCCGCAGTTACAAGGTCTTGATCTTGATAATTTAGAGGGTACGGCAAAAGCCTTATGTGAAAAAAACAATGTCAACATGGAGCAGTTGGCTAATCAAATAAGAGATTTTGCAAAATCAAACACATAAATAATATTACGAAAGGAGATAAAACTATGGGAGATTCAACATTTAGTGGTGGCTGGATATTTGCCTTTTTGATTATCGCTGTTCTTTTTGGCGGTGGCGGACTTGGCTTTGGCGGCAGCAATGCAGCTATGGCAGGTTTTGCTACGATGGCAGATGTGAACAGTGCGATCAACAATCAGTCAGTACAGCAGTCGCTTAATTCGGCGCTTCTTTCAAGTGCTAACAACAATTACGAGACAGCGCAGCTTATTTCAAATCAGAACATGCAGATGATGAATCAGGCAAATACCAACCTTGTCAACGCAATTCAGGGCTTTAATCAGATCAGTTCAAGTGTGCAGGGCGGTTTTGCTAATTTAAGCTCGCAGATTGCCGATCTTGGCTATCGTATGGAAAGCTGTTGTTGTAGCATTAAAACGCAGATGCTTGAACAGAGACTTGCTGATGCAAACGCTGCTCTTGTTACAGCCAACAACGCTAATGCGATTGCGGCGCAGTCACAATACCTTCTGTCGCAGCTTGGTACATATACCCCCGTATGAGGTGTAGGCTATGAAGATTATACAGATATTATCCGAAAAGATTGAGGAAGAAGTCTGTGACGCGAAGTCATATGTAAAAATGTCTATTGAATATAAGGAAGATTACCCTGAATTATCAAGGACATTATATAACTTATCTACGCAGGAAATGGAACACATGAACCTTCTTCATCATGAAGTGACAGAAATAATCAGGCGATACCGGGAAACAAACGGTGAACCGCCTGCTGATATGCTTGCGGTCTATGACTACTTGCATAAGCAGCAGATCAGTAAGGCTCTTGAAGTGAAAACTTTACAGTCGATGTATAAGGAGTCTTAACAAAATTGCATATTGTGTTAGATTTAGGGGGGTGCATTTTTTGCATCCCCTTTTGTAAAATAAAAACCCTTGCCAGTAAATCTTGCCAGTAAACCCGCAAACCCTTGTAAATAGAGGGTTTTAGCGGTTGGACGAGGGGGTTCGAATCCCCCGTGTCTCATACCTTTGAAACCCTTGAAAACAGCGTGTTTTTGAGGGTTTTCTCTTTCTAAAAGTTGCCAGTATGCAAAAAATAAAGGTAACGTATTTATGCGGGTTGCAACCGCTTTCTGCAAAAATCTTGCCAGTAAAATTTGCCAGTCATGGGAAAATTATTGGACAGTATCAGAATTGCCGAAAATTCCGTCCATAGCCTTGATTTGCATTTCAGTATTTTTGTCACGCATCGCGTCACGGTATATTCTTTTCATAACATAATCGGTCTTCCAACCGCCCGCTTTCATGATATAAACATCAGGCACGCCGACATAGTGTGCGTAAGAAGCATAGTAGTGTCGCAAGTCGTGAAGTGTAAATTTAGGAAGGCCAAGCATGTTTTGATATTTATGTAATGTTTTAACAAGCATAGGCGGGGTTCGATCGTAAATCACGCCTGCCTGCCGGATTTCTTTCACAAGAGAGTCCGGCAAATATATTTCACGGGTAGATTCTTCTGTTTTGGTATTATCCCGCGTCATAATATGGTTTTCCTCGTCATATATGCGTGCCTTATCTATTCTTAAAAAGTTTCCATGAATATCGTCTATTGTTACCCCGCATATTTCTGAACGTCTTAAACCAAGCATTGCAAGTTGAAAACCAATATGATACGGAGTACCTTCGGAAGCCTTTAATATCATTTCAACCTCGCGTGTAATGGGTAATTCCCTTTCCGCAGCCTTGCCTTGCGGTAGTTTAGTAGTTAAATTAAAAGACGGGCGGAACTCTCCTAATACAGCCGATATAAAGCCGTGCTGATTCCTAACCGTCTTCGGCGCGCGGCCTTTAGAATACCTGCTGATCTCTTTTTGAACATCGTTTTGCGTAATATCGTAAAGCTTCATTGCCTTAAATTCTTTTGACAAACAACGCTTACATTTTTGATATCCGCCGAGAGTAGACGGAGAGCAGACGCCGCGCCTTGATTCTATGTACTTATCACAGTATGATTCAAAACAGCCTTTATTTGACCCAAAATCGTCGTTTTGATATCTTTCCGATAAAATTATAGTCACTTCTCGTTCATCGGGAATATGGTCAAAATAGAGGTCGTATCGATGGCCTTTATATGTCTTGCGTACTCGGTATGTATTTGCAGATACCTTATCAACTTTCATTATTCGTCAATCCCGTGATCTTCTAGAGCCGCTTCATAGCCTTCCTTATAGGCTTTATCATATTTTTTGCCCTCATATTCATCAAACAATCCGGCAATCAATAACCCGGCGGCTACCATAACAATCGCCAATACAACAAACTTGACGTTTTCTTTCATAATGTGCTTTTCATGTGCATTAAGTTTATTCATATCCTCAATCCCTTAATCTTTTGCAAGTCCTGAACCCTTACAGAATCCGTCGCCATAACCTACGTCATAACCCTTGTAATAACCTCTGTTATATTCTGCTTGGCGCTCAAAACTAGCATCTTTTCCGGCTATATATCCATTTCTGTAACCTTCTGCTTCGGCATAAAATGCTATAAATATCATAAATGCTGAGAATATTGCTAGAATTATTATTACTTTATCCTTTGTCATTTGCACTCCTTTTTCTTCAACGGGCAATCTAATACCTGATTTAAGAGCCTTACGTTCGCTTCTATAAGCCTTGCGTTGTCGTCAAGTAACTGATCTATACGCTTATCCTTTAATTCTATTTGGTTTTTAACGAATTTAAGGCTTTTTTGGAATTTCTCTGTTTCTTCCTCTAACTTTTCGTGATATTTCAGTTCTTCTTCACTTCGGATAGTCTGTATCTTTTCCTCTAAACCTTCGATGATGTCTTTCTTTAGTTTCAGAATTGACTTCATAGCTATAGTATCAGAATCATCATCAGTCTCGATGTGTTCTATATCCAGCAAGACATTTGCTATGGGTCGAAGTGTTGTCTCGTACTTGAATATTTGATCTTCCGAGCCTTTGGCAAATACCCTAGAAAGTGTCGTTTTTGAAACGGCAGATGCGGGATCATTGTCATTCATCATTATAAGGATTTTGTCTAAAGATAAGTGTCTTTCCCTTTTTACGCGCTTCAAGGCAAGTATTACATTTTTGGTATCAATCATAGATAAATTCATTTGTCAATATCTCCTTGTACGTTTTATGAGACTCCATATCTGTTACTATCTTTTTATAACCTATTGCGTTACTATCACAGCATAAAGGGGGTATTGCCATGATAAACGATCAAGAATTCTATAAATTATTCGTTAATGCTGATGATAATGTTAAGAATTTGGTTGAGAAGATTTTAATAGAAGCTCTACGGCATCCTGAACATCAGGACTTACTTGACGAAAATACTCTAATAACCGCTTTGCCCGAGCGTCTTCTTCGGGTGTGACGCTTTCTTGCCAGCCCATAATATGAGCCGGAGTAGTTTCGTATAGTACAGCCATCTTTTCTATAACATCTGATGGAATATTAGTAACAATATTGTTTTCGTACTTATACAAAGTTTGCTGTAATACGCCGAGGTGTTCAGACGCTTCTTTTTGAGATATAGATTTTTTCTCCCGTAATTCTTTTATCAGTTTTCCTCTATCCATAAGAAGTCTCCCGTATGTAATTTGATTATACCATAAAAAAATAACAAGACAAGAAAAAAATAACTTGACAAGTTAGATTTTGATAGTATAATGAGATTAACTTGACAAGTTAAAATACAACATGTTGGATATTTCACGAAAGGAGCAACTAAATATGGTAGATACAGCACGGATAAGGGGTCTGATAGCAGAAAATAACCTTTCGCAAGTCAAGGTTGCAAAAGCTATCGGAATTACACCGAGAACATTCTACGAGAAGATGAAAAAAGGCGTTTTTGGGTCTGATGAATTAGAAGTTATGATAGACATACTTCATATCGACGACCCTAACAAGGTTTTTTTTCCTAAAAATCTAACTTCATAAGTTAATTCAAAGGAGTAGTTATGCCAAGAGTTTATTTAACAGACAACGATCAACAACGTCAAAGGCTGGCTCGGTGGGTGTACGGCGAAATGAAAGTAAGACGCATTACATTGTCGGCACTCGCAAAGAAACGAGGTATATCACATCAGGCATTAAGCAAAAAGCTATCGACGCCAAGTTTTGACTACATAGACTTTGTTTTCTTTGTTAAAGAGTTTCAACCAAGCGACAGAGAGTTACGCGAAATCATAGGAGTTTAGGAAAGGAGAAAACATGAGGGTGAAGGATAAAGGTTATTTGTGGGGGCTTGCGCTGTTCGTAGTTGGAGCAGCATCACTCGCGGATCATATATGCTACGACGTTGATAAATTCCCGGTATCAGCCGTCGTTATGGGAATAGGCTTTGTGCTTATTTGCAGGAGTTATAAGCGATGAATGAAATATATGTGAACTACAACCTGATAGACAAGATAAGGCGGATAAGAGGACGGACTTTCGATCATACCGGGGTTTCGGCTGAATGGGATATCAGCGAATTATATCGAAGAATGCTGAATTTAAGCGAAGACGAATTAACAGTATGCGTTATAGCAGCATTGCAGAAATGTCCTAGCAGAGTTTATCAGGCGTTAGCCGAGGACAGAGACGAACTTTTAAGGAAGGGGAAGAAAGATGCGACAAATTAACTTATTTGATAAGGGCGACAGAGTATTGATCGAGTATGAAGTGGAGAGCCGCTTCTATAAGAACGATGAAATGTACTACAAGCTCAAAGAACCTATTAACGGAACGTATCTTGATAACGCTTACACAGCAGACGAACTGATACCGAAAGGAGAGATCGAGTAGTGGAAGACTGGCAATGGAGTTTAGACAAGATGTTGGCAAATCCGCCGGACGATCCTGACAGTCATTTCAAATGCGATCAGTGCGGAGAAGTATTCTTACCGGGCGACAGATTTTATCAGCTTGAAGGTGAAAATCTATGTTACCGATGTGCTTCCAGTTGGCTTGACGATCAGTCTGAATACGCAACAGAGGATAAATGTTATGGCTAAAGGCTTTGGAGCGTGCTGTATTGGCTGCCAAGAACGCCACGAAGCTTGTCACGATACTTGCCCTACATATCAAAGTGCAAGAGCGGAATACCAAGAGTGGCGACGCAAAGTCAATCAGGCAAAGAAACAAGAAAAGCTGATTTATGAGTACAAGGTCGAGTGCATCATCAAGAGAAAACCTAGATCGCTTTTCGGTGACAAATTCAAATAAGGAGAGAAAATGACGGGAACAGTAAAGAGTTATAGCCCACAAAACGGGTACGGATTTATAACTGCTGACGATGCAGATTATTTCGTTCATGCGATTGATTGGGAATACAGACTGCCGCCGACACCGGGGCTGACAGTGGAATTCGTACCCAAAAATACTGACAAGGGCTTAAGAGCAACAAAGATAAGGAGATCAGATCATGGCAAATGAAATCGTTAGCACAAAGAAGCAGGGAATAGCAAGCTTTTTAGCGCAAGAAGCAGTTAAAGCAAATGTTGAGTCGGTGGTCGGTGTTAAAGACTCACAGAGATTTATTTCAAGCGTGGTATCAGCGGTACAGACAAACCCTTCATTAGCCGAGTGCAGCAATTCAAGTATTTTATCGGCGGCACTGTTGGGACACAGCCTTAACCTTCCGCAGAGTCCGCAAATAGGAATGTTCTATCTTGTTCCGTTCAAGAATAAGACGGGTACAGAAGCGACCTTCCAGCTTTCATACAGAGGAATGTTACAGCTTGCCATGAGATCAGGACAATACAAGGCAATCAATGTAACGGACATAAGAGAAGGCGAAGTAGCGTCCTATAACCCGATCGAAGATGCCTATGAATTCACTCCCGAGACAGACATAACAAAGCGTATGGAGTTACCGATCATCGGCTACTATGCCTACTTTGAAATGATTAACGGTTTCAAGAAGGGTATTTACTGGTCAAAGGAACAGATAGACCAGCACGCAAAGAAGTATTCCGCAACGTACCGTAAAGGTTACGGGTTATGGTCAACCGACTTTGATGCGATGGCGAAGAAGACTATGTTACGTCAACTCATCTCCAAGTGGGGAATTATGTCAGTCGAGATGGAAAGAGCCTACGTTGGAGATCAGGCGGTAATAAGGGAAGACGGAACGGTTGACTATATCGACAACGTACCCGACGAGCCGGAGAAGGCAGTAGATGTGTTCGACACCGAAGCAAAGGAGATAACGGATGAAACTGACGGAAAGTAATTATTACACTTCAGAAGCCAATCAGGAATACTGTTCCGCATCACAGTACAAAGACTTCATGGGTTGCCCGATCATTCATGGGTGCGAGGAAAGAGCCTTGAAGACTATAAGCGGTGAGTACGTAGAGGAAACCACAAAGGCGATGCTTATGGGATCGATACTTGATGCCTTATGGGAGAACGATGACCCCAAATATATCCTTGAACGTTTCCCGGATTGTGTTTCGTCTAGGGGTGCAACAAAAGGACAGCTTAAATCCGAATATCAGAGTGTTCTGCAAATGTATCAGAGGACGCTTAAAGAAGAAAAGTTTTGCGCCTACATGTCCGGCGATAAGCAAACGATTATGACGGGAGAAATTGAAGGCTTACCGTTCAAGATCAAGATTGACTCATTTATCGACGGCAAGGCCATAACCGATCTGAAAACCACACAGACGCTTGATAGGACTTTTAGATACTACATACCTGATAGCGGGGAGAGACTTCCGTTTTACCTTGCATATGGGTACGACACGCAGCTTGCGATCTATCGGGAGATTGTTCGTCAGAACACCGGGAAAAACCTTAATTGCTATATCGCAGCCGTTGACAAGAAGCCACACCCTATATGCGACGTGATTGAGCTTTCGCAGAAGATGTTAGATGAAGCGCTGGATCGTGTGAAAAGTAATTGCGAAACGATCATCCTGCTGAAATCAGGAGAAGCCCAGCCTACAAGGTGCGAACAGTCAGATTGTGACTATTGCCGTGACACCCATGTTTGCACGGTCATAAGCACATCGGAGTTTGAATTAAACGAGCCTAACCGGGAGAGCGAACATGATAACGAAGTATAAAGACTACTGTTTAATATGCGGAAAACCTACAACGGACGTTCATCACCTTGTATGGGGGAACGCCAAAAGAAAATTAGCAGATACCGACGCATTAACAATTCCGTTATGCCGTCAACATCATGAAATGATGCACAACGATAAAGCGATGCAGGTTATGAGCCACATTGCAGGCCAGCTTTATTACGAGAAACACATGTGCGCAGCGGGAATGTCGCCGGACGAAGCTCGTACAAGTTTTAGAAAGCGATACTCCATAAGCTACTTATAAGGGTTGAAACACCTGCCGAAAGGCGAAAGACACTATCAATATGCTTGGAAATTGTATCACAACATTTACCAAAAGCCATATTACCCCGGCGTAATGCCGGGAGAAAGGGGGCGGAGTGATAAAGAAAGATCGTCTACCAAAAGTGACGATAAGGGGTGAATACTACGGCAGCAGGACGCTACCTTCTCTAAACGATTATTTGGCTGAAATCGGCAAAAATCCAAAGGCAGGCAATAAGTTCAAGGCCGACTACACAAAGCCTTGTTTATCAGCTATCAGACGTTGTTTAAGAGGGTGGAAAGTAACAAATCCGCCAGTGGTACTACATTACAAGTTTTATGAACGTAAAAAAGGCAAGCGCCGCGACTGTTCAAACATCTTTTCGTTATGTGCGAAGTTTTTTGAAGATGCCTTACAGAGCGCAGGCGTGATCGAAAACGACAATCCTGACTGGATAGAAAACTTTACAACAGAATTTCATTGGATAGAAGACGATCCGTGGATTGAGATTGAGATTGAAGAAAGGGGAAGTAACAATGGCTAGAAAACAGAAATTATCAAAAGCAGACAAGATTTTAAGGTACATGCAGACACACAAGAAGGGTATCACCGGGAAGCAGGCGTACAAGGTTGCGCACTCAATGAATTTACCGCAGAGGATATACGACTTGAAGAAGCGCGGTTTTACGATCGAGAGTGAGTACATTGACGTTACAAACTTATTCGGAGAAACGGAAAGGGTTAAGCAGTATAGGCTGGTGAAGTAAATGTCAGAAGGCTGGATTTTATTACATAGGAAACTGCAAGAAAATCCTATATGGGCGAATAATCAGCCGTTCGATATGAGAAGTGCTTGGGTTGATCTTCTTTTGATGGTTAACCATGCGGATGTTGAGACAGTATTTGACTATAAACCTTTTGTTGTAAAAAGGGGTCAATGTCTCACGTCCGTCAGGAAGTTGAGCGTCCGTTGGAGTTGGAGCAAGGACAGAACATTGAAGTATCTAAAGTTACTCGAATCGCTCAATATGATACACAAGGAAAGTAACAATCAGCGGACGCTTATAACCATTGAAAACTATGACGTTTATCAAAGCCTGCAAGACACGACTTCGGACACAGAACGGACACGACCTCGCCCACGACCCGGACGCAAAGCGGACACGGGTAAGGACACGGGTTCGCCACAAACAAATAATGAAAAGAATGAAAAAAATGAAAACAATGAAAAGAATGTAAATAAGTATTACCCGACCGATGATGCACTTGATAAAGCCTTCTCTGATTTTGTCGAATTCAGAAAGAAAATCAAAAAGCCTATGACTGATAGAGCCATCGAGTTGAACATGAAGGACTTGGAAAAGTTATCAGGCGGAGATAACGACTTGGCTATCAAGATAATCAATCAGAGCATCAAACGAGGTTGGCAAGGTCTGTTTGAACTCAAAGAAGACAAGCAGCAGTCGTTAGCCGATCAATGGTTAAACGCATAAGGAGAAGTTATGACGAGAGAAGAAACACAGAAGTTGTTGCTAGCTATCAATTCCATATATCCGAATTTCAAGATCGAGGATAAGACGATAGCCGTGGACGCTTGGCATTGGGCTTTAGAGGAATACCCGGCGGCAGCAGTCAAGGGAGCGCTGCAGATTTACGTCAAGACAAATAAATCAGGATTCGCGCCGAGTGTGTCACAGCTTATTGACTGTATGCACAAACCGCAGGAGAACGACAGATTGTCCGAGGGCGAAGCGTGGGCGCTGGTAAAGAAGGCTATTCAGGGTGCTAACTATCATGCAGAAGAAAACTTTGAGAAGCTTCCGCCGGAGATACAAAGAGCAATAGGCGGCCCGTCAATGTTGAGACAGTGGGGAATGACTGACAGTGACGAAGTAAACACGGTTGTTATGTCAAACTTCCAAAGGACATACAGAGCGATCTTGTCAAAGAAGGAGTACGAAGACAAAGTACCACAGCAGTTAAGCGATCTTGTTAAGCAGCTATCAGACAAAGTATCAGGGGAAAGGTATTTAGGCATTGAGGATTGAGATAAGCATTAACAGCATAGAATTCGGCGCTTGGATCAGGAATAAACGCGAAGAACGCCGGATAAGTCAAGGCCGACTGGCAAAACTTGTGCGGTGTCACGAGAATTCTATCGGACGGTGGGAGCGCGGGGAGCAAGCGCCGCCGTTAGATATGGCAGAGCGGATAGCAAAGAATTTAGGGGCGGAGTTGATTATAAGGGAAACAAAGAATGACAAAGAGTGATTTTAACGCATTACAAAACGCAATACCGAGGAAACCTTCAAAGCACGAGCTAGGCGGAGACGTATATTACACCTGCCACTGGTTGAAGTGTAATGAGCAATTAAAAAGCTGGTGGCAATATTGCCCGGTATGCGGACAGAAGATTGACTGGGAAGGAGAAGATAAATGACAGACGAAGAAAGACAGATCGGAAGAATTAAGGCGGTGTTATACGCTAGTGAAGAAGTTGTGGAAAAGGCAAAGAAGGTAGGGCTAAAAGATACGATACAGCAGGCGCAGGAGATCGCCTACGAACACATTAAGGGAATTATTGAAGATGCTGCGTATTGTCCGTGGCAGGAATAAAGGGGGAGAGTATGAAGATAATATGTCGAAAAGTAAAGGTCAGATTTCTACAAGATTTGGATATATCTGGCAAAGTCCAACCGAACAAAGGTGAAATAAGAGAAGCACAGATATACGACGGTTATTGCTACATCGATTTTGGAGAGCTGGGAATCGCAAAAGCACCGCTTGCAGATATGACAGGAAACTTTGAAATCATAGAAGAAGGTGCGGAATGAAAGTAGAAGTGGAAATGAAGATAACTGTACTTGAAGGCGAAGAAGAAGGGAGAACATTTACAGAAAAGACAATAGCAGATACAAATCCGCAAATTACCGAGTACGGAATAATTGAGCGTTTAACGATGAAATGGAATTACATACATAGGGAGAGAGTGAATGAAACTGATAATTGATATACCCGACCATTTGTATAAGTTGTTGAAAGACTTCCCAAGTGATAGCAATGAAACAACGATAGAAAACGTCTTAATGAAAGCGGTGGAGAACGGCACACCACTTCCTAAAGGACATGGAAGATTGATTGATGCAGATGATTATGCCAAGAAGTTTGATACTAATATAAATGGTCGAATTGGGGAAGAATATATAATTGCCCCAACAATCATAGAAGCAGATAAGGCAGAAAGTGAGGATAAGGGATGAAACTGATAATTGAAATACCCGAAGGCGAATATGACAAGATATGCAAAACAATGTTGCATACAAGTAGCGGTAATCCCAACTTTTATTTCGAAAGCAAAATAGCAAACGGCACACCTATACCCGATAATGCGACAAATGGGGATGTACTCGATAAATTATTTCCCAATATGACGTATGGTACAAATAGAGAATATTATCACGTTTGGTCTAATGATGGAAAATGCACAATGAATATACATCAAGATTTTTGGAACGCACCATATCAGAAAGGCGGTAAGGAATGACAGAAGAAGGTTTTAAGTACGCATTAAAGACGTGTGGTTGCTTGTACCATGACGGACAGATATATTACGAAGAAAACGAATTGATACAGACATTTAGAGATATGGAAATGTTTGAGCCGACTAGAGCAGATAAGAGCAGAGATAGAGGGGTTGATGACACACGATGATTATATGGTTGACGGTTTTAACGTAATAGATATTATCGATAAGCACATAAATTAAAGGGGGTATGGGAGTATGGAAATGTTCTGTATAGGTTTTTTAGCAGGAGTAGTGTTTAGCATAATTCTAATAATCGGGGGTATCTTACATGCTGACTACATGGATAAAAGAGAACGCAACCGAGATCGAGATAGCGATGCTGACAATAATGATCCTGACGGGAAACATCAGTGCGTGGATAGAGATATTACGCCGGAAGAAATAGAGATAGTGCTTAATGATCTTCGTGTTGGGTCGAGTAGACAAGAAAAAGAAGTTATTGATTATTTGATAGAGAAAGAGGGGGTGCAGGAATGAGAAAAAAGCGATATATCTATGCGGCGGCTATAAGACGAGAGCCGGACGCAAAAATCCTTACACAGCAGGAGAAGGAAGCAAGGATATACGCACAAGCTGAAAAGCTGAAAATCAAGATCGGGGGTAAATCTAATGGACACACCGCGTGATATTGCAAGGGACGAATGGTGGCAGGCACACTGGGGGCTATGTGAAACGTGCAAACACGTCAAAAGAGGTAAGACCGGGCATTACTATTGCAACAATGAGGATTTAGAGAATTACGGCCTATACTCGGAAGATATAGAAGAATGCGATAGTTGGGCAGAAAAGGAGTGTATATGACAATTCTGTTAGGTATGCCGTGTGTTAATAGCATACCGACAAAGACAGTCGGTAGTTTATTAAATACGGCAAAAAGGGGCGTTGTTGACCCGCTGATCGTGGAAGGGTCGCTAGTGTATGATAGCAGGGATTTTATAGCAGCGGAAGCGGTTAATAAAGGCTATGACTACGTTCTGTATGCCGATAGTGACATGATTTTTACTGCTGATGATGTTAAAAAGCTCGTGGATCGCAACGTAGATATATGTTCCGGGCTATACATATCAAGGCACGGCGAAGATAAAAACGTAGTGTATGAGAAGATCATCACAAGACGGCGCTTCCCGGAAAGAAAGCCGGAATTGATTGTAGACAATACATCATCAGGATTTGGCGTTGTGGCTGCATGTGGCTTCGGATTTTGCCTTATAAAGACTTCGGTGCTAAAATCTATGTTTAAGAGATATAAGAGCTTATTTGAGCCGTTCAATGGAGTAGGAGAAGATATCGCGTTTTGCCTGCGTGCTAAAAAGTGCGGTTACAAAATACATGTAGATCGAGAAGTAAAGCTAGGACACATCGGAGAAACAGTTTATAGAGCATAGGAGAAGCATAATGACAGAAGAAACAAGAAAAGCACTTGAAGAAATTAAAGAGGATATGGATAAGGCATGGGAAGAACATTCCGAAGAAGTTGACACCTATGATATGTGGGATAGAGGTATTTACTATGGCATTGAAGAATGCAAACATCGTATAGACAAATATATCATAGAGCATGAAGCAAGGGGAGAAGCAGAATGACAGACTTAATAAAGCGTGAAGATGCGATAGAAGCAATACAGTTTGGAATATCGTACATAAAAGCCTTTAACAATACCACAATGATTAGATTTTACGAACGTGAAAACGAAGCACTTGAAAAGGCAATAAAACGAGTGAACGAGTTACTATCTGTAGAGCAAGACAGACCGATAGGGCATTGGAAAAAAGAACCTTTCCCAAGAAATAAAACATATTATATGTGTTCGGAGTGCGGTCGTGGGGGAATTAGAGAATATAGTTACTGTCCTGACTGTGGGGCAAAGATGGAATAAAAGAAAAGGGGCGCGCCGGATTGCTCCGAAACGCGCCATAAACCATGTATAGATTATATCATAATTGCGATAATTTTCAACACTTAATATGCTTCCTGCGCTTCTAACATCAGATCAGACATTAGGTCGTCGCGGTATGCAGCGAAAATCTCCTTAAAAGTCGTTGTTATGATCCTTTCAGACAAGTCCGGCACTTCTGCGAAAATATCCTTTGTTGCCTGATTGTGATACATTTTAAGTCCCTTATAATTATTATTTCTCATAGTTATTCTCCCTTCAACGTGGTATATACTGCTCAATTTGCTTCATTACCGGGTCCGTTATAGTTACAATAGCGTTTTGATAATAGTGGTGTGTTTTGATCGGCATTTTGTTTATCTCTGACAATGTAGCTCCGTTTCTCTTAGCCCATGCCACAAGGCGTTTACACTCATTATCGAGCGTTTGAACTGTTGTATAGGCTGTTCGTTTGTTTATCATGATAGTATAGCCGGGATCATAATATCCAAGTAAAAACCTACTTCGCTGCATCATTTCAATCACATATTTTGGTATTTTCATAGTCGCTCCTTTCATACTATCTTGAACATAAAATCTGTATCGTCGTCTATGTATAATCTCATTGGTCGTCCTGCTGTTATTTCTTCGGCTATTGCGTGGTCGTTAAAAGTTTCTACAATCCGTGCAGCTGTGGTAAAAGTGCTGTCAAACTCCGATGATATAAATAATACTTTTTGGCCTATCTTGTAATGCTTCATAGTCGCTCCTTTCTATGCGTCCTGACCCATATATCGGCGATTTATTAAGCTTCCAAAGGTGTTCCGTAGATCGCGCGCTTTGTTCATGAGGATATAATACTTGTTGTCCGGCGCGTATTCGTCTTTAGTGTCCTTTTCATAAAGCTCCTGCTCCGTCTTATACTGCCCGTGCAGCGCGGTTGTTATAAGCTCTATATCGTCTTTTGTTAATTCCATTGTGTATGTTGTCTCTAATACCTTCATGATCGTTCTCCTTCCTGCCGGGTTTAGCCGCCCGGCTCGGCCTGCCGTTTATCCTATAAAATCAAGTATTTCTTTATATGCTGCTGCACGTCCTTCGTTAAAGCGTGCTGCGCGTAGTATTTCCTGCTGTCTATCACTGCCTTCCGTACACCTTTCGGCGCATTTTCTTTCCCATTGTGCGTGGTCTTCGTAATGTTTCAATCCATCCTGCAAAAATTCTTTCACTGTTCTCATGGTTTATCCTTTCCCCGGCGGATATAGCGCCGCCGGATCGCTTTATAGGTTTATGCTTCGTATATTGCTGTCACTCTATCAAGTGATATCGTTTTCCAGTCGTATGCGTTGCGCTTGTAGTAGATCAATCCGCCGTGTAATGTAAAGCGGTTAAGCGTGATCGGCTTTTCAGGTGTATCAATGCAGCGGTATTTGTCGATAAAGCGCCTTGTAAACGGGTGTATTATAATTGCCTTGTGTAGCCTTTCGCAGTCAAGCAAATGCGTCCGGGCGTTTATCATATAGGCGTCGCTTGCGTTATGTTCCATTGTGCGTGTATATATTTCCTTCATATCCTCTTTCCCTTCTCCCGGCGCAAGGCCGGGGCTGCTATGCTATTCCAAGCGCTTCAAAAAAGTCTTTTCTGATGATCTCCCAGTCGTGCGGTATAACCTGATCTTTTCCCATGATATAGGCGTTTCGCTCCATGTGGGCTTTCAATCTTAAAAGGCCGCACCATATACCGCTTGAACATCCGGGCGCGGTTGCTATGTAGTCAAGCGATCCGCTTCCGTCACTGTAGATTGTCACCCGATATTCAAAATTATTTTCTTTTGCTACTGTAACGCCGTTCATGCTTTTTATAAGCTCCGGCAGGTTGTTTTTCTCCATGTTTTATCCTTTCCGGCAGGCGGCTCAAGGCCGCCGCCTTGCGTACTGTATTATGCTGCAGTGTTAAGTTCGTTAAGCTTTTCAACCTTCTCCTTGAAGTCTTCATGATTCCAAAAGTCAAGATCGTCTATCTCTTCCATAAGGTTATCAAGAAGCTCCGACTCCCATACATTGTCGCGATAATGCTGGATTAGATCATTTGTACTATCAATGCCGTATATAGTGTCGATCATATAATCATCGTTATGGTTGAAGCCCGGCGCTAACTTATCCAAAAAGTCTGATACCTTGCAATCATAGAAAAGCTCGTTAATCATATACATTTCGTATGCTCTAAAGCCGTCCGCAAAGCCGTTCCAGCTGTCAAGCTCTTCGATCATTGCCACAAAAAGGTTGTCATCGTTCTTAAGCTCTTCGATCAGTTCGTTTCTCATTTCTTCGTAAGTCTTCATGGTTTATTTCTCCTTTTCTTTGTTCCGGCCTTGCCGGGTACTGGTTTATGTCATGGGCTCATGTCCTTGACGATCACATAATATCATGGGCTCATGATATGTGTCAACCCCTTTTTTGAAATTTTTTTGAAAAAGTTTTTCCGTCGGCCTTGAAACCCGCATAAAATCAGGCTTTGCAGGAACAAAAAAATTTTTGAAAAGATCAAAAAGTGATAAAAAAATCATATTGTCATGGGCTCATATTTGGGTTATAATGGGCTCATGAGTACAGCACACGAAAGAGCGGTTGCAAGGTATAACGCTAAAACATATACGGAAGTCAAACTGCGATTGAGAAAAGAAGACGCCGACAACCTGAAACAGCATTTAGCGGGAAGATCGGCAAACGGTTTTATCAATGACGCAATAAGGGAGAAGATCGAGCGCGAAGCGCGGGAAGATCAAAGATTGAATTGATAATATAACTACTGGATTGTTTTAATTATTAAATATATATAGTGAGTGAAAGGAAATAAAGGCGCGTTTGTCCTGATGGGCGGCGCGTCTTTTTGTGTGTCTATGGAAAAGCAGGAAAAGAAAAAAAGCCGGGCGTCGATGATTATTGACGGAGAGATCGAGCCGGAAGAAAATGAACGATATCTGTTAAACCTTCGGAAGCGCGTACCGTTCAATCAAATGCCGGAAGAAAAGAGAAAAGAAATCTGCAGGAAGGGCGCGGAAGCGATCAACAAACTACACGGAGAAAAGAAGACGGCCCGCCAGTCATTAGAGAAGATACTAACCTTAAAAGTCGATGATGATCTACTCAATGCGGCGGAGCTTCCAGCGGAGCTGGTAAAGAAGATCAAGCGCTCCAATCCTGATGCTACTATTTACGATCTGATACAGACTGTCGCCGTTGGTCGCGCGCTTGATGGCAATATGAAGGCTTACGAGCTTATACGCGATACGCATGGAGATAAACCGATCGAAAGAGTGGAAGTGACCGAAAACGTCACGACAGATCAAGACCGGGAGCTGATGCGGCAGATCGCGGCAAGGCTTGACAGTCCTGATATTACGATCGTTGCCGATGCGACTGATAACGGGTAACTGTTCGCAAAATATCTCTTTAGCGAATAGTTAAAACTAGATCGCAAAACCTTGCAAAGCCAGTATTTACAAGGGTTTACGCGATATCGGAAACGGGGAAGGGCTAGATCATAAGAGGATTTTTAGCAATTATTGAGAGCGCACCCATATATTTTCTCAATAAATTGTATGGATATATATAGCCAGCCGGATCATCAGGCCCGATCTACTACCCCCGGGGCGTGGCGGCGCGCGCGGCGGCGACGGGAACCCCCCGTCCCACTAAAAAATTTTATACAAAACCCCGAAGTGTTAACACCGAAGGAAGGGAGTGTAAACACCGTGACAGAGAACACGAAAGTGCTGGGAATACGGCTAGAAATCAAGGATAAAGAGGAATTATCGAAGTACCTAGATAGGGAGAGTGCGGAGAGTTTGTTGAGACAGATAAGGCGCGGAGAAATAGAGCTAACCCGAAAAGGAGTAGTAATTAAGCGTGTTAACACCGTTTCGGAAAGTGTTAACACCGATAAATGCGAAGAATGTCCGTATGTGAATGATCTGAACATGGAAAACTTTGACGAAGTATGTGAGTACAAAGGGATAGATAGGCAGAAAGCGCTAGACAGATGCGTACAAATGCTGTGGCGGTAAAAAATCAAAAATCGCGGTTCGCTAACGCGAAAGAAGAATGGTAGTAGACGGAACACCGAAAACTGAAAAACCGATAAAGCCTGATGATGTACGAAAAGAGGAATTGCTAAACGAGCTGCGGAAAGAGTCAGCGGGAGTAGTGGAGTTAGCCTGCCTATATGCGAAGTGCTTTGAGACATTGGGTGTTAACGTAACGGAGACGTGGGACACTGCGCGAAAGCAGATGAAGAGTCTTCAAGAGGTTTACAACGCCGGCTATGAGGACGGGTTTTACGAGCGGAGAAGGAGACTTGCAAATGATAATAGCGGACGGGGATCGGGACGCACTGGAGATAGTGAAGGACATCAAGGCGGAAATGGAGACGATACGGGACTTAATAGCCACGTTAGAGTATGTCGTATATCGCTGTGACGATAGAGTGGAGATAGACTTTTTTGAAAGGGGAGAAGATGACAAGAAAGGAAGCTAAAAACGAGTTACGGCCCATAAAGGACATGGAGCATGATATCCGGGCGGTGGAATTAGAGATTGAACGCTTAATGACGGTGGCTACAAAAATGACGCCTAATTACGACTCGGATTCGTTGAGCGGGGCGTATCACAACAAGATAGAGGAAGCAGTCGTCAAGATCGAGGAATACAGAACGAGACTGTCAGCGCTTTTATTAAAGAGCCTAGACTACAAGAATAACTGTTTGAACAAAATCCGAGCGATAGAACCAGCATCGTTACAGAAATTCCTGATCTATTACTACTTTCAGGGAATGACTATCGAGAAGATAGCAGAGAACATAGACAAGACACCAAGATGGACTTACGAATTATTTTGCACAGCACTCGACGAGTATGCGAAAATTTCTTGATAAAATTGCTTTACTTCATGTTTATTCATATTTTTTTATGATAATGTGATAAAGGCGAAAAGCAAGTTGCAAGAAACTCTTTCACGCATTACTTCTCCTTCAAAGGGTTGTCGAGTGTGGCAGCCCTTTTGTTATGTATGAAACTAGATGATTATAACCCTAGTCAATTAAGGGAAATTCAGTACCAATATTGCCGGGAACACCTTGAATACTTCGTGCAGACATACGGTCACATCGAAGACAAGGACGCCGAGACTTTGATCCAGCCGTTTAATTTATGGCCCGAACAGTTAAAGGCGCTGCAAGAGTTCCGAGACAATAAGCTGAACGTCATATTAAAGGCGCGTCAGCTTGGTATAACGTGGCTTGTTTTACACTACGCACTTTGGAAATTGATAAATCCCGGAAGGACGGTAATCGGGCTTTCGAGAACGGAAGACGAAGCGCAGGAATTAGTCAGGCGTATGTCTGTGATTCTTGACAATATGCGGACATTGTTCGCGCCAAAGAACGATCAGCCGATAAACTGGACGAACGCTACATGGGAAAACACGTCTTTGATATTGACAATTCATTTCCCAAACTCCCCAGATTCAGTTTTCAAATGCTTCCCAAGTTCACCTAACGCGGCTAGATCGTTCACGGCAGACTTGATAATGTTTGACGAATGGGCGTTCCAGCAGTTCGCAGAAGACATATGGAAGGCTGGTTTTCCGACAATCAATAGACCTAGCGGCGGTCAGGTCGTTGGTTTATCGACAATAGAGCGTGGTTCGTTCTTTGAACAGATATTTACCGACCCTGATAACGGGTTTAATAAGATTTTTATACCGTGGTATGCCGATCCTAGACGTGATGAAGTGTGGTACGAGAACACAAAACGTACTATGGGCGACATGATAACGCAAGAGTACCCGGCGACTATTGAAGAAGCCTTAACAGTACCCGGCGGATCATTCTTCCCGGAAGTAAAACGGGAAACACACGTCGTTAAAGAGGAATTAGAGGGTAAATTAACCCGATATGTGGCGCTGGACTACGGTTTAGATATGCTTTCGGCCCATTGGATTCAGGTCGATACGAAGGGAAATGCGCAGGTTTACCGTGAATTTGACGCACCTGATAAGACAATCGGGGCTGCGTGTGACATTTTACGGTCATTAACTGGCGATGAAAAGATACAATACTGGCTTGCGCCGTCGGATTTGTGGTCTAGGTCGCAGGAAACGGGTAAATCAAGGGCGATTTTGTTCAGTGAGAACGGAATTACCCTTACAAAAACAAGCAGAGACTTTCAGGCAGGCTGTGCGTCCATGAAAGAGTGGCTAAAACCCGTCGATAAAACTGCGAAATTAACGATTTTAGACGGTTGTGCGCCGAATTTATACAGATGCTTGCAGAAAATCCAAAAGGACAAGAAAAGGCCCAATGTGTACGCCAAAGACCCGCATGATTTAACACATGATGTGGACTCGTTAAGGTCGTTTTGCGTGTGGTGGGTCAGAAGTCCCGAGATTGACTACGAGACAATAGAGACAAAACAGCATAGATCAATCCTTGAAGACATAGAAAATGCCAGTGCCGAGGATAGGGAATACTTGTTACAGAAGTATGGAGAACCCGTATGAGGTTGAAAAAGTTAATGGATAAGGCAAAGAAAAGCATTGCACCTACAGCCGAAGACAGAAAAAGGGATAAATGGCGCGGAAAGCTTGAAACCGCGCGTATTGCTTATTCCGCTACCCTTAAAGAGATCAGCAAGAATCAGGCGATCTACGAAGGTACTAGAGAAGTTAACGGCAATCCGAATACCAATATTCCGGCGAAAGATTTATCTATAAATGTAAGGAATATTGCTTATGAATTGATAGAGTCGCAGGTCGATAGTTCAATTCCCATGCCGAAAGTAACGGCTATCCATGAAGGCGACGAGGATTTAGCACGTTCTATCGAGAAGGCTTTAGTCAATAAAGTCAAGATGCTTAAGCTTTCCATCATCAACGATCAGATGGAGAGAACAGTTCCCGTTGTCGGCGGAGACTTTTTCCTTGTTGAGTGGGACAATTCTTTAGGTTTTCATTCCAATTACGGCGATGTAAACGTAAAAGAGCTTGATCCCTTACAGATAATTCCTCAACCGGGCGTTTCTGTCATTGAGGATATGGACTATATCTTCGTTCAAGTCGCACAGACAAAGCAGGCCGTTAAGAAGAAATACGGCGTTGACGTAGAAGATGCGCACGAGGAATACAAGGAAATAAGGGGCGCACAAGGCGAAAACGGGCTTGATACTGATGTAGTCACAGTCAACACCGTCTACTACAAGAATAATGGTAAAATAGGCCGTTTCGTGTGGTGTGACGACTATACATTGGAAGACCTTGACGATTATCAGGCAAGGATAACAAGAAAATGTAAAGAATGTGGGTATGCAACAGAAGAAAAGGTTTGTCCCGTATGCGGTTCGACGAAGTTTGAGGAAACCGAGGACAAGATTCAGGAAGTCAGAATACCTATAATGAGTGAGCAGGTTGTAGACCCCATGACTGGCGACATTGTTTCCGAAAGCGCCGAGGAAGTCATTGAGGTTGAATACTATAAACCGAACGTATTTCCGATCATTGTCAGGAAAAACGTATCGAAAAAGAACGCATTACTTGGCTTTTCAGATGTAAAGGTCATTGAAGATCAGCAGGATTTAATCAAGAAGGTCGGCTCAAAGGCCGCAGAAAAGACCTTAAAGGGCGGTTCGGGTATCACTTTACCTAGAGGTGTAAAGGTTGAGACAACCGACAAGGAATTAAAGGTTATACGCCTTGACGATCCTCAACAGAAAGCATTGATTGACGTTCTCAATATGCAGGTTAACATTCAGCAGGATATGCAGATGATAAACAAAGCATACGAGGACGCACGTTCTACTCTTGGTATCACGGATGCCTTTCAGGGTAAATACGATCCGTCAGCCGTTTCGGGTACTGCAAAACAGTATTCGATCAATCAGGCTGCAGGTCGATTAGAGTCAAAGCGTGTTATGAAGAACGACGCTTATGCGAAGTTATACGAGTACATGTTTAAGTTTTGGCTGGCTTATTCGGATGATCCGTTACCTATTACGGGTATCGGCACGAAGGGCGAACAGAATTTTGACATTTTAGATAAAAAGGACTTCATCAAACAAGACATTGCCGGGGAATATTACTGGAATGACGAGTTTATGTTTGAGACTGATCCTACTTCTACCATGATGGCAAATAGGGAAGCTATGTGGCAGCAAATAGACATGAAGCTTCAAAGCGGCGCTTTCGGTCAGTTAGGCTCTTTAGAGACTATGCGCTTATACTGGTCGCTCATGGAGAAGAATCATTATCCGAACGCCGGAGACGTTTTAAGTCAGATTGACTTAATGATGCAGGAACAACAAATGCAAATGCAGCAGATGCAAAATGAAATGGGGGAAATGCAGAATGAAATGTCCGCTATGCCAAGTGGAAATGAGAATTACCAAATCCCGTAATGTCGTTGAAATGCAGGATAACACACCGCATTTGTTCATAGAAATGGAGCTTTCCTGCATGAACAAGGAGTGCAAGAACTACGATCAGGTAGTCGAAACGACAAAAGACGAACAACCTTTAGGCTAATGAAAGCACCCAGTGAGGTGCTTTTTTAGTGCATAAATTCGCATGAACAGCGCAAAAATCAGAAAGGAAAATTGAATAATGAAAAAGAAAAATCTTCTCAACCTTGATCTGCAGATGTTTTCTGATGAGATCGAAGCAGGCGAAAACGAAGTTGAGGAAACCGCCGAACCTCAAAACGAAGAAGAACCCGAAGTTGATGAGACTGAAACAGTCGAAGAAGACGGAAACGACGAGCCGCAGGAACAGTCAGCAGAGGAAAACGCACGTTATGCCGCAATGAGACGCCGGGCAGAAGCCGACGCTCGAAGGAAGTACGAGACTGAAATCAATAGTATGAACCAGCAGATAACGGCGTTGTGTCAGGGATTGTCCCACCCTATAACGGGACAACCGATAACAAATGTTCACGAGTACATGGACGCATTGCAAGCGCAGCAACGTCTAGCCAATGAGCAGGAGTTACAAGATAAAGGCGTTGATCCTGCCGTAATCGACAGAATGATCGCGTCAAACCCCGTAGTGATGCAGGCACAGCAGGTTATAGAAAGAAGTAACATGCTTAACGCCGATGCAGCAGTACAGCGGGATTTAGCCGAGTTATCAAAGTATGACCCGAATATTAAGGGTATTAACGACTTGGCAGCATTACCTAATTTCCCGGAGATACTAGATCGTGTCAATCGTGGAGCTTCACTTGTCGATGCTTACAAGATGGTAAACTTCGATAATTTCATGCAGCACACGAACGAAGCGGCTAGACAGCAGGCCATAAATCAGATGCGCGGTAAGGATCACCTTAAATCGCAGAGTACAAGCGTAGCGCAGAATGAGGAATACGTCGAAGTCCCGGCTGAAATAATGAGCCGATACAAAGCCGAAGGGAAAACAGAAAAACAGATACGCGAATTGTATAAGACAGTCGCAGGAAAACTTCACTTAAATTAAGGGGGAAAAAGATATGGCATTTGAATTTTTCAGGTCAGAAACAGATGCAGCCCCTATCGAGAAAGAGATAGAAGCTGCTAATGGCACAACCTACAATCACGGTTGCCTTCTCGTTTACGGAGCAGGCGGAACAGCGTCAACAACAACGGCAAAGCCGGAGTTCGTTTACACAGGTAAAGACATCACAGCAAAGACTGGCGATAAGCTTGCAGTTCAGGTAGTTCTTCCTGAATACGAGTGGATCACTACTCTTTCTGCATCAGGAGCAAGCCTTAAGCCCGGTAACAAGGTTACTACTGACGGAACGCAGGCTACGGCTACAACGGCAAGCGGTGTATTCGAGCTTCTTACAGCAGGCGGAGCAAGCGGCGCAAAGGTTGTCGGCAGGTTCTAAAGAGAGGGGGAAAAAGATATGGCAGTAACATTTAGTAAGCATGGCGGTCAGAATGACGAAGCTTGGAAGGTTATTGACACCGAGCTTTCAATGGTTATTCAGGACACAGATACAGAGAAAAACAAAGACGACGAGCTGGTTAAAGCCCTTTTCAACGTAAAGACTTCAAAGAAGTTTGGTGAGAAGCAGGGTAGCATGACCGAGTTCGGTAACTTCGAAGAAGTAACAGAAGGCGATAACGGTATAGCAGATGATTATTCGATGGGATTCTCAAAGCTGATCGAGCATCATCAGTTTATCAAGACTTTCATGTGCACAAGAGAAGCAAAGGACGATGGAAACATCGATCTTATGAAGCAGACAGCAGCAAACTTCGTTCGTGCATACAAGAGATCAAGAGCACAGTTCGCATCAAACGCTCTTGTTTCAGAAGGCGCAACATTCCTTTATGGATCAAAGTCTTATGACAAGACTACTGGCGACGGCAAGGCACTCTTTGCTACGGATCATCTTGGAAAGAAGACTGGCGTACCTACACAGTGTAACGTATTCACAACTGCTTTTGGTAACGACGCTACAAACCTTTACAAGCTGGCTAACATTGGACGTAACTTCAAGAACCAGTCAGGTAACGTAATGGGATATACGTTTGACACGATCATCATTCCCGGAAATGCACCGAGGCTTGAAGACCTTGTTAAGACAATCATCCATTCACATCAGCGCCCCGGCACAAACAACAACGATATCAACACGCAGGAAGGCATTTGGAAGCTCGTTGTAGATCATCGTTGGGAAGCTGCATCAGGAACAGAACCTTACATCATCATGTCTTCGGAAGCACAGAGAGAGCTTAACGCTGGCGTATTTTACGACAGAGTAGCACTTGACGTTTCCAACGAAGTACTTAATAAGAGCCGCAACCTTGAATGGAGCGGTTACGCAAGATGGAGCGCTGGTTTCAATAACTGGGCTGCTTACATTCTTGGTGGCGCACAGAGCGGACAGAGCATACCTTCATAATAAAGGGGGAAATCGCATGATACCTAAAGGACTTAAAGTAGGCGACACTTACCTTGAAGGCAAGCTCGTTTACAAAGTAACGAAGGTTGTTAGCGACAGCGTTTACGAAGCTACTTGGACGGGAGCTTTCTCGTCCAAGACAGCTCCGGCTGAACAACCGAAGGAAGAAGTAAAAGTAGAAAAGAAAGACGAAGACTATCTTTCAATGCCTTACGCGACATTAAAGAAGTTGTGTGCGGAAAGAGGACTTGACGCAACGGGCAAAAAAGATGAACTGATCGCAAGATTAGAGGGTTAAGAATGAGTACATGGTATGACCTTAAATTAGCTGTTTTACAGAAGATGTTTGCGGCAGATAATACCGTTGTTGTTGACGAGTCAACATCAGGATATATCTATGCTATGCCGCATTGCGCAAATGAGGGCCTTGCCTTACTTGCAACCGCAGGTAAGTTTATTACAAAAGAGCTTAAGATTGCGCAGATGAATATTGTTAATTTAGTTTCAGAGTCTATCTCTAACCCTATTCACGAGTTTTCGGACAGCTATTCATACCAAGCAGACGAAGGCCAGTCGTACTATTTCGAGGTATCGGGCGTCGGAGTATGCAATATATACGTTGATGATGCACTGGTAGAGACATTACCCATTGAAACGACTGGATATGAAGCCATGAAGGGCCTTATCGAAAACATAGAGAAGAAGCCCGTAAAGATGGAGTTTGTAACTTCCTTCCCAATGGGATTGAAGAACGCAGCAATCTACAAAGAATCGTTTGACGACGCAAGTAAAGTAGTACCGTTTACCGACAAGGTTAAGTATGACCTTAAAGAGCTTGCGCCCGACTTCTACATGATCGACCCGCAAGGTATTTACTTTGAAGGGGCATATCAGAAATATCTCCAAACATCAGACTTTTATCAGGAAGGGACAAAGACTTTAGTATTAGATCGAGACATGGTAGGTAACTTTACGATCTATTATAGGGCTTATCCCGAGCAGTTAACCCCGGACACGGAAGATGACTACGAGCTTCCAATTGATCCCGAGGTTTATGTTCTGCTGCCTTTGTATATGGCTTCACAGCTTTACAAAGACGATGATAACGGTATTGCTACGGCGTATCGTAATGAGTTTGAAGTAGGTTTTGAGAGATTGGTAAATTCCGCTAATCTGTCAGCGTATGAGCAGTTTACAAGTGAAAGCGGTTGGGTATAAACAATGGCTGTTTCTTTCAAAGTTCCGAAATCACCGAAAAAAAGCATATTTGTTATAGATGAATTTCAGGGCGTTGACCTTACCAATACCGGGTCGAACATTGACGAGACAAGAAGTCCTAATGCGGTGAACATGGTTCGTTATGTGCCGGGTAAAGTGCGTAAACGTACTGGATATCAGTCAAAGGTTGTTTTTGGAGAAATAGTTAACGTAAACCGTGCGGCAAACACGTCCAACACCTATGTAAGAGTTGATGTTACAGCTACAAGCTATGCCACAAGAAATACTTTTTGCAAGCTGTACGATGAATACGAAGGCCCTAATTTCTTTTGCACAATACGCGGAAAAGGGACTTATTCGATGGGCTGGCAAAAAGTTGACGGCAGCGGCAAAGGTATAACTTCATTCACGTTAGATGAAGAACACCCTGAAAAAGATGCGTGGTACTTTAACTGGGCGACACCTCAATTAGTAGACTCATTATATATCTATAAGACAAGCGAAGACCCCGAAGACTACTTGGAGATCAAAAATGTAAGGGTATATGCCGAAACAACCGCAACAACGCTTGACGAATGGAAAGCTTTACCGTGGACGCAAGCACCCGAAGATAAGGGCATTATTTACGTTAAAGAAACTTCAAAGCCTGCGATCTTTGGATGTCACCCTATAAAATCAGGTTCTTTTACTGGCAACAGAGTAGTTAATGTCAATCGTGCAGCTAACACGTCCAATACTTTTCAAACATTTACTTGCGACGATTCAAACTGGACGGTAATAACTGATACATACGACTTTATCTACGAAACCGAGCCATATGCTCAAACAACAAAAATTTTTACGGATTTTGACTATATTTCCGATTCAGAAGTTTTGCTGCTTGTAGGTGGTTGGTATTCAAGCTGGAACATTCTTCAAGATACGTCAGGGAATATTCAGCACTATTTTAAGCAAGAAAAAGCAGGATCATTTATAGATAGGCGCGTTGCTATTAAGGCGGTATCAGGAACAGCAACGGTTCAGATAAAAAACTTATCTGTATGCTACGAAAAAGACAGTAGTTATTCTTGGACGCCTGCACCCGAAGACCTTAACAGAGAGTTTAACATTGAAGATACTTATTATGTTGGCTCAAAGAATTATGCCGTTGTAGATCATGCAGGCGGAACAATAACGTCAACAAGTCTGTTCGGTCATATAGGGTTTGACGTAACCAATGCAACATCTAATGTAGAAGGCTTTTCCAAAATATCATTTGACCTTTACACGACTTCCAGTCAGAAGATTGATTATATAAAAGTCGAGACGGCAAACGATCAGGGCGGTTTATCGGGAATAAAGAAGTATTTTTATTCTGATGTTAACTCGGAACACGTTGAGTTTTATTTAAGTGCGGGAGAACCGCCTAGATATACAAAAACAATATGGGTAGATGTTTACTTTAAGACGACAGACGGCACAAGCACTGTACGCATATCAAACGTACAAGTGCAGTCGATCAAGGGTCGTGATACCTACGAGATATCGCAGAAGTATTACATCTATCATGCCGGAAGAAAGTTTTATTTAAGAGCAAGTAACGCTACAAAGCTTACAGAGATATATTCACTTGCTAATCAGCATATAAGTAAGTCATGGCAGCTTAACGAGAAGTTATTTATCCTTGATGGTAGAAACATTTACTCGTATTCCGTAGGCGATGATACAGTAAAGGTATTGTCGGCAGGCGATGGCTATATACCGCTTGTAACGATATCAAAGCTTCCTGATGGCGGTGGAACAACATACGAAGCGTTAAACATGCTTCAACCGGGATTCTATGAGCAATTCCTAGTACAGAGCGCAGATGCAACAAAGACGGCATTTCATTTGTCGTTTAGCGGCCTTGATGATACGAAGACAAAGGCGTGGCTGCTTGACAATAACGGTAACTGGGTAGAGAAGACCGAAGGAGTACATTACACCGTTGATAGGGCGTCGGGAATAATCACATTTACCACAGCACCGGGCGTTACACCTTTAACTGGTGAAGATAACGTCAAAATCCTTGCATATAGGACAGTACCCGATTATGCAGACCGCATTTCAAAATGTACGGTTGGAACGCTATTCGGCGTAGGCGGTGCGGCAGACAGACTGTTTTTGAGCGGAAATCCCGATCATCCTAACTGGGACTTCTATTCAGAGCAGTACGATCCGACATACTTCCCGGACACGGGGTATTCACAGCTAGGGTCGGCAGCAAGCTCGATAGTTGGTTATGCAATTATCAACAACTATCTAGCAACCTTTAAGGACGACTTCGATACTTCGCAGGCGGTCTTCATACGAGAAGGCGACCTTGTTAAGAGAACCGTCACAACATCAGGCGGTGCGAATGTTGAAGTTTCCGATCCAGCGTTCAAGTTAATAAACACACTTCAAGGAAACGGCGTTGTAGCGCCGTATTCTTTTGGGTATTTGCAGACAGAACCGCTGTTCCTTACAAAGTCGGGAATATATGCGATAACTGCGCAGGATATCACGGGTGAAAAGTATTCACAGAACCGCTCGTTTTACCTTGATGGCTTCTTACGAGAAGAAGACCACATGGAAAATGCGGTTGCCACGGTATTCAACGATCAGTACGTTCTAGCCTTAAACAACAAGTTTTATATCCTTGACGGGTTGCAGGCAACAAGAACGGATAGATCAGAGCCTTACGCAACAAGACAGTATGTAGGCTTCTATTGTACCGATATCCCTGCCGTTTCGATATGGACTGACGATCAGGCATTGTGGATAGGAACGAACGACGGTAGGGTATGTAGGTTTGCCACGGAGATTGAAAACCTTGACTCATACAACGACGACGGCGACCCTATTTACTGTTGTTGGGAAACGCCTGATTTAAGTGGAAAGCTGTTCTACAAAAACAAGACGTTCAGATACTTTGCGATCCGAATGATGCAGGCTTTAAGGACTTCCGTTAAGATGTACGCCCGAAAGATGGGTACATGGAGTTTCATTAAAGAAGATACCCGGTCAGGTATAGCTTTTGACTTTGAACTTGTTGACTTTGAGCGTTTTTCATTTAGTACAGATAGATCAGAGAGGGTAATACATACAAAGATCAGGGTCAAGAAGGTAGATAAAGCACGGTTCAAAGTAGAGAACGATGCGTTAAATGAGCCGTTCGGCTTGTTTGACTGGGCGCTCGAATACATTGAGAGTGGTAATTTTAAGGGGTAGCGATATGGCATTTTCAAGAATCACACAAGTAGACTTAAACAGAGACGGAGCAACAACGCTTCCTAATCAGCCGACGTGTTCAGCAGACGAGTTAAAGAGACACTTTGATGCGCCTGCAAAAGAGATCGTTGCGCCAGCCGTTAATAGGCTTATTACAGAATTGGAAGACGTTACTGCAGCATCAAATATCGGTGCAATTACGCCGTCTACAAGTGCTTCCAGCACTGTTCAGGCCGAACTTAATTCGGTATCAAGCGGTCTTTCGGCGCTGGAAGCAGCAACCGAACCAGCAATCCTTGACGCACACACGCATGACAACAAGGACGTAATTGACAAGTTTTCCGAGGATCAAAATACGGGAAAACCGCTTTATGACGGTGACGTAATAGGAGAGACTAATTACAACAATCTTGATAATCGTCCGCAGATAAACGGACACACGTTGAGCGGTAACATGTCTACAACGGATATAGGTATTTCAATTCCCGACGAATTATCAGACCTTATATCCGATGCCGACCATAGAACAGTATCAGATACAGAAAAAGCGACGTGGAACGGCAAGTCTACTGTTGTATGGAATCAGTTAACTACAACGGGTCAGAAGATAGCAACCATTACGCTTAACGGCACACCGACAGACGTTTTCGCACCTACTGGTGGCGGCGGTGGCGGTGGCGGCGCTGTTGACTCTGTTAACAGTCAGACTGGCGACGTACATCTTGATCTTGGGGATATGGAAGACGTAACCCTTACATCGCTTACTGAAAATGACGGTATTATAAGAAATTCGTCTAATCAATGGGTAAACTTCTCCATTCCGGCAGTAGCAAGAACGGGAAGCTATAACGATCTTAATAATTTACCGACTATTCCGACTGTAACAGATACTTATTCCAGCTTATCACATGATGCTATGAGCGGTGTGGCACTGGCAAGCGCATTGGAGCTTGATAATCTTTCCGATGTTACAATCACAAGTCCGCAGGCAGATCAAGTCCTTAAGCATAACGGTACTGGTTGGGTAAACGGATCAGCCCCGACAAGCGGTCATGAAATGATACCTGCAACGGCAGATGATACAGACGTTGATACCATAGCTAACATGACGTATGCAGATGCGTCACAGAACAAGGTTGTCAATGCCTATACTATACAGAAGTATTCGAACGTAGAATGTATGACCTTGTTTACAAGGGCATCCCAAGGCACAGACACCATAGGTTCTTGGAATGACACATGGGAAACAGACGGAGATAGGCAGAACTGGTTATGGCATAGTGCTTTATACAACATCTTAAAAGACGATGAAGTTGAAGCATCGATGGTCTTTGACGTACAGACCAACGAAACCGTCAGCGTGTACGCATACAGAGTAGACGACGAGGTATTCCAGCCAGTAACAAGCCCTAGCGGAAACCCGAAAGCGCAAGGGTGGTACGAAAGCGACGGACAGACCCCGCCTACATACACAGAAACCAACGACACAACCGTACAAGCGGGCAAGACCTATTACATGGGTGGCGGCGCGATAGCGATAAAACTAAACAGCAAGATACAAAATCCAAGCGGAGTAAAAATCGGGTTAAACTTAAAGCGACAGCGCACGTTGGTAGATAACTTTAGTGTAATAAGTTAAAGGAGAACAGATATGGTTGCAGAAGTTGATTATTTTGCAAACGGCGGTATCAAGTGTTATTCCGAAGTAGTAGGCACGGGAACAGCCACAACGACGGGTAATTTATCAGCCATAGATTTGGGATTTACACCCGCGTTTGTAATGTTTCAGTTTATGAACGCCAATGGAACAAATAAGACGTTTTCTGTTTATAACAAATACTACGATACCGCTTATACCGTAAGATACTCAAAAACGGGAACGAGCAAAGAACAGATAGCAAACCCGCAAACAAACCCTTCAACACCGTATGTTGGTATATGGTCAGTAAGTGGGAGTGAGGTTACATTAAACGTTCAGTCGGGAATGGCGGATATGTACTTATACGCAATAGAGGACGCTTAACCCACCGAAAGGAGTACAAATGCTATACATAAAAATAGGGAATGAGAAATACCCCGCAAAGTTTCATACATTCAGAACGCAAGCAAACAAAGAGGGAATACGAGTAATCGGAGAAGTACCGACAGCGAACGGCTTTTTGATAGTCGATGATAATGACGAGGTAGTGTTTGACCGTAGCGAGTACACATACCTATATAGGGAAGATGACACTTGCAAGGAATACACGAAAGAGTACGAGGAAATCATACCGACAGAGAGTTTCGCACTTGGAACACCCGACAACCCGTTTTCGGCACTTTCGCGGCAAATATCGGCGGTTAATTCTAGGGTGACAGAGATAACACCTTATGAACAGACAAAGATGGGATATTACGGGGAGATAGAGAAGAACTTTTACGGTGTACCCGATGGAGTGCTGACGGTGGTATTTGATAACTATGACGGACAGTACGAAATCAGTAGGGTAGCCGATAGGGTTTCGATAGGTTTTCCGAGATTAGAGAACAACACGAACATCACGATAACGGTACAGTAGAAAGGAGCATATCATGTATTCAGTAATTCAGCAGATTAACGGAGCATTTACAGTCAAGTTTGAGGGGTCAGACCTTAACAGCATCAAGTACAATTACTTTAATTGGCTTTCACTTCTCTACAATGACAGCGGAGAGGTAAAGGGCGTTGTTAAGTTAGTTGACGAAAACCTTGACGTTGTTGACGGTTGCGTTGAGTTTATCGACAAACCCGCAAAGGCATAAGTGAGGTATAACTATGGCTAAAGCAGAGATTAGGCTTGGTGAGTGCGGTACAAGTAACAAAATATATCAGGTAATTAATACCTCTATTACAAGCGTAAATGGGTATGTTAATTGCGGATTTAGACCTAAAATCATTTCATTGTGGGCGCACAAATATAACAATAACACCAATGTTGTTAATTTATATTATGACGCTGATAATAGCGGCGATTACGATTATTGGTACAACCAAGATAAGTATGTTCAGACCGTAGGCGGTACAAATGTACAAATAGCGTCTATTGATGATAATGGCTTTACATTAGGTTATCCGCAGTATTGGTCGAATACACCTAATGCCTATCTTTTAGTAATAGGATAGTAGAACTAACTAAACGGTTAGCGATAAAGTTTAAGTAAAGGAGAAAATTATGGTCGTTAGAGGTCAGAATAGCGGTGGTGGCGGTGAATTAGACGTAGGGAATTATGTAGAGGTCACTGTAAATGGTGGTTCTTACGTTGACATTCCAGCACAAGACGGAGATTATATATATATTACAGTGTATCGTTCCACATCGGGCGTTAATGTATATTGGAATGGTGTGACATCGCATACTTCCCCACTTTTGTATACAAGATTAACAAATCTTGCGACCAATCAATTCGGAATGGTTTTTAAGGGGTCATCTCAAAATAGACTTTCGATAGATAGTGGCGCAAATCTCAAAGGCGGTTATTCCGTTGTAAAACTTGCATAATCTGAAACAATATTGTTGACGGAAAAGAGAGGGAAGAAAAATGACGATGCAGACTTTTGTTTTCTGTTTTAACTCTGTCCTTAATATTGTGACGTTTGCAATACTTATAGCGTGTAATGTTCGTAACAAACATTTGAAATCACGTAAGAATGTCACTAACTGAAACGATTACGCATTGAATATGGTATAATATCCTCGAAAGGTGGGTATTATAATGGACAAGTATGTAAAACTTGATGATGTATTACGGACATTAGAT
>Ga0265298_10000917_pt1 | contig 43799 bp, 60 predicted proteins | sample AusTroGonzalo_MG_3_FD_193486 | JGI IMG/M metagenome (GOLD analysis project Ga0265298, IMG submission 193486) | Bovine rumen microbial communities from tropical cattle in Woodstock, Queensland, Australia - Gonzalo_01 | ecosystem: Host-associated > Mammals > Digestive system > Stomach > Rumen ... | reverse complement strand
TCTACAAGTCGGGTCTTTTCCTGATCTTTCTTCATTTGTCCGTTTCTGTTCACGGCACGGCTTTTAAGGCCGTGCCGAAGAGATTAAAATTACAAGTCCAAGAGCGCAACGCCGCACGCCCTATAGGTGTAGTTGAAGTTGTTGGTGCTGACATTGCCCGCTGCATAGAGTAACCATGGATTAAAGGTGATATAACGCGCGGGAACCCAGCGGTAGACGTTGCTGGATGGGTTGACCGGGTACGCGGAGGATTGGCCGGCGTTCGCGAAAGCCTGATGGATCGGGTCGGAGCCGTCGACCTTCATCTGCGAGAAGATTTCGACGATTTCATCGAGCCCAGGCATATACCAGTCACCCGCATTCATGCCGTCTACGGATGCCGTGGAATGCGCCTTCAGCGTCTTCGTATAGTGAATAGCCGTGAACATGTATTCGGTCGTAACGCCGTCACGTTTCGTATATACAACCCTTTCAGCTGTAGCGCAAGTTTCGGCACCCTTTCCAGCATACGCCGCCATAGCTCGATCCTTGACAGGATACTTTGGCAGAAGCGCATTCAAATAATTGTCATAAGTACCGTAATATGCTTTCAATACTGTCGTATTGTTGAAATTTGCCTCGTTGTAGTATCCGTCGTAGCCAACCTGGTCGGCAGGCGATCCCTGATTCGTGTTTTTCGCCTTGACTACATCCTTATTCCAGATTGCATAATAATTCGAACCGACACCATCGTTACGCGTAATGCTATTGTAGTTTGTCGACATACCGGCAAGAGTCCACATGTTCGTGGACGAAATCGGGCCATTGGCAATATTCGTATTCTTGACAACCTGACCTTCATACTGTCTATAAGAAGGAGAGCTGTCAAAGTCGGCAATGACCCAGATTCGGCCGTCAAGCTTTTCACAATGCCAGTTGTAATTCGCCACGATGTCGCTGTCGTAGGATTTACCGCCTTCGTTTCCGGATGTCTTCAGATGAGCGTCAATCTGCGAAACGGCATCGTCGATGTCGGTCGGCGTAAACACAAGCGCGGAACCAATATCAACATTTCCGAATGTATCCGGATTACTGCCGGTTTTCTTTCGTTGCTGAAACTGAATGGTGTTCGAAGATCCGTAAGCGATGCCTGTAATTTCCCAAGCCCAGCAAGACGTGAATCTGATAGAGGTGTTTTCTGTCTTGTGAAGAATTTTCGCCTGCCCGCCCTTACGAAGAACGGCAACGCCGACAAATTCCCAACCGCTAGGAATAGAAGCGCTCTTTACACTAGCACCGTCAAGGAAATGAAGCACACCGTTAGAATCTGCATAAACGCACGTTCCGACCTTCACAGCCTTGCGCGGAAGCTCGACATTAACGCCGTCATAGTGCAGGGTACGACCGGCAAGAGAAACAGTGCTTTTGCCAAGAGCAGCGCGGTCGGTAGCTGCAGCTTCATATTGTTGTTCCGCGGTCTGGCCACCCGGAATGTCGGAATATTTGTTGATGAATGTTACAGACATATTAACTCCTATTCGGCAGGCGTCACAGTAAACGCCACGTTTTTGAATTTAAGACGCTTGTGCGCCACATCGACTTCCACATCAAGCACAGCCTGCTTTGTGTTCAAGTCTGCAGCGACATCGGTCATAATCACCGCAAGCTGCTCGCCCTTGATGGCGTCGTCATTGTAATCAGATGGTGTCACGGACATATCTTATCTCCTTATGCTTGAGCAAGTGCGGCAGCCTTCGCGTCCGCCCACAAGGCATGCGCTTCTTCTGTCGTCATCCAAGTAAGCGCAGACTGTTTGGCGTTCCAGTTCGAAACATCGGTCGACGTTATACCGTCAAGCACCGTCTTATTGCTGTGCGTATGTCTTGCGTTCGTATTAGCGTCAACGGCGTTCTTGTAGCCATCTGTAAAGTCATTCGTAGAAAGCCCTTTACCGGCAACCTTATCGACCTTATTAGAAAGGTCAGCAGCCACGTCGGAACCGCCGACAAGAAGCGTCTGCACATCGAGTCGGTCAGCCGAACGCGTACCAAGATTAGTTTCAGCGACAGCATCTTCGTTCGCACGCAATCTGGCGTCAAGATCGTCAAGAGCAGCCGCCACGACCTCGCCCATACCGGTAGAACCAGGGTCAATCGCGTCTAGCGCCGCCTTGATACCGGCAGATGTCACGGTCGTGTCGGTATGGCCAGCCGTCGGCGTCGAATCCATCGTCTTCGCCGTAGCGCTAACCTTTCCGTTAGATTCTGAAATCGCAGAAATAATCTTTCCGTCACCACCGATTTCTGCAACATCCAGACCATCGATGGCGTCTCGCACGGCCTTCGGAGTCACGGCTTTTCCGTTCTCCGTTTCGCTCGCGCCAATACTGTCCTGAAGCTGCACAACGCCAGTCTGCGACGTGGAAGCCTGTCGCATATTCTTCTTTGTCGGCGTAATCTCGCCGTTGGAATTCTGCGAAATAGTATCGATGAACGAAAGACTTTCAGTCGTTCCGGAAGAAGGCACGGTCGGGTCAGACACAGCCGTTTGCCGTGTCTTGTAGTTGCCTTCGGAAGACTGCCAGATTTTCGTGCTCTGGTCATCGGAAACATAGAAGATGCATTCCTGTCCGGCAATTACCGGAAGGTTGCCAAGCGTAAGCGTTCCGGAATCTGACGTGATTACTCGGTCGCCGTTGTGCAAGTTCGATGCCGTCCAAGTATTGATTGTGGCGACACTCTGCACGCCCTTGTAATGACCTTCCGAAGCAATCATGCTTTCGACATACGCCTTGACTTGGGTCTTCGTCGCAAGGTTGGCGTTTGTTCCGTCGGCAATCGTTCCGTCAGTTTCATTGTAGGCGTTGGCATTAAGCTTCGCCTTCGTAATTTCGCCATCCTTGATCTTATTGACCGTTACCGAATCTGTAGCAAGCTTTGATTCAGTAACCGCTCCATTAGAAATGGTTGTAGACAGTCCAAGACTAGGTGTGCTGGCGTCGGCATCTGGCGCACCGGTCCACGACTGTTGAGCGGTCACATCGCCGGTCAACTTGACAGTTCTCGTACCGTCGAATCGCTTGGCGACAATATCGGCAATCTCGCCATTCTTGTCTTGTACTTCACTTACTTCCGGATTTGCACTCATCGTGTTTTCTCCTTATCCAAAACGAAGCTGGCCACTAACTACCATGAGTCCCTTGGCATTCACTTCTAAAAATTTTTCGTCAACTTCTTCTTTCGTATACGCACCAACCTGCGCAGCCGTGACAAGGTGCGGATTATCGATTCTGCCCTCATGTTCACTCAACGCAATACGCAAAGACAAATCAGCGCTTTCACGTTCAGAAGCTTCTTCAGAAACTGCTTCTGAAATCGCGCCGTCAACATATTCCTTCGTACAATATTCGTCAATATTGATACGCAAGAAAGGCATCCACGACTTTCCGCCCCACATAACAGCCGTATTTACGGCCACAGGCAAAGGTGGTTCACCAAGCAAAATTCCTTCGGTAGTGCAAATGTAGATGTCACCAGGAATCTTTTCGTCAACCGGAATCTGGTTGATTTCCGTCGATGTTGCAAAACCCTTAAACTGAATGCGAGAACCGCGACGGATAGCTTCAGCAATCGGATGAGCAATATTGCGCATGGCCTGAGCACGGTCACTGTCCTCAGTCATCGCAATATTCTTATCGCCAGCATCAATCAGGCCGAGCGCAAGAAGTTCTTCAAGATCATCAACAGCCATCAATTACTCCTAACCAGGAAACATTCTCAAAAGGTCGCCATTTCCAGATTCGCGCAAGAACGGCAAAGCAACATCATGGTCATTAACAATCGAGTCATCGCTGTAGCCATTAACGTAATACACAATATTCGCTTCCATCTTAAAAATGATAAGAGCATTATCAACATCTGATGCGAACGAAGCTGCCTGCGATTTAAGCGTCGAAGAATTAGACGCTTGCTTGACAACACCACGCAAGCCAACAGGACCGGAAGCTTGCAGAAGGTTACGAACCCAGCAATACCCAAAAACATCCAAATTTTTATGATTACCCGTATTGCCGACTCTAGTATTACCAAGCAAGTCACAATCGCCATATTCCGTAAACTTGCCTCTTACAAGCACATCACTTTTCAGTTCAGCATCACCAGTAACTTCCAATTCTCCACGAAGATCACAATCATCAAGAACTTGCAATCGTCCCGAAAGAACAGTATTAGAAGGATTTTGAGACGTTCCGACATTAAAACTGCCATTGACTCTCATCGACCCACCAACCTGAATCATATTTCCGGACGTTTCCGGATCAATCGCATCAGTATTGATTTTAGGCGTTCTAACATGACCAGCGAAATTTCCACCACCTTCGCATTCGATATTTCCACCAGCAATCAGCTTCGACAGAATCTGAATGCCACCGGAAATTTCAAGGTACTTGTCTTCACCCGAAGAATGATTCGCTTCGACAACGTTCAACCCATCAATAGTTATTCCGTCGGCAGCAAAGTCAACAACATGGCCACCACCATTGAAAGTAAGATGACCATTCGAAAGCTCAGTTCGCATAACCTGCGAAGAAATGACAATCTTACTAACCATAAGACCATCTGTTTTTTGTAAAATCGCGTAAAGCGCATCAAGAAGCTGGTGGCTATTCGTGGCATCAAGCTCGTCACCGGCACCTTCAATAAAATTCACGATTTCATCCTGAACGGCATTAAACCATTCAGCATTCAACTTCGTGCCGCGCACGCTTCCAGGAGTACCGTTCTTGAATACTCCATCAACTTCAGTCGTTATTTTCTGCATTGTCTACCTCGTATTCAAGAATCAACTTCGTGTGCGAAGGCTTGACCTTCTGCAACATTTTTTCATAGTTCGTATCGCCAAAATCAAGAAGTCTGTCAGTGCAATAACCATCACAATACATGTATTCGACTTCGCCAAGCATCACGTCAGACTTGATCTTGAAATAAAAATTAGGGTCGTCACTGCCGAATTCGATATTTTCGAATTCTTCCGGATTCTTGTAGTATTCGTAGAAATTAGGAGAAACCTTAAAAAGAGCGCAAAGATGCACAAAGTAACTTTCGCAGCAGCCGCCTTCATTTCCATACAAGCGCCAAATTTCACGACGCCTCATTTCAGGTTCGTCAATAACAAGACCTGCTTCGGGCAAACCAAGGTCAGCTTCCCAATCATCAAGATTGTCAGTATGCATCGGGTCAAGTGCTTTCATCATTGAACGCACTAACGACCACAAATACAGCAAGCTCAACGCAATCGCGTAAGAAAGTTTTCTGAAAACGGAACCTTTTTCAAAGTCAAAAACTTGACCTTTAGGAAACATCCCGATAATAAATTCTTCAAAATCTTCTTCGTCGTAATCCTTAACAAAATTGAAATCACCAATATCGGATATTTCGCCAACATTGACAGACCCAACTTCATAAGAATCACCATTGGAATCGACAACCGAAACATCATATTCGCCATCATCAATATCAGGCACGATAACTTCGATGGCGTAGTCTTCAAAATTACGTACAGGAGCTTCGACATCACCGAAGAACACCGAACACCCGGCATCGAAAAAGCCACCATAAACAGTTACGGTAAGCCCGACACTAGTCACCTTGTCCGAAAGTTCTTCGACAAAAACACTCATTCAAGCCTCGAAAACACTACAGAAGAATCCAGCGAAGAAACGTCGATAACCTTTCCCGTCACCTCATAAGCACCTGCAGAACCGGAATACTCCTTATCAAGCGTAACAGAATAGTCAACAACGTTTCCATCGACATTCATTGTCACGACCTTGCAGTCGGCAACACCACTAAACGAAATTACATAGCGCTGCAAATCTTCAACAGTAAAAGACTGGCCAGGTCCATAGGACCTGAAGAAATTCTTCAAAGTATCGACAACAGCCGACTTGAAATAGTCATTGACAACCGGAATCTTGATTTCCAACGATACAGACATCGGGTCCACAGTCCCGACAGACACATCAGACGTCGCAGGCTTCCTATGTTTTGCGCAAATAAACTCACGGATTTCGTCAAGGACAACACTATTGACAGCAATTGCGCTCGAACGAAAATCAGCGACATAAATCGAAACGGAATTCGTTGCGGGCCAATTCGGAATAACCCAACAATCAGAAACTTCGCTGAATTTCATCGCCCACAGCCAATAATCCGTATCAGAACCGCCGTTTGCCTGGTTCTGCTCGCGCACTTTCAAGCGCTGACGATATTCTTCAACAGTTTCCCCCCATTTGCGTTCAACACCATCAACAGTAACTTTAACGCAATTGCCGCCATACAAGCCTTCGTCGCTAACCTTGATCGAAGCTTCGCCCGGAGCGACATCGCGGAACACAAGCACCGTATCTGCAGGCAAATTATATTCAGAACCATATTCGACAGAATAAACTTGCGCTGTCGTTTTGAGGCTGTAAGGAATCACGCATTCAGCAATGAATTCATATTCATGGCCACTCTGCTCGTCAACAACAACCGTTCCCGCCGGAATAGTAACGCCAACATCACCTTCGACATCAACAGTACCACGCGCACGGCTTGCAGGCTTCGGCGGAAAGTTCCTCTTTGAACCGATTCTGACAAGGCCGTCAACTTCAGCAGAAGCGACAAAAGAATTTTTCCAGATGTAGGAAAGAAGAAGCACCACAAGGTACATAGAACCGGCCACAACCTTAGAAATGACCTTTAGCACCATCACGCGCAAAATTCCGGAAGATCCGTAAAACGCCTTCGAAAAGCCGTTTTCCACATTCCTGTTTACTTCGGACAAAGTAGGAATCTTGAAAGACATTATTCGGTAGCCTCCCAGTTCACCTGCCACTTGTATTCTTCTTCTGAAGAATCTGGGCGGACAATTTTCACCACAATTTCAACTGAATTTTTAGACAAGATGGACGTATCCGGGACAACATCCTTTGCGACACCATCGTCAATCATCCACTTCAACGCCTGGGTGACAGCGGCATCAATCTTGTCAAGAACAGGTTCGCCGACTTTATCGCTGAAACTTTTCCAGATCGTAGAACCAAGTTCAATATCATCAAGAGAACTACCCCACCAGCCACTGATTTGAGGTTCAAGAACCGCGTTTCCGTCAGGAACGCGACCGCTGGCCCAAATGCCCAACGAAAGCAAAACCGCATTCTTCAAAGAATCGGTCAAATGCAGGTCGTTTCCGGAAAAATCTAAATCGAATCTCCCGTTGGCAGATTGTGACAAGGCGAGGTCGCTCATGCCATAAATATAATTAAATATAAAAGGAAATGTCAAAAAATGACACTAAAATTACATTAAGCTAACGGCCCGGAGTCGGTGGTGATGTCGGCCCAACCGCCGTCTGGTGCTGATGATTCTGCATCGTAATGAATATCCCGTCGCAAAGAACTTTCAAGTCACCAGTAAATTCAACGTCGGATTCAACCCTCACGATTTCGCCTTCTTTCGGAACAATTAAAATCGAGCCGTCTTTCTTCAACACGATTTTCTGGCCATACTTACTAAAAAGAGAAACTTCACCTTTTTCAAGCTTCGGAATATCTTCCGGATTTCCCTGTTCAGCCGTCACGACTCCATTATCTCTCGAACCACCAACAAAAAGCGCCACAGCTTCGGCGTCATCATCCGGAAGGCTCGCAAAACCATAATGCTGCATAACCTTGACTGCAGAATGCTTTTCGTTTCCAAGCAAAATGACATTCGATTCAATACCGTCTTCAGACACCTTGCACGCCGTAAGAATGCATTTACCAACAATAAGACGAATCGAACGGCGTATACTTTCTAGCAACCTAATCATTTCAACATGCTCCCCGTCTGCGCACGTATGCTCGCCCAAACATCCTTTTTAGCCTTAGTGGCCCGCACCTTTTTCTTTGCTTCAGGGAATCCAGGAGCGGGCGAATAGCAGTTCGGGTCAACAAGAGACAAACCAACGGACGCACCGCCAGACAAGTCAAACCTGTAATCAACCTTATTGACAAGAAATTCACCGGCATCGCCAATTATTGACGGAATATCAGCACGAACAATCAAACCGGGAACCCAGAGAGGCCCGCCCGCCTTTTGACGCCATCCATCAACAACGACCGAAACGGCATTTGCTACAGCCTGCCTGTGCTTGGCCTCCCACATGGCACGATCCTCACAGCACTCTTTAGTAGACCACCGTTCATCGACCATCACCCAACGGCGCTTTCTCGGCGTTGAATCATCGGTCACTTCGGCAAAAGTCTTACCGCTGTAATCGTTTGAAGCCATCACACGATAAACCCTGTAACGATTCTTAGTGCTGAAATTACCAACTGCAGAAAGCACGTTCACACCCTGCTTCAAATCCACGACAGCCGGCGAATACTTCCCACCGTCAAGGCGAACACGCCCAAGTCCATCCGTAATAGGCATGCACCGACGTTGACGGCAAGCAGCAAGAAGATTCTCGTATGCAGTAGAACCAGCATCGCCACAAAACTTTTCTAGCGGAGCGCCAATGTCAGCACCAGAAGCACCGTCAAATACTACATCGAATTCTGCACAAATAAGACGTGCGATTTCATCAATTTTCTTGTTTTCAAAATTCAAGTTTTCTGACGGACAGTCCACAATATCCTTGTTCACTTCACGACCAGAAACTAAAAAAGAACAACCTGAAGAATCAAATGACGGCTTGCACTCGTCATTGAATCCTTTTACAACAGCATCGTCACCCTCACGTATCTCGATTTCATCTTCTGGAAAAGTCGGCAACCACGCACCATTTTTCGGAATCGCGTTCAGCGCATAAGTTGCGCAAAACTGGTCAAGCGACCTAGTTACTTGCACGGAAGAAAACCCGCACATCTGTACGCCATTGCAAAATACAGAAATCATTTGCTAAGAACCTTAACTTTTCCAGGCAATACGAATAAACCCTGCGAAAGCGAATTACGTTCAAGAATCTCTTCTACACGGTCAACGGAGCCGTAAACATCATAACACAACTGCAACACGTTATTCGAATAGTCAAGATTCTTTTCAAGAACAACTGCAATATTCGCCATCGCGTCGCGCAAGTAACCGAAGGCCACAGACTCCAAGTTGTCAAGATCCATGTAGTCTTCGGCGTCATCGGTAGAATCAAGAAGCCACTCAAAAGAATCCGCAATAAGCTTCTGGCATGCGAGCGCGTCGTCAACAGTCGCAAACTTAGCGTCAACCAACGAATAAACAATCATCGACGCAGAAAGATTCTTCATCAACGCCGAAATTCTGCCCGACGGGCTTTCGCCGGATTCCTGTTCACGCAACGCATTAAGCATAGCCAGGTATTCATCGGTATCATTTCCGGAATTGTCGGCAATTCCGAAAATTTCAGCAGTAGCCGTCACAAGATTTTTAATCCTTGCACCGAAATCAGCCGGAACCATCATGATAACGGACGCGTTAGCCTTGATCTTGCCGATTTCGCTTACAAAATCATTCGCGTTCGCAAGAACCTCACGCGCAGACAAAACTGCATCCAAAGATTGTTCGGTCGCATCAACGGCAGCGTCGACAAGAACCTTGCCCTTGCCGACAATCGAAAACGCCGTCGCAAATTTGCCGACAGACTTTTCCTGAAAATCCTGCGCAGCCTTCTTAGTAAGACCAGCCAAATCTGTTTTTAGCGGACGGCCTTCCGATGCGCTTACCGGCCTAAATTCAAGGCCCAAAGTACAATAGTTGACGCCTTCAATAGAACCGGAAACAGAATATCCAATACATTCAACACGGAAACGGCCGAAGAAAGGATGCACAAGTTCACCAGAGCCTTCTTCGTCACACGCCGCGATCAGGTTATCACGGGCTTCTTTAAATTCGTCACCAACAAGATAGGCATCAAACGAATACGCCGGAATCTTACCGCCCAGATCCTGGTTCACGAAATTCGACGAAAACGGAACAGGCTTCGAAACAATGTTTCGCCCGCCGTTTTGCCGTTCATATTCCTTAATGAAAAACGGCACACCCTTGAAAGACCCGCCAACAACGGAAACCTTCACGCCGTCAACCGTAATTTCTACACGTTCAAGCTTATCAAGTGCAGACATCTTTTAACCTCCGAAGGCATAGCCTGCAGAATAGTCGATATTGCCATAATCAAAATCTTTCGACGGCGTAATCTTGGTGCCGCGCGGAACGCCACGAAAGTCAACCGTCAAGCTGCTAGAAGACGAAACAGGCGCTCCAGTAGCATCCGAAACGTTTGATTCGCCAGCCGGCACAACCTGGCTTTCAACGCCAGTAAAAGAACCGACATCAAACTTTTGCGCACGCCACCAATCCCCAGCACCGCCCGCAAGCTTTTCGCCAATCACAGGAATCTTCGAAACGCCATCGGCAATCATCGCGAAAACATCGATGAATTCATTCGCAAACTGTTTGATTCCGGATTCGAACGCACCAAAAACGTCATCAACGACAAAGCTTTTAAGCATGTCAAAATTTTGAATCACTTTGTAAACGCCATAACCAATTCCGGCAACGCCTGCAATAATACCGGCCACAACGCCGATAATCGGAGCCGCCGCGACGATAACGCCGCCAAACGCCGCACCAACAGCGCTCACGGCCACACCGACAGCACCGACGGCCGTCAATATGGCACCGCCAACAAGAACGCCTGCAGCGCTTAAAAGCGGGATCCAGGGACCCGTAAAATCGACAACGGAACTCACCGCCGAAGCGACCATCGAAACACCTGAAAGAATCGTCGGCAATGCGTCCGTTACATCTTGAATCAAGTTTGGCAGCTGAGATGAAAGCGAAGAAACAATGGAATCGATTTTCGGACGGTTAGCGTCCACGAATTTAGACACACCGTCAAACAGCTTCGTGAACGCAGGAACCAGCGCAAAGAACAAATCTTTTTGAACTCCGCCGATATATTCACGCATCGTCTGCAACTGGTCATTGAACGCTCCGGCCTGTTGCGTCTGTTCTGCGGTATAACCCGCATTCGTCTTTTCATACTGTTCAACAGCCGCACGAATGCCAGAAGAGCCATCCTTGAGCAAAGCCGACATTTGAATCGCGCTTTTGCCAAAAAGCTCTTGTGAAACGCGGTTGCGGTCTTGAGTATCCGAAAGCTTTGAATACGCGTCCGCAACATCCATCAACAGGTCAGTCTGGTTACGAAGCGACCCGTCGGCATTCCTGGTGGCCACGCCGAGCGCATTCATCAGATCCAACTGGCGTTTTTCACCAGCAGCAGCACGCCCGATGTTGACCGAGAATTTTTGCATTGCCGAATCGATAGATTCGACACTCATTCCCGCATGCTGGCCAGCCGAACGAATCGCCTGAAGCTCGCCCACCTGCATTCCGAGCAAAGCAGACGTCTTTCCGACAGCGTCGGCAGCGGCAGCCTGAGAAGCCGCCATGCCATAAACAGCAGAAACAGCACCGCTTATTGTATCGGAAACAGCGCTAAAAGCATCCTTTACCGCACCGGCAGCAGTCACAACCGACTGGAACGCGACACCCTTCTGAATCGAAGAAATCTTTGCGGTCAGCTTATCAACGGCAGATGTCGCACCACTTACGGCACTGGTAACAGACTTTACATCGGTATTTACACCGCCGACACCCTTTGTCGCAAAAGAAAGTATGGTGTTAATTTTCGGACTTGCCATAACTAAGCCTTTTCACCGCCATCTGCATAAATGATCTTGGAACAAGACACCTTGTCACGGGACCCAAGCGAATCGTCACCCCAATGCTTAGAACCGCCTGCAAAAACGCCGACAGCCCAATCCATAACGCCAGCCTTGAAACGGCTCACGCCAGCTTCACGAAGAATTCCACGGAAAATATCGTCACATTCCGAACGGCTAAATTCAAAACCGCCACCAACGCAACCCTTAACAGAATAAAGCCAGTCGTGGGCATAACCTGCGAAATTATAAAGCTGATTTTCGCGGTCGAATTTTTTAATCCACTTGCCAAATAAATCCGGACGGCTCAAACCATCACTTTCAAAGCCTTTCAAGAAAATAATCTCAACAGTAAACACACGCTTTTTTTGTTCAATTTCAAGACACAGCGAAATGTCGTGCATTAGTCGCACGTTGCCGGCCTTCGAGAAATACTGCGAAAGCATCCCCTGCAAAAAAGCGCGTTTTACCGTTACTGCCATTTTTATTTCCTCTTCGGAGTCACCCACTTCATGAACGCCAAGGCGCGATTGTACCAAAATTTAAGCTCACTAAGGCGCATTCTGCTAATCTCAGCGACTCCAAAATGAAATACACCCGCCACAACGCCTACACGATGATTCAGGTACTTCCCTTCGCCTTTTTCGTATTCGGCACGAAAAAACCTGTCGAAATCCTCAAAATTTCAATGTAATCATCTACACGCAACATTTTTACTTGCGGGTCAGGCCAATCAATTGCCAAAGCTACCTGACGCATTCCTTGTTGGCCTTTACCATCTCCAGCATCCTGGACATCAATAAAGTCACCAGCATTCCACTTTTCCTTGATTTCGACAGTTTTGATTTCCTTGTCGCCGATCAAGACGGGTTCTTTCAATTTATACTGCATAATTAACTCCTTTCAGCTTCTATAAATATAAATTTTTTTGTCATTTTTTGACATTAAAATAAAAGCAAATTATAGAACACAGCCTCAATCGTCAATAAATTCGTTAATCAATGCTCCGACAACGAAGAATGCAAGCAAAACGGTCACTTTTTACCATCCTTTTTTGATTCCTGGTTCAAACCTTTTAAAAGACCCATAATAAATTTCACATTGCCACCAATCTTTGCAAAATCGTTTTTCATGTCGCGGAAATTTTCATCAATCTTCTTTTCGACGTTGCTAAAACGCATGTCGCCTTTATCAAGCCTGCGCACAATGTTCTTGATTTCAACATCATGTTCTGCAAAACGTTCGTCGTAGCTTTTTTTTGACGCAACGCGATCTTCTTGAATCGATTTCGTCTTTGAATCAGAATGAAAAATCTTCGCTATTGTCGCCAGGTTGGTAAAAAGTAAACCAATATCAATTCCAGTAAAATCTATTCCCAAAAAATTCACCGTTCAATCCTCTCTAACAAAATAAACAAAACCTAAACAAACTAATTTAAACAAAGTTTAAAACAAACGGTTGCCGAGAACACCCGGCAACCGTGAGCCATTAGGAGTTAATTCTAAGGCATCATTACTTTTGCCTTACCGTCACCAACGAACTTGAAGGACACTTCGCCTTCACCACCGCTAACAGACTGGTCGTCGACAAAAGATGCGTCCGGGAACACAATGGTCTGACCGTTAGGACATTCCAGCATAACCGTAGCATTTTTCGTTTCACGCAACTTTTCCAAGTCAAGAGCAGGAACGAATGCAATTGTACCACTCACGTAGCAAGCAACGTAAGATTCCTGGATAAAGGTCTTTTCCGGGGTTACGATTTCGGTCTGCTTTTTGCCACCAATGTCGTAAGTCGGATCGCCTTTCAGGTAATACTTCTGGGAATTGACATAGAGACGATGACGTCCGCCGATTACATCCATAAATAGCCTCCTTTATCTGAACTGCAACTTCGTTGCAACGGTGAACAGCTGCTTCATCAATGTAGCCGGCAACAGGAAATCGAGCCTGTACGGGTTCTGAGCGTTGATTTCGACAACCAGGAATTCCTTGAACGTTTCGGCATCCTGAGCCACGCCAATGCGCATCCAGTAGTCGAATCGAGACAAGGCTTCTGCACGACCCTTCTTCGGCGTAATGACCACCTGGCCTTCGCCGTATTCGTAACCATCCTGAGCAAGCTTTGCACGCGGGTACTTGGAAGCCATGTAGTCGTTCCAATCCCAACGGATAAAGGAAAGCGTGAAGATAGTTTCGAGCTGCATATAGCTGTCATCGTCAGCACCGGCAGCATTCTTCTTGTAGGTCGTTACGGTACGGCGCAGGTACACCGTGCCATCGCTTGCCGCATTAAGCAAAGAACCGCCAGCAGCGAGCATCGCGTTTTCCGCATTCAGTTTCTTGCGATCCTTCATTGCAGGAGCAAGAATACCCTTGACTGCAAGATTGCCGAGCGGCATTGCCGGGTCAGCTTCTGCAGACTGAGCGATTACGCCGGCACCGGCAGCAGCCATTTCGAAAGCCGTGGTCGGGGATTTAGGCAAAGGAAGGTCCACAAGCACGCGGGAATTGATTTCGGCAACTGCAGTCGCGGCACCATCGGAATTGTCGCCATAAATCGTGACGACAGTCTTTTGGTTGGTAGCTTCCCAACGAGCTTCGCATTCGTTTTTAAGAGCCGTAAGCGAAGCAGAAGAGCTGAAACCAGCCACAAAGATGTTGAACCACTGAGCGCCAATATTAGCAATCATGTCGGTCAAGGACGGATCGCCAGCACCACCAGCAAGAAGACCTGTTCCGGAAACACCGACACCAGCCGGAAGCACTTCACCAGGAGCATAGTTGACACGAATGTCAATGCTATTGCCCGCCGTGCCGCCATTCTTCGCTTCGAATGTAACGACGCCGGAAGAAGCCGTTGCAGTAACAGGCAAATTACTATCAGCAGTAACAGCAGCAACGACAGAATCTGCAACGTCACTTGCAGTATCGCCAGACTTAACAGCCACATTGACAAGCTGACCGCCAACATAGAGTGCTAAAACACCTGCAGCGGTTGCAGGGCCAGTAAACGTGACATCCTTTTCAGCCTTCGTCGTACCGTCGGCAACGCCGACCACCCAAAGGGCCATCAAGGAATTGTTCTTGCGGAAAGCCTTGGCCATCAAAGCCGCCTGGCTACCCTTTCCGAACAACTTGTCGGCCTCGTCATCGCTGTAAATCTGGACGGGAACGTTAGCTTCTGCAGTTCCAGCTGCGAGCATACTGCCAATAAGCAGAACCTGCCACGGCATAACGCCAGAACCAGGCGCTGCGGAATTGTCAAATTCAGTCCAGAAACCGGGAACACGAAGGCCATTAAGAATTTGTTCAAAATTCATAAAAACCTCATAAGTTTGTATTAAATTCCATTTTAGCTACATGGTCCACGCCAGCACCGGAGCGCAAATCGGTATGAACCGTTTCAAAATCATTGATCTTATCATCACGGGTAATCGGCTCGAAATACCATACGGCACTAAAAGTGATTTTTCGCGTCCCCTTGTCAGTTTCGCCATCGCCATTGATTTCGTCAGAAAAAGATTTTAGCGTAAAGTCTGAACTTGCAACCTTGTTTGCAACAATGAATTCCGGTCGCGGATAGCTCGTAAGAGCATCGACAACGGCGCTGGAAATAACATCAAAAAGGTCGTCAATTTCGTATAACTTATTATCAAGTTTCTGTGCACACTGTACAACAACATCAATTACGACATCAGTTTCTACGCGGTAAATTTCTGGCTGGGTATCCTGAGTATCAAACGAACTCTGTTGAACGTATACAGAAAGGAACGCTTTTTCTTGCGGCCAAGCTTTTTCTGCACGATTGCAGAAAACATCTTCACCAACAAAAGGAATACCGGCACTTTTCAATTTTTCACAGACAGTCGTTCGAATGTCCTTGATCGTCATTATGTTTGTACGCAAGTTCATTTCAACTCCTGCTGCAAATCGTAAGTGACGGATCCGTCTTTTTCGTCAATAAAATCGCGAGCGACAAATTCACCGGAATGCGGGTTCAGCGGGCTTTCAGGAACAAGGAACCTGTCGCCTTTTTGCGGAACGCCTCCCGGCAAATCTGCGGAACTCACAATGAGACGCGGGCGATGTGAAATCGCCTGCACCTCTGCACCGATGGCAGCACCATCGAGCGAAGGTTCGTCAAAAAGCGCCTTCATCGGGTATTCGACACCGCCACGCACAAGCGTCACCTGAACGCCGAAATCTTCGGTATTCAGGAACACGTCTTGCATGTCTTGCATCAAATCTTCTTTGAAAGCGCCCATTGTTCGACCTTAAATTAGATGACCTTTGCGGACACGACAGAACCGCCGTTGACCGGCACAAAGAGCGGATGAGATTCAAGTTCGCGCCAACGAGTCTTGCCCTTCTCGATCCATTCCCAAGCGTAGGTCTGGGTCTTGTTGATAGTGCCGTTTGCGCCATCGAACACTGCACCGTAGTGCATTTCGAAGCGCGGGTCACCGCCGAGCAAAATCACGCGGTCAACCGGCATCATCGCCTGGTTCTTCTTTTCCTTATCGTTGAAGAAGTATTCATCGTAGGTGTACAGATCGACACCTTCGATGCGGCCCTGGAAGGTCACGCCGGGGAAATTCTGGTCTTCGCGCGGAGCGATAGCACCAAGATCAATGCGGCGGTTGTCCAGGTAGTTCTGCACCTTGGTGTTTGCAATGAAGGCATCCCAGGCGTCGCCACCGAAAACGGCGCGACGAACGGCAGTGCCACCAGACAGAGCAACCTTCTTGCGGGACTGTTCACGCATCCACTTGATCGGGTCTGCGTTGGAAGCGTCGAACTTGTCGCCTGCAGCGGCGGTGAAGATGTTTTCAGCCGGAATCGGAGCGTTGATGTCGGCACCGACGCCAGTGGTCACCTTGCCGGTGGAAAGAATTTCGATAATCTGCTGTTCTTCACGGCGTTCGACTGAACGCTGCAAGTCGAGCATGTCTTCGACGACAAGAGCGCTAATCACGGATTCGCTGGAAGCGGATTCGGCGCTGATTTCAACAATGGACTGACCAGGAAGACGAACTTCGAGATCCTTGGCAGTGATGTTGCGAGAAGCACCAACCTTCGGCGGAGTGAACGAGATAGTGTCGTAGCCATCACGGGCGATAACCTTACCATCTTCTTCGTCGCGGATGTACGGAGCAAGATAGCGGGTCTTCTTTTCGATGTCGATCAAGAAAGACTTGGTGCGATGGGTAATCGTCGAACACATGCGACGGAAAAACGCCTGCGGACGGTAAGCGAGAACGAGCGCACGGCTCAGTTCAACAGGATTAGAAGTGTTAATCAAAGGCATTTTTTTCACCTCCTTTTAATTTTCTACCACATCCACAGCGAAGATGCAGTGGTCGAGCATGTTGGTGTACTGGTCAGCGATGGTGTCAGAACCACCGAAGGTCAGCTTGGACTTGTTAAAGCAGCCGGTGTAAGCCACGACAGCCTTGCCGAGAGAACCGTTTGCCACAACGATGTCTTCGAGCAAGACAGCGCGGGCGACCTGCGTGCCGTCAACGGCCGTATGGTCAGCAGCGAAGAATTCGCCAGTGGAAGCGTCAGCCGGTGCGGTCACCTGGGTCTTATCGCCGATGGTCAGCACAAGGTCGCCAGTCTTAGCCATGGAAATCGTCACATCGCCAGCCCAAGTTCCAACAGACTTTGCTTCAAGGATGAAGTAGTCGTTGCTCTTGTCGGCGGTAGCCTCGAAAGCAACCAGGGAACTTGCATTCACTGCAGCGGCGAGGCTATCAAGGATTTCGTCGATGGTGTTGTTGTCGCCTTCAGCGGTCGTGTCGATGCTGAAAGTGTTTTCACCGATGGTTACAGACACAGTGCCTGCAGCAGCCGTAATGCTAGACAAAGCAAAACGGTACTTGCCTTTAGCTCCGGCAGAAACGCTCTTGAAGCCGAGCACGCAGCCGGCCTTAAGATTCTGGTTGCCACCGATGGTCACGGTGTCCTTCTGCAGCGGGAAAGGACCCGCAATAAGGTTTTCGTATTCAGTCATGGTTTAACCTCTCTTGTTGTAGAATTTGTCAGCAACAGACGCACAAAGCGCCTGCAGATCCTTTTCGTTGTTGGCTTCGGGAGTAGAAGCGCCGCCGACAATTCCGTTCTGTGCGGATGCCTGGGCTTCGAGACCGTCCTTAACGGCTGCGACCTGTTCCGGAGTCAAGCCGGCATTGATGTCAGCAGGCGTTGCGTTCGCCTTGGCCTTTTCAGCAGCTTCGGCAGAAGCCTTCATCTGTTCCTTGGCCATGCAAAGCGCTTCGGCAGTCAGGTCGGCAACGGACTTTTCGCCGTCGATCATTTCCTGAAGCTTGGATTCTTCAATCGGGAGGCCAGCGAAGATGCCCTTGACAGCAGCCGCGCGTGCCTTGTATTCCTGAACGCCCTGGGCCTTGATTTCGGCTTCAGAAAGCGTCGGTGCCGCAATTTGTTCAGCAGCGGCGGCCTGCGCTGCGGTCGATGCATTCTTGTTCTGCATGACTACCTCGTTGTTGATGTTGGAAAATCCAGTAATCTTTTTCATTTCGTCGCACATGTCTTCGAAAGACATCACGGCATCAATCAAGCCAGCTTCTACAGCGGCCTGTCCGACAAAGTTTCCACCTTTGCCGAAATTCTGCATCACGTATTCGCTCGTTACGCCACGGTTGCGGGCGACGGTATCGATGAACACCTTTGCAAGTGCGTCAAGTTCCGCGCGGATAACGTCGGCTCCGGCTTTAGATTCCGGGTTCGGGTACTTGTCCGGAGAATAATTCGAAACAATCGTGACAACTTCTTTTTCGACGCCCTTGCTGAATTGAGCTAGCGTGCCGATAGAGCCAACGATTCCAGATTCGCTTGCATAGATTTTTTCGCAAGCGGAAGCGAGCCAGTAAGCTCCGCTCTGCATCTGGCCACCGGTACGGGCCACAATTCCGAAAATCTTGCGGCCGCGAGCCTTGAAAATCTTTTCGGCAAGATCGCTGCAACCGTTCACCACTCCGCCCGGAGAATTGATGTCAAGCACGATTCCAAGAACGTTTTCATTTTCCATGCAATCGTCGAAAGCAGCCTGAATTCCATCGTAATAGTCGCCCATAAGGCCCCACCACCCCTGCGGAATAGCGCGATAGCCGAGCGGGCCGTCAATGTGAATTACGGCAATGCCGTCTTCGTGCAGAGTAACGTTGTTGCGATAGTCCGGTTCTCCATCTTCCTTGCGGTCCGTATACCAGCCACCTTCATCTTGCGTGTAATGCAGCGAAGACGACGCAAGGCGTTCGACGGCATCCTGAGCCATCGCGAATCGCGCCGTCAAATCCATTGCAAATTGTTTTTTCTTCTTTGCCATAATCATTCCTACAAAGCGCTTTCGTTCACATCGTCAGTCGAAACGCTGAACGTTTCGCTCTTGTTGATAAGACCGGGTTCATTCATCTTCTTGGCTTTGCGCATCTTCTTTTCTTCGGCCTGACCATCAAGCACGGATTCGTATTCACCGCCATTGATAGCGGCGCAAGCAGTATCGCGAGTGATAAGCTGTTCATCCAGCTGCATCTTGTAAGCCTGCGTTTCCTTGAGCGGGTCAAGCAAAAATGCAGAGTCGGCAATCCAGCGACAGCCATTCCAAAGAGCACGCTTGATCGGGTCTTCGAAATAACCCGGAGCGTCGATAACGCCGGTCAAGATTGCCTGCGAGAGCCACTTTTCGTAAACGGGCCTGCAGAAATCCGAAATAAGGTTGCGGCGTGCGCGGTCGAACGTCTTCTTGCTTTCAAGAATGGCACCGCGAACTGCGTTGTAAGAACTGTTGAACTTACGCAACACGACTTCGTAAGACAGACCGAGCGAAGATGCGGCTTCGCTGAAAATTGCTTCGACAAATCCCTGGTAAGCGGAATTCGGACGCGTCGGATTGACCGCCGAAACCTTCTGGCCCTTCTTCAGCTGGATAATGCCGCCGCTCGTAAGTTCCAGCGGAGCGTCAGCAGATGCAGCTTCGGACGGCTGCGCAACGCGCTCATCTTCCGGAACGTTACTCAAGAACGGATCATCAACTTTTTCATCGTTGCTTTCGATGAATGCGGTCAACATCGACGTGACCACAGCGGCCATCAATTCCGACTCCAGGAATCTTTCTTGCTGTTTCATCAAAACGATGATGGGCGCAAGAATGGAAACGCCACGGCGCTGGTCCGTCCTATCCGGAGAAAAAATGTGCAGCACGTTTGCTTCGCCGTACCGGTCAAAAGCCGGTACACGTACTGTTTCCAAAAGGTCGGAATAGTTATCGATGGACCAGGCCGGGCGCTTCGTAAAGTAATAGTTCAACGGGGTGCCGAAATCATTCACTTCCACACCCTGCGTAAGCCTATCAGTGTCAATCATGCCGAGCGGATTCATGCACCTGTCGGCTTCAAGCAATTTCAAGCAAAGTCCAAACGGCTCGATTTTCTTGTCGTACTTTGCAAGCGCAAAGCAGTCGCCATCGATAAGCTGAGTTTTCAGCGCCAGATCTTGCAGCCCGAACATGTCGTTCTTGCGTTCGACATCGCATTTCTTGGACTGCGACCAGATTTCGTAAAGGTCTTGCGTCTTGCGGCACCAGGCAACAGCCTGGTCGTGGGTTAATCCCAGAACATCAAGCTGTTTCAATTGCGGGCGGACCTTGACACCGGTGCCGACAACGTTTGTCGAAAGCGAACTGATGATCGCACGGGAAAAAGCATGATTCTGGAAAAGAGCGCGAGCGCGAAGCAAAAGCGTTTCGCGGTTACAAGTCAAGTCGTAGTCAGCAGAACCAAGCGGCGCAATAAACGCACGCATGGAATTCACGGCCCAAGAAGCGCCCTTCCACGCATTGCCGCCGAAACGATTGATAATTCTTTGAGAATCGTTAGCCATGTGGAATTACCGCCCTTACAACCGTTCCACGGCGACCGCCGCGAGCTTCAAGCTCAAGCGCTTCTTCTAACATGCCGGTCCAATACGTGATGCCATCTTGAATATCCTTCATGTTCGCACGCGACAGAGAACGTCCACCGATGGAATACGACTGACCTTTCAGCACAGAAGAAAGAGCGCTCAGATGCTCATTGAGCATCTGGCGGCATTTAGCCGAGGAAATCGGAATTTCACGCGTTGTACTCATTTTGTGTCAAAAATTGTCAATTTTCAAAATAAAATATAATCAATTTTCGACATTTCGGCGTAATTATTTTGTCATTTTTTGACATCAAAAGAAAAAGCCTTTCGGGATTTTCACCCAAAAGGCTAATTCGAGACATAACTCAAAGGAGAAAAAGAGGCTAGTGTCCAATCGCAGATGACTTCAACGGCCCGAAGCCGTGTTTTAGGAGCGTTTCTTAACTTGAATGGGCATCACCTTATCTAAACGGTAACCGCACAACCTGTAGAACTTCGTCAAAAGCCTCTTGATACAAGAATATAGATTAAACAAGATTCTTTTGCAATTCTTTTTCAAACGTTTTTTCGATGTACTTTGAATTTATAGCCTCGACGGTCTTCACAAAATCCCAGCGCGGTTTTATTTTCGTCTTTTTGACCAAGTGGTACATCTCTTTGGCATCGCTAGTTCCTTTTTGCTCTTGAACAATCATCGTATTTCCACGCTTAGTCTTTGCAAAATGGAATTTCTTTCGGCCAGTACCTTCGCCACGCTTGTTTTTCAAAGCTTTATCCATAACGGTCTTGATTGAAAACGCCGATTTCATGCCGCCTTTGCTGTTTCGGCCCTCTTGCTTGACGCTCAAGAACGGAATGGCAATCGTTTTGCCCATTTTTGGCGTTCTTACAGCGCCGTATTCCTGGTCGGTCATGAACGAAATGCTGTCTTTCGTGAAAAGACTGATTTCAAGTTTTTCTTTATTGACCCTGGACTTTGTGACCTGTTGCGGAACACCTTTGTTTTTCTTGATTCCGTTTTCATCCGGAAATTTCTTGAAATAATTCGCGATAACGGCACGGCGCGAACGTTCGGCAACGCTTTCAAGCGTCTTGTAAGCCGCATTCCTGATTTTCTTTTGAGTATCCTTGACGCAAGCATCCAACGTTTTGCCAAAATCCTTTGAACTACAAAAATAATTCATACGCTCACCCCTCTAGAAAGAACTCTAATTTGTGAATTTTGTTGATTCTGAACACCGGAGCTTCGGACCATATTCCGGTTCGGGTTCCACGTTACTTTCTGGCGGTTTTCAGCCATCTTGTTCAGATCCAAACGCAAAAGATTCAGCGCCGCACGGTTATAAACGAAAAGGTCAAGCGCTTCGTTTCGTTCGCGGGTCTTTTTGTACGAATAAACAAGATTCCCGTTGACCATTCGCGACACAAGCTTTTCACCTGTCAGCTGCATAAAGTGTTCGGTGTCGTATTCCGGCAAATCCGGAAAATGCATATAGCCCACCGCTCCGGGCTGTTCCACCTTCATCCAGCCGAACACCTGGTCTTTGATGGTATCGACGCCAACCGTCACCAGATATGCGTTGTAACGCTGGCCAATGTCCGTCTTTTTCGGTGCGCTTGTCATCGGCACGCCTGTTTTGCCACGGCCCTTGCAGGCGAAAACACGGCGCGAAGCTCGCGGACCGGTGAACCTGTAGACTTCATCGGTGCAGTGGCCCATTGCATCTTGCAACGTACACGCCACATAAAGCTTTTCGCCGTTCGCCTTCGAATATGGCGCAAGCAAAATACGGTCCAAGTCATCCCACACCGCCATGTTCTTTCGCGGGTCACCAAGAATAATTTTTTTCAATATTCCCCAATTTTCAAAATTCTTGCCCCAGCCTCGAATTTCGACTTCAAGGCGGTTGTCCTGGGTATCGACGGCAGCGGTCAACACGATTACATCATCCGGAACTTCGGCACCATAGTCTTCTTTACGAATCATCAATCCGGAATGGTCGATACTTTCTTCAGTCTGCTCGATAAAGATTTCGCCGAGCACGTTGTTCACGAATGCCCGCATCTTTGCGCGGGACCCGCTCTTGACGGCCGCAAGGAATTCAAGCACCGCATCTTTCCAGCTGAACCAACCGAGCGGAGAATAAAGCGCATTGATTTTGTAAGACGGATAAATGCCGTTCGGATTTGTCGGCACCCACTGTCCCTTCGTCAAAATTTCGTCTTTGTAGAATTCGGAAAATTCTTCGCCACAATTCGGGCATTTCATTCGAGCTGTTTGCGGCAAATGGTTTCCATCTTCGTCTTTATCCCAGATCATGTTGTCCCATTGCAGAGCGTGCAATTCGCCGCAATGCGGACACGGCACCCGGAATTCACGCTGGTCGCCGCGAATGTACCTGGAATAAATTCTGCAATTTTCGCCCGTGCCAGGCGTCGAACACCAGAAGCGTTTTTTGCGCGAGAACGTGTCCGTTCTCTTGCTCACAAGGTCGCACGGATCACCAAAGCCTTCGCAATCTTCGACCCAACTTGCAACTTCGTCGTTCAGGTCAACGCGCACCGGAATAGAACGCAAGTTCGATTCGGAACTGGACCAGCCACAAATAAGCTGACCGCCTGAAAATTCCTTGATGTATTTCGTGTTGCTGGTGAACTTGTCGTCAATCTGCATTTCACGCGCCGAAGCGTTGAAACGCGTCAAGAACTTTTCCATCAAGCCTTCGGACGGCTGGAAAATTCCTATTGGCGACGGGTCATGCAAAATGTAATAGAACGCCGTGTTCATCAGAAGTTCAGTGCCGCCCACCTGAGCCGACTTCATGAAGACCACATCGGTCGCCAGACTTTGAGGCGAAAGCTGGTCCATGATTTCGACAAGGTATGGCGTTCGTGAATTACGCCACTGGCCATGTTCGGCACTGGAGAGCTTAGGCAAAATTCTGGACTCTTCGGCCCACTGTGAAATCGTTATGTCAGGCGGCGGCAAAAATCCGGACAGAAAACACGACGCAACATGCTTGATGTTGGCCTCTAAAATCGGATCTTGCGACAGCTCCGCCGCAATTTGGTCTTCGACTTCAGACAAAGTTTTCCTGTTCCTTCGAAATAATGTCACGCAACGAATCAATCACATTCTTTCGCACCACTTCACCGATAATCTTTTCGATGTGGCCAATGCTCAAGGCGTTTCGCACGGTATCGCTTGACAATCCGGAATCGACAAGCGCGGATTCAAGCGGAGCCATACACGACGAGGCCACCTTCAGGTGGATTGATAGCAGACGATCCTTGACGCTGGATGCCAATTCGTAGACCTTCTGCGAAGCTTTGGACTTGTCAACCAGCAAACCTTTCATTTCGTCTGTCTTGATCTTGGCCATTTCAGCTGCGAAATGTTCGCGGGCTGCACGTTCCTTTCCAAAATCAAAAACTTCGGAATCAGAAAGCGGTTCGCCATCATCGCCAAAGTTTTTCTTTGCGCTCAGGCGGGCTTCGAAATCTGTCAAGCCGGCTGCTTTCTGGCCGTTGGTCGCCGTAGTCACCTTAGACGGATTCCTGTTGGCATAGAATTCGCGCTTGGCCGTTTCAAGGTGATACATCGCTTTGCCCTTCGAATTCTCGAACGTGGAAATGCGCCCGATCTTTTTGGCCTTCGACACGGCTGCATCGGTCACGCCCAGCGCATGAGCTACCGCCGAAGCCTGGACCAGCTCCGAATCTTTAAAATTATGCTTACCAACGCCATAATGCATTTTTAACCTTTTTTAACCAAGGTTAAATATAAGTTAATTGTCAAAATCTGTCACAAAATCTTAACCCTATTTTTTTGCAATACAGCGGCGAAGAGGTCGCCCCGGCCGACCCCATCGGCTCCCCCCGGTTTTGTAGCAACTCTTTTGGCCCTGGGGGCCACCCACCCCCACCCCAGGTTTAAAAATGTGCCGAAATTAGGCGAATTTAGGCACATCGATACAGCGCGTCACGCAGTCGCCACCGGGTTAAATCGCGCAGGCATGCAAACATACTGGCAAAGCACGAACAACCTAATCGTATTTGATTTAGGGCCAAAACAAAGCGAAAACAAACGAAATACGGCAAAGTGGTTACAGAACAAAAGAACGATTAACGCATTTTTGCGCGGTTGAATAAAGTTTTTTGAATGGTTAAAACACAGTAAAATCAAGGCCTCCAACAAGCGCCAGACGGCGCGTGAGCGCGTTTAACTAAAAATCCGATGCAAACCACGACTGAACAGAAAAGGCCGTCAGGTGGCCTAAAAATCTATTATATGCCATAAGCAAAACCACGCAAACAGCATGCACAAACGGGCGAATGCCCGACCGAATAGCTAAACCACCACCATTTTACACCGTGTAAAACTATTTTACACCGTGTAAAACTACAAAAACTGCCAAAAACAAGTAAAAAACGCCAATTTTAAGCAAACGTTTTACACCGTGTAAAACTAAAAACGCGTATATATTTATTGATTATAATATAAATAGATGTATAATGATGAAAAAGGATGTATTAGATAATACATTTTTCTTTTTTGGTTCTTTTTTCTTTTTACGATTTTACTTGCTATTCTTGCACTCTTCGATGTAGAGCATCGCGTTTTTGACAGCTTCCAGGAATGCGGGAGCCTTATAATCAATAGGATCACCACCCGCATCGCTGGCGTTATTGAACCCATCAAGCGAATTCTTGAAAAACTTCTGCGAATAGTCCTCTCCAAGCAATTCTGCCGGGCTAATACCTAAATCAATGAGTTTTAGAATGACATCGTATGGTGGAGTAGATTTACCAGTGCACCACATTCCAACGGTTGACGTGCCGACATTGAGCCGTTCAGCAAGCTCCCGCTGCTTCCAGCCTTTTCTATTGATAAACGAATTGCAGTCGAACACGACCTAAAAATAAAAATTTTACAAAAAAAATCAAAATATTTGAATATTACTATTGACTTTTGTCATAATTTTTGATATATTATCAAAAGAATTAAATGTCAAAATTTTTGACAAAATACTACAGGAACGGAAAAAGAAAAAATGGCAAACAATGTAATAAAATCCACAGCAGTGACGGCGAAAGCATACGAAATCGCTTTGTCTGTCGCAAACAAGCGTAAAAGCGAAGGTTTGTCGTCTAGCATCACAGCCGTAATCAGCGAAGCTGTGATTGAAAAATTTGGCAAGGAAAGCCAGTCCTCCGAAATAGAAGGATCGTTGAAATGATGGCAAGACCAAAAAATACCATTGCAAACGAAATCATTTTCGATGTCAGAGCTCTTTGGGAACGCATCAAGGATATGGATAGCGAAACCCTTGGCAAATACATTCGCAAAGCATTTAACGACATGCAGAACGGTTGTGTCGCCGAAGACACCGACGAATTCATTAAAGAGCAATATAACAGGTCTTTTGCCGAAATGGTCAGAAAGCAAAACAAGCAGGCTCGCAAATATAAGAACCGCATTGCTCGCAAACAAGGCGAAGAAACCGCAAACAGTAAAAAACAAGAAATCACTAATAATGCAATCGTCTTGACGAACGTAGATGAAAGAAAACCTTACGGCACTTGCCAGCACGTAATGCTTACCGCTGAAGAAGGCCGTCACTTACGCGAAGTCTATGGTCCGAATCTCGAAACAGCAATCGACATTCTTGATGCATATATCGAGAACAACGGCAAGGCCGCAAAAAAATACAAGAACCACGCCGCCGTACTACGGAAAGGCAACTGGGTTTGGCATAAGGTGCAAGATATGATTCTGCAACAGGCAAGACTTGACCGTGCGCAATGCGGAATGAAATCTTTCAAGCAGGCCGACCGCGACGAACGCACGCGTTTCTTCATGGACACTTCAGTCGTAGACAGGATGATCGATAATGAATCAAAAGCAATCTAAAATCAACACTCTCGCAAGAGCGCTCAGGCTGCAAGTGATTAGCTACTTGGTCAAGGAAGACATCTTCAAGTATCGAGGCGAAAACTTGAATGACGCCGACATGTCGATGACGATTGAACTGATTGACAGAATTCCCTGCTGCACGCGAAAGCTTCGCGATCTGTTCAAGGACGCTCACCGCATGCACGAAGACAAGGGAATGATGCCGCACGCCGTCACAATTGGCGATCTTGAATGGTGCATGGAATACCGTTCTATTGGTTACGCCTGCGAGCAAAGAATCGCCCATTCCTGGCTGCCATACAAAGAAGATGAACCATTGAGAAAATTGCCCGCTTTTATCGAACTTGAAAAGATTTACAGGCATGAACACAAGGCTATCGCGCCCATAAACCAGAAGGCAATCATCAACGAAGCCCAGGCAATCATCAACCAGGTTGCAGGCAACCTAACAAGTGGAGTATAGAAGAATGTCAACAAATAATTGCACTTTTTGTGGCCGTCTCGGCAACAATCCGGAAATCACGATTTTGCCGTCGGGAAAGGAACGCGTCAAGTTCAGCATCGCCGTCGACCGTAATTTCAAGCGCGAAGACGGTTCTCGCCCGACAGACTGGATTCCGGTCGTGATTTGGGGCAGCGCGAATTACGTCAAGAAAACGAACTTGCACAAAGGCGACAAGGTGGTCGTTTCCGGACGCTGGGAAATCAACGAATGGACCGACGCAAACGGACTCAAACAGTGGGCCGGAGCGCTGAACTGCAGCAACATCGAACTTGTCGAACACAAGAAATCGGACAAGGACAAGGCCGCCGAAGACGCGCTTGCAAACCAGAACAACCCGATGAACGATGACGAAGATTTGCCGTTCTAGAAAGGAGAAAACAGCATGATCAGTTTCAAGGAATACAAGAGCGCGGATTTTTGGCAGCACATGCGCGAACGCGCTGCCGCCAAGAGGTCGGACAAGATTGTGGCGGTGGTCATTTCTTGTGCCGTCGTGGTAGCATACGCAATCATCGGAACGATTGAACGCACTTAGGGGTAAAAGATGAATCCGCAGACCTTCTTTGTGGAATACAAGAGCGAACGCGGCCAGTTTGAACCGCTCGGCGTGATGACGATGGAAAACGCGCTCGAATGGGCATGGCAGCACGAACACGTCACGCTCGAATTCAGCCCGGTCAACGATTTGCATAAGGCTGAAACGCACTAGGAGTCAATATGGTACGCAAGAAGAAAAAACAGGTGAAGCCGGTATCGCGTGAAGATGCCATGAAAGCCGTCAAGACGCACAACTTCTGGGTAGCTTTCCAGATGCTTTGCGAAAAGGTCGGCAAGATGAAGGAATATTTCTGGTTCGTGAAAAACCGCGACGCCGATGCAACGCGCGAACAGAAGAAAAGCTTCATCAAGCGAATGACACGCCTGCTTGCGTACAATTACGACGTTCACCGTTGCCCGCCGCCTGCAATTTACGGGACGCTCAAGAAGCCCGGAGAGGCTGGCGCACAGCCGCTCAGATACCCGCCCGAATGGAACGAAAACGAGGCATAGATGACAGACAAGCAACAAATCAAGCAGCTGAAGGATGTCGTCAATACGCAGATGAAAACAATCGCGCTGATGGCGAAGGAAATCAAGCAGCTACGCAAGGAAAAAAGAAAAGCTCGCATTCCAGGCGTACAAGGAAATCAACTACAGCGAAAAGCTGCAACAGAAAATCGACAAGCTTAAAAACAAGATCAATACTTTCAAGGAGAAAAGGAAATGAAGAATGAACTCATGATCGACATCGAGACGAGCGGCAACAGTGTAGGTTGCAAGGTGCTCAGCCTCGGCGCTTACGGATTCAACAGGCTCGGCAAGCCGGCGGAATTCTATGTGCGTTTCGACGCCGCCAAGATGGACGCCGACGGACTCACCGATGACCAGTCGACGATGGATTTTTGGAGTCGCCAGGGCCGCGAAGCCTTCGAAGAAGCGTTTTCCGGAAAGACCGAACCGGCCAAGGGAATCGGAGAATTCAAGCACTGGTTCATCAAGAATTTCAGCACCGACTACAAGGATTCTTTCAGGGTCTGGGCTTGCGGTCTTGACTTTGACTTCCCGATCCTGAAGCATTTCTTCAAGAATTACGGCTATGCGTTGCCGTGGCAATTCTGGACCCAGTACGATTACAGGACCATCAAGAACATCTTTGCACGCATCAAGGCCGACGAATGCAACGTGTCGAAGCACACCGCGCTTGAAGATGCAAAGGCACAGATGCGCGGGTTGCAAAGCTTCTATGAACGCCTGATGAACGAAAAAAGCGTAATGCTCGATGTTCACCTGGTCAACCCCGACACAAAAACGCTGCTCGGCGCTTGCTAGAGAAATTCAGACACAACCCCGGAGAAAAATAAAAATGAAGACAACCGAAATCAACAAGATTATCGACATCAAGCTCATTGACGAAAACACTCAGAATCCGCGAACTGAAATCGGTGACGTGAGCGACCTGGAAGCAAGCATCAAGGCTCACGGCCTGATTCAGCCGATCACCGTTCGCCCGGTCGGCAAGCGTTACCAGGTGGTTGCTGGTTCCCGCCGATTTGCCGCGCTGAAGAAGCTGGGCTTCACCAAGATTGCTTGCACGATGCGCGAAATGGACGACAAGGAAGCTTTCGAAATTGCCACCACCGAAAACATCACCCGCAAGGATATGGACCCCGCCGATGAATGCATGGCGGTCGCAAGGATGCTTGACGATGGCAACGACATTCACACGGTCGCAAGCCATTTCGGTCGCCACCCGCGCTGGGTAATTGGCCGCGCAAAGATGGCACGCCTCGGCGGCGAAGCGCTCGAAAAGCTCAAGGACGGCACCATCACGCTCGGCCACGCCGAAGCGCTCACGATGGCCGACGACAAGGACATCGAACGGTTCCTCGGCATGGCTGAATACAGGTCGCCTGAAGAACTCAAGAACATCATTCTGAACGAACGCAAGAACCTCGCGAACGCCAAGTTCGACACGCACAAGATTTGCAAGAATTGTCCCAAGCAGAGCGTGAAGCAGCAGGATATTTTCGGCGACATTTCCGAAAGCTACTGCCTTGACGGCGAATGCTTCGCAAGGAACGTCGCAAAACAGGTCGAACAGATCAGAAAGCAGTTCCAGGCGAACGGATTCAAGGAATGCCCCGAAAGCGAAAAGACAAGCTTCGATTACGGTTGGGGCTGGGTTGACGTGGAATTGGAAGAATCGCTTGACGAAGACCGCAAATTCAAGGTGAAGTGGCTCCGCGCGAACGGATTCAAGGCTTATTACAAGATCAACGAAAACGACGCAACATACAAGTTCAAGTGGAATTTGGACGAATACAAGCACGACGAAGATTCCGGAAGCGAACAGGATGAGCGCGAATCGCGTATCAAGGACAAGGCTGAAGACCTCGCAGACGAAGAAGAAAAAGGAATCATCAAGGACCGGATTCGTAACCTCTTGCTGGCCGCAAATGACGATTTCTGCGCAATGATTCTTGATATTCTCGAAGAACGAATTGAAATCGAAACGACAGGCGAAGACGGCGAAAAAGAAACCGAAGACGACACGTACCTGAACCATGTTGGCGAAGGCGAAAACGGTCTCACGCCTAAGCAGACTGTTGTTGAAAAGCTCGTAAGCCATTACTGTATCAATTACTACAAGAACTACGCCCGCAATTTCTTCGGCCTCGGTGACGAAAGCGAATACCAGAAGCGCGTCGAAGCCAACATGAAAAAGGCCGAAAAGCTCGTCGACGCTGAAGACAAGGAAAGCGAAGAATAATAAAAAGGCTCGCGCATGGCATTTTACCGCAACACAACATGTGTAAAATACCCCCCTATGAACAACCGTGCGCGGGCCGACCTTTTAGCCCGATGGTGTGCAAAACTGAAAGTTAAACCCATATTTCAAACTTTCTTCTTCTAAAACGTAAACATACACAATAACCGCCGCCGGAGGGCAAAATTTTGAAACCTGAAACAAAAGAAAAGATCACGCTTGCTTGGATGTGGGTCGTGTCCGTTGTAACGACCATAGCGATAGCAGCAACAGTGATTGCATACGTTGTCGGAATCGTACTCTACACGTTCACTTTGATTAGGAGAATTTATGGCTAAACGCGGACGCCCGAAAAAGAAAACGTTCCAACAGCTGCTCCGCGAAAGAATGCAGCAATCGTTCGAAGAAGCGGTCGAAAAGCAACGCCCGAAGCCGGTGAAAGAACCGCGAAAAGACAGCGACGATCCATTTGAGCGCAGGGACGCAATAGCAATCGAGAAACGCCGCGCACGCGAAAAAAAATATAGGAACACCACCGCCGGCAAGGAATCGCTAAAGCGTCGCGTCCAGCGCTACAATGCAAAGCCTGAAAACAAGGCGAAAAAAAAGAAATACAGAAAGCAATGGTATTGGGATAACCGCGACAGAGAACTTGAAAAGGTAAGGATTTACCACGCGACACACAAGGACGAACGCAGAATTTACCAGCGGGAACACCGGATCAAGATGAAGCAAAACGAGCCTGAAAAATATCAGCGCTTACTGGAAAAGGAACGGCAATACAGGAAGACCCACAAGACCCGCAATCCGGAAACATCCAAGAAATACCAACAGAACTGGCTCGCAAAATTCAAGGAAGAACACGGCATCGCTTACAGCACCTACATATACAAAGTCAAACACGGAACAATGGAGAAATTCAAATGATCAACGAATCGCAGCCTGTCAAAACCGAAGAAGAAAACGAATTCAAGCTGAAAGAAAACCAGGAACGTTTTTTTTCGGCAAAAAGAGACCACATCAAAAGATGCTTGGAACACGAAGATTCCGAAAGTTTGGCCAAGACGGCAACATTCTTGCTGAACCAGCTCGAAGACGGTCTGAAAGCGAACGAATCGCTCAAGGAAAAAATTAAGTACATCAAGGAACAGCACGAAGCCCAAATCCAGAAACTTTACGGCGAACTCAGTTACTTCAAAAAAAAGGCATTCTCTTTTACCGGAGCACTCACAAGCATTTACCGCATGGTAGACAAGCATGCCGGCGAAGAAATCCGGGAAACCCTCGCCAAAAACGACGAAACATACAGACAAAGCCAAATCAAGCTTTTGACCGAACAGTTAAACAGATTTACGAAACAGGAACAAAACGATGGATCGAGAATTTAGCGCACCGCTTCACCACACGCAATTCGGCAACCACCTTCAATATAAGACCCGCGCTTGCCGCGTCAATCCGGACGTGCAAAAGCTTGTACAACAGGGCCACAGCGAACGCCAGGCTTACAGGATCATCGCGAAAAGAAACAAGGCCAAGACAGCGGAAAAGATTGTTTTTGATTACCAGGCAAACACGCCGAAAGGGGAATGGGTATGACGTACTTTCACAAGGAATACAACGAATATGCGACATGCACCATTTGCGGACTAAAAAAATATTGCAAGCCTGACGGCAACAAATATATCTGTTTCGCATGCGCACACGGCAACTTTGCAAAGACCAGCTGGAAGAAGAAATGATTGAACACAAACACTTGCTACCGAACCACAACGAACGATTAAAAGAATTGACTTTGGCCCGCCACAAAAACACATCGCCGCTCTATGCAACAGTACCCAAGGCAGAATATGACGCCCTAAAAAAGAAGCTCGACATTTGTCAGAAGGAATGCATTCGGATTGCGGAGCTTTACAAGCGGGACCGAAAACTTTTTGAAGCAAAGATGGAACGAATGGTCAAGCGAATCGAAGAAACAATGAATGCCTAACATCAACCCGAAAATTTTGCCGACAGTCATGATGGTTTTGCAATTCCTGGCCGCTATTCCATACGCCATCAAAGGTGACGCCAAAATGACCGTCTACTGGATTGCAGCTGGAGTTTTAACACTGGCTTTAACTTACCTATAAGGAGAAAACAAAATGAAAATTAGCATTGACGATGTAAAACAGATTGTAAACAAAGTAACGCAGGGGGGGGGGTAACAATTTTACACCCCTAGAAATTGAGCTCGCAAAGATGGTGGTAAAATACCGGCAGACGATCGGCAGGCTCGATGACGAAAAGGCAAAGATGTTCGACAACCTTTACAAAGTCTATAACGCAATCCACAGCACCGAATTTGCCGCCGACCTCATGCACAAACACGCAGCCGTCTTGACAGGCAATAGCAAGGCGCATTTTGCGAAGGCCGTAAAACTCGACAGCGAACTAAAGGATTTCATCAACAATGGCACCAGCGAAAATAAAGACGGCTGAGGAACGCGAAAGGCTTGACGCCATCTTTGCCGAGATTGAGGCGATGGAGCGCGGCGAATCCGCACCGGAATCCGACACCAGGACTCAACAGCAGATTGACGAAGACAACCGACGCGCAAAAATTAAACGCCTCGCAAACCTTGAAACAAAGGAGTTCATCGGGAACGTAAAGGCCAACATTGGCAACGGCGCTTTCACTACTCGCTGGGAAAAGATTCTGTCGCAGTTCATCATGGACCGAATCGCGCCGATGAATGACGAATTGAACGTGCTCCGGAACTTTGCCACAGCCGTTGACATTCGCCTACAGAAAGCCGAAAAAGCAGCCAGGGAACAGGACAACCACCACTATTACAAGATTTTTGCAGAAGGCGTCAAAACACTTCTGAATTCGATCTAAAAGGAAAACCGATGCAGACAATCGAAGAATACAAGGAATATACCAAGCAGCTCGAAGACGAAGTGAAGCAATGGCACGACGCTTTTGACGCGAGCCAAGTTCAAGTCAAGGAACTCACAAAAGAAAACTTGAGACTTGAACGCGAACGCGTAGAACAGAATTCCATCATCGAAACTTGCGCAAACGAGCTTGAAGAGCTCCGCCTGCACGAAGTCGAATGGGATCTGGCTAAGGCCCGCATCAAGGTCATCGAGAATATGGCAACAGAAATTGCGAAGCTGAAAGAAGCGCAAAGATGGAGAAAGTGTTCCGAGGAATTGCCAGAGGACGGCGCCGAAGTTCTCGCAACAGACGGCGAGGAAATATGGCTGTGTCACAAGGACACAATGTGCGATGATTCGCCGTGGTTCCAGCCGGACGGCCTACCGCATATTGAAGGCGTCACCCATTGGAAGCCGCTGCCGTCGGCTCCAAAGGAGGAATAAATGAACATCATTTTATCCATCCACCCGAAGTGGGCGAAGCTGATATACGAAGGCAAGAAGACCGTAGAGTGGAGAAAGAGTTTTCCAAAAAAGGCTGACAGCCAATCTTTGATTATCCTGTACGAGACTGCCCCAGTCTGCAAAGTGACCGTGTGGGTTCGATTCAACGGTGCAAATGCAGTTGACGCGGCAAAAGAACAGCGTCCTTTTGATTGGCAGGATATTTTTTTAGAACAAGTAAAACAAGGATGCGTCGAGCGTAATGAACTGATAAAGTATCAAGGTAATTCCGACTACATCTATGCCTGGCGAGTCTATGATCCACACAAGGCTAATTGTCCGATGCCGATTGCCGATTTTGATATGGAACGCCCACCGCAAAGCTGGTGTTACACGGAGGTGGATGTATGAGCAGACAGTCAATGGCATTACTGATGGCTATGGCGGCAACTAGCAAGAGCCAAGGCTACACGCTCGATGTATCGTGCTCACCAATGGACTACGCGCGTAGTCTCAACCACACAAAGCAACAGCGCATCAAGCGCAACGGGAGAAAAGGAAAATGAACCCTATAGAAATGTATATCCAAAACGGATACGAAGTGATGAACGCATTGATACAAAACGCCGACATCACTACCGAAGAATACCCTACCGTAAATATCCAACTAAAACTCCCTTGTGGCGGTGTAGTGTTTGGAGGATATTCGTTCGCTCATGTAGTAAAAGGCAATTTCAAGCTGGAGGGATGGGAAAAAGGCATGACCGCTATTTTCCGCATCATGGAAGTCGCTGGCGTAAACCATTGGGACAAGCTCAAGGGTTCCCCTGTCCGTGCGATTCTGAAAGACGATAGAATCTACGCTATAGCGCACTTTCTCGAAGACAAGGTTATGGATTACAGATTGGCACCTTTTCAGGAGAAGACGAGCTTATGAGATTCCGCATCAAGAACGACTGGAAAACTTTCTATCCGTGCCATTGTGAGCATTGCAAGTGGACCGGATGCTCTCAGGACGTTATTCCCTTGGAGTCTTACGAATACGACGGTCCGTTCTACTGCCCGGTTTGTCTTAAGCAAGACCCGACAGACTGGGACAACTATATGTCGGGAATAAAGGACTTCGTTGAATACGCCATCTACAGGGCGACTTCAATTCTTCTCACTCCGATACACCTTCTGGTTCATTGGAAGGTAGAACGAGATTTACAGAATTGGATTAAAAGGAGTGAAGAATGAGCCACGTGCAAGAACTTTACAGACAAGAAGCCTTAGGACTTATTTCGTCACGAGAATTTGACCGCCGCTTTGATGATGCCGTAGAACAGGATATGATTGATTCGATGGCACAAAGAGACCTTGATGCAGAATACGAGGCCTATATAAGGGAGGCTGAAAAGGAATATTACGAGGATATAATCAACTCAATGCCTCCGCACGACCGCAAGCATGAACTAAATCCAGGACGTATGGATTTGAAAGGCGGCCACCGACACAACCACATCAGGAACGCTCACAAGCGAATGCGGAAGTGCCACGTCTGTGACGACCCGATTGTGTGGGGATGTGAAGTGATTAGTGATTGGACAAACGCAGAATTTATGTGCAGGGAATGTTGCAGAAATGATGCGAAGGACTATTGTTCCGCAGTCGGAATCCATTTTGGCGGTGTGACTTTCCAGACAAGGAGAAAAAAGAAATGAAAACTCTTGCAGAACTTAAACAAATGAGTTTCATTCCGCACCACGACTGTTCATTGTGTGGATCAATTGTCGGTTGGGTTGTATCAAAAGATGCGCTTAAACCTTATTTCGACCCTTCATGCGATTGCGGTGGTAGCGCAGGTCATTACGACACATGGGAATATGTGTTCAAGTGGTACAATACCGTGTTCGAAAAAGAAACCGAAGAAGCTGTACAGGCGGCGTGGAATAAAGAAGCTATTGCACTCAACAATGAGAAATTAACACCGCAATACATTAGAAGCGAAGTAGACGACATTAGAAGCGAAGTAGACGACTTCCGTCAAGAAGTATATAGCCAGTTGAATAATTTGCTGTACCGAATTGGCAATTTCGCAGAAAATGCCCGTGTTGATTTCATTCGGCAAAGACTTGAAAATATAGAACACGAATTCTTTTACTTCGCCAACTGCAAAACTGTTTGCGAAATGCTACAAAACCACAAGTCGAATTGGATTCCTAATTCGAAGGGCGGCGAACCCAATTGCAGGAGGAGATAATGATAACAGAAGTAAGATATTATTGGGTTTTTCCCGGCCTTCCTTCCAAAGAAGACATTGTAGCCACCATCAATGCCGCAAAGGAACACAAATGCACCGTCATCCTGAACTGGAAAGGACCAGGATACCCATATTACGGTAATACCTACAAATGCGAAATCTCACCGGACGACGACCCGGACAAAATTTTCGACTCCCTGCCGAAAGCATACGGGGTGTAAAAATGAGCGAACTGAAAATTTACAATATGGACAACACGTCATTGCATGACATGTGCAACAGCAATTTTTACCTCAAGTCCGAAGCCGATTTGTGCGTATGCTTCGGACTGCAAGACAACGACGAGAATCTTTTACAAAAGTGCAAGAAATGCAAGGCGCTTGTCTGGAACGCAGAAGAACTAATTATCAAACGAATGAACGAGGTCAAACAATGAACTTTATCAAACTAGGAAAACGGTACATCAACCTCGACGCCATTGCAGCCGTCGTTCCACGCAAAAAGGGACTCGGCTACACCGTGAACTTTATCGGCGGCACGCAAATGGATATTTGCGAAATGGATACGGCCGACATCAGAAGAGTTTTAGAAATGGCCTCAACAAGAGCAATCGTTCTTGACAAAGCAAAGTGCACAATTGGAGGTGTGGAATATTTCAAAAAAGGAGCAACCCATGAATAAACAAACGAACATCTACAGAAATTACATTTTCTACCATCTGGCAGATGGCAGAATCCTTGCCAGCATGCCGACAGTCGGCGACATGATCTTCGAAAACGAAACCGAATTCAAGGCGTACATCGACGGTTTCTTGATCACGCAGGAACATTTTAAGCTCATCGAAGACGAACTCCGCCATGCCGTTGCAAAGCACCCCAAGTTCTGCGAAGGATTTACCGATGACCTGACCGGAATGTGCTGGGCCGAACGCGAACACAACATCAAAGCCCGCAACGCACACCACGCACCGACCGCAGAAAGTGTGCTGATGGAAGAAATCGCCGAAGCCTTCAACGCCTACCAGCACGGCGACAAGCAGAATGCGCTCAAGGAATTTGCGCAATGCGGAGCCGTAATTTTCCGCATCATGGAACTCGTCAAAAAAGAAATGGAGCGCACATGAAAAACATTGCAGGAAAATCCTTGATGACGATGAAGGAATGCGTCAAATTCATCGGACTTTCGCGGTCAACGATCGCAAAGAACATCGCACTGACGAAGAAAAAGAAAATGACTCCGCCGTTCCCGTTTATCGCACTTTTCGTCGGCGAAAAAAGACAACAGTATTACTTTGACAAAGAAGCAATCATCAACTGGGTTGATGCCCGGAGTTTCGGATGAAGCGTTATTCCGTTTTTCAAAAGCACAAGGCACGCGGAAACATGACCTGGTACGGCCGTATCGCAGAAGACGGCCTGTTCCACGTCGTTTCGCTCGGCACAAAGAAAAAGGCCGACGCAATCGCCTGGCTTGACCTGATGAACGCACAGAAGTTTTTGCCAGAAGGCTTTGTCAAGGAAAAACCGGACGCAAACCTGGTCGAGCTTTCACGCAAGTTCATCGATTCTTGCGAGACGGCGAACAACGCAAGCTTCGCCACAGTACGTGCATACCAGCTCAGAATTTCGTACTTTCTGGAATGGGCCAAAGCGAACGGTAAGAGCCTCGTTTCGCAGATCACCGACAAGGATGCCGTCGACTTCTCGACAGCCATTGCGACACGGTACGCACCGAAGACAGCCGGCGAAATCATCAAGCTTGCAAAAGCCATGTTCGCATTTTCGCACAAGATTTACAAGACCGAAGGCAACCCGTTCGAATACGTGCGTAAACCAAAGCTGAAGCAATCCACGAAGAGCTTCTGGACCATCGACGAAATAAACATGATCCTGGCCGCCGCACCAAACACCGAATACAGAAAATTCTGGGCTTTGATGGCGTTCGCCGGACTCCGCTACTTCGAGGCCCGCGACCTGCGATGGAAAGACATTGCCAATGACAAGATCACGCTAATCGGCAAAGGTAACAAGCTGGCCACCATTCCCGTTTCCGAACGCCTGAAGGCCGAAATAGGCGCTCCAGGCGACGCTGACGCCACGATTGTCGCGCCGGGTACATTTGCCAATAATACCACGTCAATTCGCGCCCTGAAGGCCGCCGTGGCCAAAGTCGGGTTAAATCCGGAAGGAGCCAACAACCACAAGTTCCGCCACAGCTTTGCAAGCAACCTGATTCGCTCAGGAATCAACATCAAGGCAGTCCAGCAGCTCATGCGTCACGATTCCATCGACATCACTTTGAACACCTATTCGCACCTTCTGCAGAACGACCTGAAGGACGCAGTAAACGCTTTTTAGTATATTAAGAAAACCGAGGACACAATGGAAGAAAAACAGCAATACACATCATTCAATTCTGAATTCCAGAATATTGACGGTCTGGTGAACACTGTTGTCGTAAAAGACGAACAGGAAGAAGACGATTCAAACATGACCATATTTGGAATCATGGATGATATTTTCGATAATTTTAAAAACGAAAAAAATTCAGAAGAGCTTCTCGACCGAATTCACGACGCACTTGAAAATCGTTTAAAATATAAATTTGTCGAATACAAAATAATAACAACCGACGAAGAACGAGAAATTTTAATCAAGGCAATGATTGAAGAATATTTTGATTTTAAATTTCAACCGATTCTCGCAAACTTAGCAATCGCATTTTTGCAAACTACATTCCTTAGAATCAGCTTCAAGACACTCAAAAACATTCTGAATCCAGCCGTCAAAAATGTAAAAATCGAGGTAACCACCAATGCTTAAAAATAAAATTGGGCTAAAACTTTGCACAAAAGCAAACGAACGACTTTCTGAAATTCCATCATATCAATTTGAATTCAACGCCGATATATTACTAGATAATGATACACCAAAAGCAAATGTTACTTTTTACGGCCCGTTACTTGATCTTCAGAAAGAACTGGCCAAAATGGTTGAAGACAAAGCTGAACACGATTTAGCAATGCGTATTGCAGAAATCACGATAAGGTACGTCTTTCGCACAAAAGAAATTTATGGATACCGAGGAAAACAACCTCCCATGCCATCAAGTAGCGAAGAAATCGAATTATACAAATTTTTCAGGCAATACACAGAAGGCAACCCAGTAATTGTCGAAGACAAATAAAAATGATATATTCAAAACACCCTAGCTTCGAGACCGCAATGTCCAAGCAAGACGTAGCGCCCAATCATCGGCGCTACGTTTTTTATAAAACAACCTGAAAAACTTGGCTGGCCAATCGGGAGATTTCGTTTTCACGGGAACGGGCCTCCGGCGTGAAAACAACCTGAAAAACTTGGCTGGCCAATCGGGAGATTTCGTTTTTATCCGTTTATATTCGTTTTTAGGTGGTTACAAATAGGTTACTACATACACAACCAAACACAAAAAACCGCAAAATTACAACAAAAACGGCAATTTTACAAAATAGCGATTTTTAGCCAAATTTGCCGGTTAGCCAGACCTGAACCACCGGTCTATAAAAGAAAAATGCCAAAATCTTGCGGATTTCGGCATTTAGTGGATGATGCAGGGGTCGAACCTGCGACCCGCTGATTAAGAGTCAGCTGCTGTTCAGAAAGCCTTAAATACGGCTGTTTCTTACAACATGGTTACTTTTTGGTTACTAGTAGCCAAATTTAAACGTCCGAACAGCCATCCATACAGTTTTCAGCCTTACCTTGATATATTGGCCGTCGTTTGGCTTCGACGCACATTTAAGCGCCAAATAAATATTGCGCCTGGTATTGTACCCAGGAATATCAGGTGCCGCCGACTGCATAAATCTCCTAACCATTTTTGACGGCAATGTGACTGAAGCATGCAAGTTGAATGGACGATTTCCTTGATAGCCATACGTTTGACGACTTTCAGAAAGTTGGTCGTTCGAATTGTACGTGTAATCGATAAAGAATCTTGCTGCAGCCGAATCCAAGAAAGGAATTCCATCATAATAATTAACAATATTGCCAGATGTCGCATAATCGATTACAGGTTCAACCGTAACCATATAGTTTCGGCCACCAATTACATCGTAATACTCACCGCATACATCATAAGTGATTTCAACCATATCCGAATCGCTAATATCAGCATCACTTATGCCAGTGTAAGTCTTTTCGTGGACGCTAGATCCACCACCATTCAATACAATCTTCCAATATTGTTGACCAATTCCACCATTTACAATCGAATCAGACAAGTCAAAGACCTGCGGATTCGTAGGATCATTGAACATCTTTGTACCAGAATGGTTGCAATCCATCTTCGTCAAAGACAAGTTGCCAGAATCCCACGCAAAAGCCTCACCCAAACCAAACGAATTTTGCTTAGAATTTACGCCTGAAGCAAGGAGCGTCAACGCAGAATCTATTGTTCCACCGCTGGCATAATCCTTGGCATACTTAACAGTATTAGACCAAATACCTTTTTTCGACAAGAATGAATCGTCTGTAGATCCATCAAAAGCAACAGTTGCTGCTTTGATTATATTATTATCACTTGCATCACGAATCAACAAACAGTCACTGCCACCAATAGCAACAGCCGTATTCATTTTGCCGTCATTAGTAATATTACCATGAACATGAGAATCAGCCGCCTTCGAATTTAGTGCCTGCGCTATGGCTCCACCGCCTACATACCCATAAGCAGCTGTTGCCGTAACATCTAACACGCCAGTAGAAGGATTGAAAGTTGGTCCGGCTTTAACAACGTTTCCAAAATTATTGTCAAAAAGAACCATCTGGTTAGGCGAAGATGTTGCCGGGCCATCAATCTTATTGCCTGACGCCGAAGCGTTAATGTCGATAAAATCCCATGTATTAGGATACTGAGCGTTCCAAGCATCCCAAGATTCAGTACCCGGCGGATCCTGCGGAACGGCTGCCGGCACAGAAGCAACCTTGCAGATAATAATCGATCCACCCTGAAGCGAAGACCCATTCACATAACCGGCCTGCGAAGCAATGTACATATCGCCCCGCACAGCCGCTGGAGTACCAATACCAATTTCGCCATCAACAGGATTCCATTCGGTAGGAGTAATAGCACCTTTATAGGTAAGCCCACCGGTAGACTCAATATTGACAGTGCTTAGAACCTGATTATTTCCATCAAGCAGCTGAACCTGAGTACCATTGGCAGAAAGTGACACACCAGCGTGAATGCCATCCCATAACAAATTTCCAGTATTACCAACAGAAAGAACATGACCAGCATGATCATATCCAGGATCCGGAACAAGAGCGCCGGCATCTACCGTTCGGCTAGAATCGGTAACACGAACTATTCGATTATTCGTCGGATAATCTAATTGGTCAATATGCAATTTTCCAGTAATTGCACCAGAACGACTCATATTCAAAGTCGTTTCGTTAGCAGTCTTAGCGGCCAACGCAGACGCAGCCAAAGACGAACTAGATGAATCTACACCATCGTAAAGCTGCACGATACCACTTTGAGACGTAGAAGACTGCCGAACATCCCTTTTATGAACAACAATTTTACCATTTTCGTCTTGAGTAACTGAATCAACGAATTGAGAAACTTTAGTGCTATCTGTAGAATAAGTATTGACCGGATTCTGGCGAATCTTAACGCCTTCGCCCTTGACACTCAAATTTTGCGCATCGATAGAATCTGCAACGCATTCGCCAAGATTCTTTTCGGAAATAACTTTCTGAATGGAATCGACCTGAGCTTTAAGCGAACAAAGAAACACGGCGAGCGATTCCGGGACATCCCCCTTCAACCGATCATACACCTCATCTTGCATCAGCGCAAGAAGCTTCTCACCACTGATTGCGTCGGAATTATAATCTTCAGGATTCACAGGCATAAGGCACACCTCACTTTTTCTTTAGTCCAAGACAACTTTTCTTTTCATTCCAAACAATGAATCTACCCAAAGAAGACAGACATTTTTCCTTGAACATTTGCAAAATTTTTCTGTTATTTCCTTTCTTCATCATACCGAAATAAGTGTTCAAAGAACACAGCATGTTCGCCCGCTCGTCAATCGGAATGTAACGTTTGTCAGACCATTCGCGCAAACGAGCAAAAGCCCTGTTGACCGTAGTTCTATTGATGTACGAACGTTCAAATTTCAATACAGTTCCAAGGCACCTTATTCCCTTGGAGTAATGCTGACAGAAGAATTTCTTTTCGTTTAGCCGCACATCGAGAGCGGCCAGGCGTTCACGAAGCTCCGGCATCAGCGCAAGGAATCCAGGCTTATCTTTCGTCACAACATAGATGTCATCAACAAAAACAACAACGCGCAAGTTTTCGTGCGACTGCAACCACTTAACGACATCGTTGATATACAGTCCCATAGCATTTTGCCAGCACAGAAAACCTATAGCGGCACCGACGCCTACAGGCTTATTGAACAGAGACTTTTCCGGAGCAATTCTTTCCCAGCAAGAAAGCGGTACATAGATACTGCAGTGACGCGCAGGGTCCGCACGCATGCAGGTCTCCATCATGTATTTAATGTCATCCTTGTCTTCGCCATCATAATATCGCTCGATAAGGTCGAGCTGTTGCGCAAGGGCCTTTTCGACATTCGCATTAGGGAAATATCCCTTCAAGTCAAGATGAATACACCAGGCATCCTTCGTGTAGCCTTCGGTAAGCTCGAACACATCGTTCCGGAAACAATCGATGGCGGCATGCAGACCCATTCCCTTACGATTGTTAAAAGAGCGATCAGACAGCACCGATTCGTAAATCGGACGCATACGCCAATCAAGATAATGATGAACTACGCGGTTCTTCATTTCGGTAGCGAAGATTTCACGATCCTTCGGTACGGAAACAGTAAAGGCATAGTTGGAGTCGGCACGGAAGGTCCTGGAATTCAGTTCCCTCCACAATTGCAGAAGATTGGCTTCAAGATTCATTTCGAAGCGAACGGTATCACGCGAACGGCGTTTGTTGGAACGCGCCTTGTAGTATACCGAAAACAGATCTTCCAACTTTACCATAATGCCACTCCAACGGTAACGATTCATCAAGTTCGCAACGCCGCACGCCCTATTGTTGTTGTTGAAGTTGTTGTTGTTGATATTGCCCGCTGTATTGAGTAACCATGTATTATTGTTGTTATAACGCGCGGGAACCCAGCGGCCAACAGCACTTCATGCAAGGCATGCACGGTTGATGACACGATGCCGATATTGGATTAAATGAATCCTGTGTCACCTCTTGGTTTGTCGTTACCCGATGCATCGACATAGTTTGACTCGATGCATGCCGGGGATTTTCGGGACCTGACGGCTTTCCGCCATTTCCCGATGCCTTTTTCTATCCGGTCCATGTATTCCGACATGGCCGCATAATTCTTGACCTTCACAAAGTTAATATCTTCCTTCCTTTCGCCAGAACACATTCTGGCAAGACTCCGGAACTCGTAATAGCAGAACAGAAACTTTTCAGTCTCTTCGACTCTAACGTCTGCAAAATTCCAGGCATAGCTAAAATGTGCAAGCATAGAAAGAACATAGTTCATCAACCTATCGCCGACGATAACCCTATCCTTTTTAGGCATGTCGAAAATTGCCGAATGCACAGCCTTCAGAAGCATCGTACAATCGACATAAATCTCTTGCCGTTCTACAAGTCGGGTCTTTTCCTGATCTTTCTTCATTTGTCCGTTTCTGTTCACGGCACGGCTTTTAAGGCCGTGCCGAAGAGATTAAAATTACAAGTCCAAGAGCGCAACGCCGCACGCCCTATAGTAGCCGTAGAAGTAGCCGGTGTTGATATT
>Ga0265298_10000916_pt1 | contig 43811 bp, 36 predicted proteins | sample AusTroGonzalo_MG_3_FD_193486 | JGI IMG/M metagenome (GOLD analysis project Ga0265298, IMG submission 193486) | Bovine rumen microbial communities from tropical cattle in Woodstock, Queensland, Australia - Gonzalo_01 | ecosystem: Host-associated > Mammals > Digestive system > Stomach > Rumen ... | reverse complement strand
ACAGTTGGAAATGCTATATCCTTTCTTTGTTGAAAGGCCTTGGACACGCATCCTCAAGGGAAAGAAAGTACTAGTTGTTCATCCTTTTACAGATACGATAAAGTTACAATATCAGAAACGTGAACTGTTGTTCTCTAATCCTGATGTTCTTCCAGAATTTGAACTAAAGACTCTAAAGGCTGTTCAGACTATTATAGGAACCAGGTCTGAGTTTGAAAGCTGGTTTGAAGCCTTAAAGTATATGGAGGATGAGATAGACAAGATAGACTTTGATATCGCAATAATCGGTTGTGGAGCTTATGGATTGCCGCTTGCTGCTCATGTAAAGAGGATTGGCAAGCAGGCTGTTCATATAGGAGGTGGCACACAGTTGTTATTCGGAATATTGGGTAAGCGTTGGACTGAACAGTATCAAGGATTCTGGCATTATCGTCCAGATATCAATATCAGTTTGGACTATCATCCATTGTTTAATGAATATTGGGTTTCTCCAAGTCAAAATGAGAAACCAAAGGGCTCGGAAAAAATGGAAGGTGGTTGCTACTGGTAGTTTTGTCAATGGAAAATATTGATTTTCTATATAGTTTTATCCTGTGTCTTGTTTTTGCAATAGCCAATTTTTTAAAGTTGGGTATGCGAAACAAAACATACGTTCTTCCGTCAACATTCTTTGCTTTGATGTGGGGATTGACTTCTTTGGGAGGATTTCTATATTCGAATCTGTTGGTTGGTGTTACCGACTATTATAATGGTGCTGATTATCTTCAGGAAATAAGTTCTTACCAATTAATGATATTGATTGTTGTCTTTTCTGCATTCCTATTAGCTCGATTTAAGCGAAGAAAAGTTGCAGTTAAGGTAACGGCGAATTTTGGTAGTGCAGATATAGTATCCATTAGACGTAAGATGCGATGGGTTCTATATCTTTTTTTTGCCATTGGAATGTATCGACTGGTTTCTGTTGTATCTGTAACTGGTTGGGATTATTCTGCAATGAGATCATATTATATTGATTCTCGTTCGCATTTTAGTTTTTTTGACTCCAATGTAATCCGTATTGGTGGTTATCTGTCCCAGTTTGTTATGTTCTATATCTGTATTCTGGGTATGGAAACTGCATTACAAGGTATTCGTTTGAAAAAAATTATTCGGGAGTTCCTTTTGTTTATACCATTCCAGATGTCGTTTGGCGGACGTTTGTTCATCCTTTCTTTCTTCGTTCCTTTTATTTTTTCCTATCTTCTTACATATTCAATAGCAGTAATAAGGGATAAGGATAAAAAGATAGATAGGAAGTTTTTGTTGGTCCTTGCTTCGCCAATAATAATGCTTGTTGTTGTACAGATTCTGAAGATGAATGAGACAATAAACATGCAGACGATAGAGGCTTACTCATCTGAAATTTTCTATACTTCTACTTCCTATATACACATGAATGAGCTATGGGGTAGTCTGCCATCCGAATATTCGTTGGGATATGGCCTGAATTGTTTAGGTATTGGCTCATCTGTATATAATCATATTATAGAAATGTGGAATGTTGTGTATAACCCTGCATCAGTGTGTGTGCCTTCTATGATACCACAGGTATTCCTTGACTTTGGAAAGTTTGGAAGTCTTGTATTTTTCTTTATCGTTTTCTATATGATAGAAGAAAAGGCCATAGTTTGCTTGAAGAATCTTACAACAAGGAATATGCTGCTTATTATTCTGCTTTGTCAGATAACATATCAAACAGCAAGCTCAAGTGCTTTTGACTGTTTGCGTGCTTTTATCGTAGGATATATAGCTTTGATGCTTTTTGTACATATGACCCAGTTGAAATCCTTATAATTTTTTGCTTATAATGATCAATTCTATATTCATACATAACATTATAAAGATTATATATGTTAATTTCCATTTTTTGCCATTCAGACAGGCAATAAAGTTTCCTATTGACGTTTATGGTAAACTACGAGTTGTAGGAAATAGTGGCAAACTATGTATAAATGGAACTGTTAGACCAGGAATGATAAAACTTGGATCACAAGGACGTGATATGTTTCCACTTGATCCTGTCATTCTTGATATCAGAGGGAGTCTTTGTTTCAATGGCTCTTTCTATATAGGTTGTGGTAGTACAATAAGGGTAGAGCCTGGGGCAAATATGTCGATAGGGGCAAAATCGAGATTCGGTGCTCAGTCAATTCTGTTCTGTGAGGACAATATAAAAATCGGTTCACAGGTTGGAGGCTCATGGAGGTGCCAGTTGATGGATACAGACAGACATGAAATCATGAATCTGAATACTGGAACGATATCTCCTTCGCATAAGCCAATAGTAATAGGCGACAATGTCTGGATTGGGAATAATGTTTGTATTAACAAAGGAACTGTAATCCCAGATAACACAATAATAGCCTCTAAATCTTTCTGTAATAAGAACTATTCAGATGTGGCACCATTTTCTGTTCTTGGAGGTATTCCGGCTAAAGTCGTATCATCAGGCAAACAAAGAGTATGGTAACATTAGCAGCCCTTATAACTTGTCATAATCGTAAGAACACTACATTGTCGTGTCTTGGCAGACTATTCTCTATAAGGAAGGATATTGATGTTTATTGTGTTGATGACAATTCAACTGATGGTACTGCTGATGCTATTCGTGAAAAATTTCCTCAGGTGAATCTCATTCATGGAGATGGTAATCTTTTCTGGTGCAGAGGAATGAGGAAAGCATGGGTTGAAGCATCAAGAAGTAGGGATTATGATTTCTATTTCTGGCTTAATGACGACCTTCTTCTCTATGATGACAGTTTCGATGAGATGCTAGAATGTAGTAGAATCATGGAGCATAAGGCTGTAATAGCCGGCTTAGTACAGGAAACAACAACCAGGCAAGTTATATATGGTGGTTATGATACATCCAAGCATCTTATACCTGCTAATGGTGAGTTGAACGAGGTTTGTCGTTTGAATGGCAACTTCGTTCTTGTACCCAAATATGTATTTGAGAGAAATGGTTTATTTGATCCTATATATCATCATGATTTAGGTGATGTGGCCTATGGTTATGAGACTCATAAGAACGGCCTTCATGTATGCACATCAAGAAAATATATAGGATGTACGGATGCTGCATTACAAAGTGGAAATACAAGAATACGCCTTAATGGAGTATCGGTAGTTAAAAGATTCAATAAACTATATTCTCCTTTAGGAAGTAATCCGTTCATCACATTCCATTATCTCAATAGATATGAAGGAGTGTTCAAAGCTGTATTGTTCTTTATTTACGTTCATGTTATAAATCTTCTGCCAGATTGTATCTGGTCAAGAATCTCTCGATCATGAAAATCCTTTCATTCGTATCTTCAATTGATATGACACATGGTGGTCCATCCCGAAGTGTGCCGATGCTTGTAAGGGGATTGGCTGAACTTGGTGTGGATATCACTCTTATGACGATCCGCTCTAAAGACATGAATACGCATGCGCTTGAAGGAACTACAGCAAAACTGAAGGTACTTGAACCTTCTTTCTCGAGGAAGGAGATTGCGAAATATCTTGTGGAACAGAAGTTTGAGCTTATCCAGATTCAAAGCGTATGGGAGATGTCTTATCACAGAATGATAGTTGAGGCACGTAGATTGGGTATACCATATATTGTTACACCTCGTGGAATGTTTGAGCCTTGGAGTCTTTCACAGAAGAAATGGAAAAAGAAACTTGCATGGTGGCTGTACCAGCGTAATGATGTGCAGAAGTCTGCCTGCGTCTTCACAACGGCTAAGATGGAGGCTGAACATGTTAGCAATCTCGGTATCACGACTTGTAAGTCCGTCATTCCAAATGGCATAGAGACGGATGCCTATCCATGCAAATCGTCTGTTGAAGGCGTTAAGAAGCAAGTGCTGTTTCTTAGTCGCGTGCACGTTAAGAAGGGTATAGAACTGCTTTTTGAGGCTTGGAAACGCATTCATCCTGATTATGCAGACTGGCAGTTGCTCGTTATTGGTAATGGCGAGGCTGAATATATTCATACTTTAGAGAATAAGGTGGAGAGTTTAGGGTTGAAAGATTGTATCAATATTCTCCCTCCTGTATTTGGAGAGGCTAAGATAAAGGTTTATCAGGAGTCGGCTCTTTTCTGTCTGCCTTCATTTAGCGAAAATTTCGGAATGGTTATTGCTGAGGCTATGTCGTGTGGAACGCCTGTTGTAACCACGACAAACTGTCCTTGGGAGATTCTTAACGAGACCAACATAGGCTGGTGTATAGACCTTAGCGTGGATAATCTGGAACATGCGCTTCGTGAGGCCATGAGTATGGATGCTAATGCACTATATGACATGGGACAAAGAGCAAGCAAACTCATTTTTGATAACTTTGACTACCGAAGCATAACTCGTAAGACTTTACGCCTTTATGAGTGGCTGCTGAATAGCGGAGAGAAACCGGAATTCGTATATTAGTGAAGAAAAGTAAGTATTATGACATTGGAAAAGGAAATTGTTCAGGAAATGAAGGGTAATGCAAAAAGAATTCAGGAGATAGACTTGGCAAAAGGAATATTAATCCTTCTTATGGTGACTTACCATATTGAATTGTTTAATACAAAATATCCTGATGCATGTCCAGTAATGTTTACTTTCATCATGCCTGGCTTTTTGATGATTAGTGGTTACTTGTTTTCTGTGAATAAAGAGTCTAAAAAGTTTTTTAAGAGTATATGTGGTATTGTTGTTCCATATATTGTCTTTGAACTCGTATATCTGTTGGGAATAGAATTGTTGGGTAAATATATAGGAGCCACCAACACCTTTGATGGTGGAGTGCTAACTCTGTTGAGTAAGATAGCATTTTCGCCTATTGGCACTTACTGGTATCTGCATACGATGGCAATCTGTTTAACGGTTTATTATTTAGTTAATCGTTATGTAATGAATGGCTTGTCGGGCATTCTGATTTCATCTATCATCTTATATGCTTTATCTGTTGGAATAGAAGGTCTTAAATGGGGAGACGTAATCTATTTTATAATAGCTATTTTATTTAGAAATTCAAATTTTGTAATTAATGAGAGATTAAAGTCACCTATATCAATATTGTGTTTTGTATTGATAATTGTATTTACCAATGAATTTTCAAGATATTCTATTCCAGGCATTGGACTTACTCTTACATTTCTTGGCTTTATTTTTGACTTGAAAGATAGAATACCGGAGTGTATAACCAATTTCATTTCATATATAGGCAGGAATTCTCTTGCTCTTGTACTTTTCTCTCCGTTGTTTACAGTAGTTGCAAAGGTTTGCGCTCCGTTCTTTGCCTTTGATGGCACAAGAATTATTGGGACGATATGCTGCTTGTCGATGATAGTTGCACTATGTCTGTTTTGTGCAATATTGTTTGACAGGTCATCGTTGTCTCGTATTATTGTGGGAAAGAATATATACTCTAAACTATAAACCAAAGGACTAAATACATTTATTGAATTTGTATATGACTAAAACAAAAATCGATTTGTCAAAATATGAGAATCACTTAGGGCGGAAGCATCAGATGATTCGTCTTTTGTGGAATATCACTTGGGCATTGTGTGCAAGGTGGCTGCCCAGGAGTGTTGGTAAGGGCTGGAAAAATTTCCTTCTTCGTCTCTTTGGGGCAAAGATTGCAAAAACGGCTCATGTATATAGTTCCGCAAAGGTGTATTATCCACCATTTCTCACGATGGGAGAGCATGCTTGTCTTGCCAGCGATGTTGAATGCTATAATGTGGCTCCTGTCACAATCGGAGCTAACACTACGGTTTCTCAAGGGACGTGTCTCTGTACTGCCAGTCATGATGTTACAAATCCTTTAAATCCGCTCATAACGGCTCCTATCGTTATCGAGGATCAGGCATGGATATGTGCTAAGGCGTATGTTGGCATGGGCGTTACGATTGGTCGAGGTGCCGTTGTTGGTGCTACGGCAAGCGTATACAAAGATGTGGAACCTTGGACGATTGTTGGCGGCAATCCTGCTAAGTTCATAAAAAAGAGGGAGATTATAGAAAATGCTTGATATTACAACCATAATCCTCACATATAATGAGGAACTTCATATAAAACGTTGTCTGGATATTATATGTCCTGTCGTCAAGGATGTTTTTGTGATAGACTGTTTCTCTGAGGATAGGACAGTGGAAATTGCCCAATCCTATGCTAATGTTCATGTTCTTCAGCATGAATGGCCTACAACAAAATATGCAGGACAGCTTAATTGGGCATTGGAGAATGCCCCTATCACCACTAAATGGGTGATGAGATTGGATGCTGACGAGTATCCTATGAAGGATTTGGTAGAGGAAATGCAGCAAAAAATCCCTTCACTTGGTGATGAAATTACGGGAATTGTGCTAAAAAGAAGGCATATTTTCATGGGGAAATGGATGAAAGGAGGCATTTATCCTGTTAAGCTTCTTAGAATTTTCCGCTACAGAAAGGCGATGTGCGAGCAGAGGTTTATGGATGAACATATCCAGTTGCTTGAGGGACAGAGTGTGGAGTTTGAGCATGATTTCTGTGATCATTCACTGATAAATATCTCAGAATATTGCAAGAAACACATAAATTATGCATATAGAGAGGCTACTCAGGTGTTGAATGAGATGTATCATCTTACGGGAAGTGCGTCTGATAATATAACACATCTTGGAAAACAGGCGGAAAAAAAGCATAGGATAAAGTGTAAATATAACAGACTGCCACTCTTCTGGCGCTCGTTTGCATACTTCGTTTACCGCTACTTCCTACGAGGCGGATTCCTTGATGGAAAGGAAGGATTCATTTTCGCTTTCATTCAAGGTTGGTGGTATCGCACACTTGTAGATGTGAAGGTTTTTGAGGTAATGAAGTGGATGAAAGCCAATCATCTAGATGCTGATTCCCCAGAAGGCAGACAAGCACTGAAGCAGTATATCGAGGATCATTGGGGAATCGTCTTGACGTCAAGAGACTCCGTCTGAATATCGTAATTTTGTGATTAATATCATTTCTGTTTTTAACTAACTGTCTGTCAGTTTGTATAGTAAGGTGGTCTCAAAGGTTTTGAGGTCACCTGTTTTACTTTTGAACTATACGATAAGCTATTCTTTTACTTTTTCTCCAATGTTTAAATGGAACTGATGAGGGGGCCTTTCGAGGCAGCCCTCGCTTTTTTTTTTGTGTATAGGCTTAAAGTGCTATTTGTGTGTGGGCCGTGTTTCGGATTGAAAGGTTTTTGATTAAAAATGGTTTCGGATTGAAAGGTTTTGGATTTTATAAACTTACAGTCTGAAAGTTGGTCGCATTTTTAACACTCAAAATATAAATGTTCACGCGCGTATTATTCCGAAATGCTGTACCTTTGCAGTCCATAGAAACGATTGTTTTATGGAGACAAAGTACATTTTTATCACCGGAGGTGTAGCCTCTTCATTGGGAAAAGGCATCATCTCAGCCTCGCTGGGAAAACTCTTGCAAGCAAGAGGCTACAGGATTACCATCCAAAAATTCGACCCCTACATCAATATCGACCCGGGTACGCTGAATCCCTATGAGCACGGTGAGTGCTACGTGACGGCCGATGGTATGGAAACAGATCTCGACTTGGGACACTACGAGCGATTCACTGGCATTGAGACTACGCGCGACAACAGCGTAACCACAGGGCGTATCTATCTGAGCGTCATCGAGCGCGAGCGCCGAGGCGACTACTTGGGAAAGACCATCCAGGTGGTGCCTCACATCACCGACGAGATTAAGCGCCGCATACTGATGAACGCCACCAAGCAAGATCTCGATTTCGTCATTACCGAAATAGGCGGAACCATTGGCGACATCGAGAGTCAACCCTTCCTCGAGGCCATCCGCCAGCTGCGCTGGGAGCTGGGTCCTCAAAGGGCGCTGAATGTCCATCTCACTTATGTGCCCTATCTGGCTGCCGCTGGCGAGCTGAAGACAAAGCCTACCCAGACAAGCGTGAAACAGCTGCAGGGATTGGGCATACAGCCTGAAGTGCTTGTACTGCGCACAGAACACAACCTGAACGACGATATTAAAAGCAAGGTGGCCCACTTCTGTAACGTCGATTCCAAAGCCGTTATTCAGAGTCAGGACTTACCGTCAATCTATGAAGTACCTGTAAACATGCAGCGACAGGGTCTCGATGCCATCATCCTCAAGAAGATGGGTCTCGAGCCAGGAAAGACACCCGAATTGGGGCCCTGGCGCTCGTTCCTCGAGAGAAGGAAAAAAGCTACTAAGGAAATGAAGATTGCCCTTGTGGGCAAGTATGACCTGCAAGACGCCTACAAGAGCATTATCGAGAGTCTTGCACACGCTGGAACCTACAACGACCGCAAGGTGAAGGCCGTGTTTGTGAATAGCGAGGAAATCACCCGTGAGAACATTGCAGAGCGACTGAGCGGTATGGCGGGAGTCGTCATCTGCCCAGGCTTCGGCACGCGAGGCATTGAAGGCAAGATCATCGCCGCCGAATATACCCGCACGCACGACATTCCTACATTTGGTATTTGTCTGGGTATGCAGATGATGGTTATCGAGTTCGCACGTAACGTGCTGGGCTATAAGGATGCCAACAGCGCCGAGATGAACCCCAAGACGCCCCACAACGTGATTGACATGATGGAGGAGCAGAAGAACATCACCCAGATGGGAGGTACGATGCGACTAGGCGCTTATGAGTGTGAGCTCGTGACGGGCAGTCGCACATGGGTGGCCTATGGCGAAGAGACGCTCATCAAGGAACGCCATCGTCATCGCTACGAGTTTAATAACAAGTATCAGGAGGAGTTTGAGAACAAGGGAATGAAATGTGTGGGCATCAATCCCGCATCCGACTTGGTGGAGATTGTGGAGATACCCGATATGAAATGGTATATCGGCACTCAGTTCCACCCTGAATACTCGTCAACGGTGCTTAATCCGCATCCCCTGTTTATGTCGTTTGTGAAGGCTGCGATTGAGCAAGAGCAGTCTCGAATGAAATTCAAAGCATGTATCGATGGAGCAACTGAAGCATGAATGTGGTGTGGCCATGATTCGCCTGCTCAAGCCGCTGAGCTATTATGAGCAGAAGTATGGCACGTGGCGATACGGGCTGAACAAGCTCTACCTGATGATGGAGAAACAGCACAACCGAGGCCAGGAAGGCGCTGGTGTCGGTTGTGTAAACCTCAACGCTCCTGCCGGCGAGGAATATATGTTCCGCGAGAAGGCGGAAGGCAAGGATGCCATTACCGAGATATTCAAACGGATATCCCATCCGTCTGCCGATGGCAGTTCGCCGCAAACCGGAGAGCAACCGGCGTTTGCAGGTCAACTCTACATGGGGCATCTGCGCTACTCCACAACGGGTAAGAGCGGATTGCAATATGTGCATCCATTCCTGCGTAGAAATAACTGGCGAGCAAAAAACCTCTGTCTGTGTGGTAATTTCAATATGACCAACATTGACGAGGTTTTTTCTTTTCTGACAGCTCAGGGACAGTCGCCCCGCATCTATGGCGACTCGTACATCACGCTGGAACTGATGGGCCATCGCCTGGATCGTGAGGTGGAGCGCCTGTTTCAGAAAGCTCAGGAGCAAGGTTTACAGGGCACAGATATCACCGACTATATAGACAACCACGTAGAGATGGGCAATGTGCTGAAAACCACAATGAAGCATTTCGATGGCGGCTACGTGATGTGTGGACTCACAGGCAGCGGCGAGATGTTTGCTGTGCGCGATCCTTGGGGCATACGCCCCGCGTTTTGGTATAAGGACGACGAAGTGGTGGTGCTGGCATCAGAGCGCCCCGTCATTCAGACCACCTTCGACCTTCAGGCCGAGGATATCAAAGAGCTGAAGCCTGGGCAGTCGCTTATCGTGCGTAAGAACGGCGAGATAGTCCAGCAGCAGATTATGCCTACCAGGCAGTTGAGCGCATGCAGCTTTGAGCGCATCTACTTCAGTCGCGGTTCCGATCGTGATATCTATTTGGAACGTAAGCGTCTAGGTGAGCAACTTACGCCTGCCATCATGCAGGCCATTGACAGCGATGTGGCGCATACGGTGTTCTCGTATATCCCCAACACTGCTGAAGTGGCCTTCCACGGCATGACCGACGGTGTGAGAAGACTGAATCAGGAAGTGCGCATCGAGAAGGTGGTGTGGAAAGACATCAAACTGCGCACTTTCATCACAGAAGGCAATGAACGTAACGACCTTGCAGCCCATGTTTACGACATCACTTATGGCTCGCTAGTACCCTATGAGGACAATCTGGTCATCATCGACGACTCGATAGTGCGCGGCACAACGCTGCGAGAGAGCATCTTCAAGATCCTCGACCGTCTGCATCCCAAGAAAATCGTCATGGTGTCGAGCTCGCCGCAGATACGTTATCCAGACTACTATGGCATTGATATGTCACGCCTGGAAGAACTCTGTGCTTTCCGTGCCGCCATTGCGCTGATAAAAGACCGGGGCTTGGAACAAGTGATTGCCGAGACGTACAGGGCCTGTAAGACAGAGCCCACGGCTAAGAACCATGTGCGGGCCATCTATGCCCCGTTTACCGTTGAAGAGATTAACCGTAAGATTGTTGAAATGCTGCGTCCCGATGGCATGCGAGCTCCCATCGAGTTGGTTTATCAGAGCATCGAGGGGCTGCACGAGGCTTGTCCGAACCATCCTGGCGACTGGTATTTCACGGGCCATTATCCCACCAATGGTGGTATCCGCCTCTGTAACGAGGCTTTTGTGAATTATGTTGAGAAGGTATTGAATTTACAATTGTAATAATATATATGAGAGAAGCAAAACTGATACTTGACGATGGCAGTCAATTCTGCGGCTGGTCGTTTGGCTATGAAGCCGGAACGACTGGTGAGGTGGTGTTTAATACAGCCATGACGGGCTATCCTGAGAGTCTGACAGATCCCAGCTATGCTGGACAGATACTAGTGACGACCTATCCGCTGATAGGCAACTACGGCGTACCTGATACGGGTATAGGAGAAAACGGTCTTCCACTCTTTATGGAGAGCGACCGCATTCATGCCAAAGCGCTGGTGGTGGCTGACTATAGCAAGACTTATTCACACTGGAATGCAAAGGAGTCGCTTGATGCCTGGCTGAGGCGCGAAGGTGTGCCTGCCATCACTGGCATTGATACCCGAAGACTTACTAAGTTGCTGAGAGAGCATGGTGTAATGATGGGAAAGATTGTGTTGGAAGACTCAGAAAGTGTGCTGCCATCAGAGGACTATGGTTCCGTGAACTGGGTTGAGAAGGTGAGCTGCACGGAAGTGATTACCTATCAGCCAGAAGGTGAAAGGAAACATCGCGTGGTGCTGGTAGATTGCGGCGTGAAGGCAAATATCATACGTTGTCTTATCAAGCGCGGCATCGAGGTGGTGCGTGTGCCTTGGGACTATGATTTCAATAAATTGGATTTCGATGGCCTTTTCCTGGCTAACGGCCCTGGCGATCCTGAGCGTTGCGAGAAAACGGTAGCCAATATCCGTACCTTCCTGAACAGCAAAGAGGTGCGGCCGTGTATGGGTATTTGTCTTGGCAACCAACTTCTGGCAAAAGCAGCTGGCGCGAAGACCTACAAGCTGAAATACGGTCACCGTTCACACAACCAGCCTGTGCAAAAGGTTGGTACTACACAGTGCTTCATAACCTCGCAGAACCATGGCTATGCGGTTGATGATTCCACGCTGCCCGGAGATTGGAAGCCTTTGTTCGTGAATATGAACGACGGTTCTAACGAAGGTATCTGCCACAAGTCAAATCCATGGATGTCTGCGCAGTTCCATCCTGAAGCCTGCTCGGGGCCTGTAGATACAGAGTTTTTGTTTGATGAATTTGTAAAAATGCTAGGATGATGGAGAAAAAAGAAATAAAGAAGGTTTTGCTGCTTGGTAGCGGCGCTTTGAAGATAGGTCAGGCGGGTGAGTTTGACTACAGTGGTGCTCAGGCACTGAAGGCTCTGAAGGAAGAAGGCATACATTCAGTGCTCATCAACCCTAACATTGCCACCGTACAGACTTCTGAAGGCGTGGCCGACACGGTTTACTTCCAGCCCGTGAAGCCCGATTTCGTGGAGCGTGTCATAGAAAAAGAACGGCCTGATGGTATTTTACTCTCGTTTGGTGGACAGACTGCACTCAATTGCGGCGTAGAACTCTATCAGCGCGGCGTGCTGGAGAAGTATGGTGTAAAGGTGCTGGGTACTCCCGTACAAGCCATCATCGACACCGAAGACCGTGACTTGTTTGTGAAGCGCCTTGATGAGATTGGCGTGAAAACCATAAAGAGTGAGGCTTGCAATACCGTTGAGGAAGTGCAGCGAGCGGCTCATGAGTTAGGATACCCCGTTATTCTCCGTGCGGCTTATGCTCTCGGCGGTCTTGGCTCTGGTTTCTGCGATAATGAAGAAGAACTCTTGGCCCAGGCTGAAGAAGCATTCTCTTTCTCACCGCAGGTATTGGTTGAAAAGTCGCTGAAAGGTTGGAAGGAGATTGAATACGAGGTGGTGCGCGACCAATACGATAACTGTATCACCGTCTGCAATATGGAGAATTTCGATCCGCTGGGCATCCATACTGGTGAGAGTATCGTGGTGGCTCCCTCGCAGACTCTTTCGAACGCTGAGTATCATAAACTTCGTGCCCTTGCCATCAAGATTATCCGCCACATCGGCATCGTTGGCGAGTGTAATGTGCAATATGCACTTGACCCGCAATCGGAGGATTATCGCGTGATTGAGGTCAATGCCCGTCTCTCCCGTTCATCGGCACTGGCTTCGAAGGCTACGGGCTATCCTTTGGCATTCGTAGCTGCAAAACTGGGACTTGGTTATGGACTCTTTGAACTGAAAAACTCGGTTACGAAGACCACAAGTGCTTTCTTCGAGCCCGCCCTCGACTATGTGGTAGTGAAAATCCCACGTTGGGACCTTACTAAGTTCCATGGCGTGAAGCGCCAGCTGGGCTCTTCAATGAAGAGCGTGGGCGAGGTGATGGCTGTAGGCCGTACTTTTGAAGAGGCACTGCAAAAAGGCTTGCGTATGATCGGGCAGGGTATGCATGGCTTCATAGAGAATCACGAAATAAAAATCGCAGATATCGACAAGTCGCTCCACGAACCTACGGATATGCGTATCTTTGTGGTCTCAAAGGCTTTACAGATTGGATATACCGTTGAGCAGATTCATCAGCTCACAAAGATTGACCGTTGGTTCCTGCAAAAGCTACAGCATCTTGTTGACATCGATCAGCAGCTGAAGCAATTTGCCCAGTTCTCTGAGATGGCTGAGTTCATGGAGAATACGGAGTTGCTGGAGTATCTTGAGACACCTGAGTTCGTGAACCTGCTGCGTGAGGCCAAGGTTTATGGATTCTCTGATTTCCAGATAGCTCGTGCGTTAGGCTTCGAGTCACGTATGAGCATGGAGGATGCGGGATTGACGGTGCGCGCATGGCGCAAGAATCTGGGTGTTGTACCTACTGTCAGTCAGATAGATACGCTGGCCGCTGAGTATCCAGCCCAGACTAATTACCTTTATTTGTCGTACCTTTAAAATAGAAAGATTATGTGTGGAATCGTAGCTATATTAGATGTAAAAGAGCAAACACATGAGTTGCGTGAAAAGGCACTGAAGATGAGTCAGAAAATCCGCCATCGCGGTCCTGACTGGAGTGGAATATATTGTGGCGGCAGTGCTGTCCTCGCTCACGAGCGACTGAGCATTGTTGATCCCGAGAGTGGTGGACAGCCTTTGTTCTCGCCTGATAAGAAGCAGGTGCTGGCTGTGAACGGAGAGATTTATAATCATCAGGAGATCCGCCGCCGCTTTGCTGGTCAGTATGAGTTTCAGACGGGTTCTGACTGTGAAGTGATTCTTGCACTTTATCGTGAGAAGGGAGTGAACTTCCTTGAAGATCTGAGCGGAATTTTTGCTTTTGTGCTTTACGACGAGGAGCGTAATGAGTTCCTCATTGCTCGCGACCCAATTGGTGTGATTCCTCTTTATATCGGCTACGATGCTGATGGTACGGTTTATGTTGCTTCAGAGTTGAAGGCCCTCGAAGGTCAGTGTGAGCGCTATGAACCTTTCCTGCCAGGACATTTCTATTGGAGCAAGGAGCCTGGCATGAAACGTTACTATCAGCGCGATTGGTTTGAATATGATGCTGTTAAGGACAATCCTGCCTCTGTGGCTGCCATCCACGACGCGCTCGAGGATGCGGTGAAGCGCCAGCTGATGTCCGATGTTCCTTACGGCGTACTGCTCTCGGGCGGACTCGATTCATCTGTCATCTCTGCCATTGCCGAGAAATACTCGGAGATGCGTATTGAGGACGACTCGAAGACAAAAGCCTATTGGCCCCGACTGCACTCGTTTGCCGTGGGTTTGAAAGGAGCTCCGGACTTGGCTAAGGCTAAGTTGGTGGCAGACTATATCGGTACCGTTCACCACGAAATAAACTATACTATTCAAGAGGGACTTGATGCTATCCGTGATGTAATTTATTTTATAGAGACCTACGATGTCACCACCGTGCGCGCCTCTACACCGATGTATTTGCTGGCTCGTGTCATCAAATCAATGGGTATCAAGATGGTGCTCTCTGGCGAGGGCGCAGATGAAATCTTCGGCGGCTATCTCTACTTCCACAAAGCACCAGATGCCAAGGCTTTCCATGAAGAGACCGTACGTAAATTAGGCAAGCTCTATATGTACGACTGTCTGCGTGCCAATAAGAGTCTTAGCGCTTGGGGCGTTGAAGGTCGCGTGCCTTTCCTTGATAAGGAATTCCTGGATGTGGCTATGCGTACTAACCCAGAAACTAAAATGTGTCCTGGCAACACGATGGAGAAGAAAATCGTTCGTGAAGCCTTTGCTGACATGCTACCCGAGGAAGTGGCTTGGCGCCAGAAGGAGCAGTTCAGCGATGGTGTAGGCTATTCGTGGATAGACACGCTTAAGGCCATAACGACAGCAGCTGTTTCCGATGAACAGATGGCGCACGCTGCAGAGCGTTTCCCCATCAACCCGCCAAAGAACAAGGAGGAGTATTACTATCGTAGCATCTTTGCCGAACACTTCCCCAGCGATTCTGCTGCCCGCAGTGTGCCCAGTGAGGCTTCGGTAGCATGCTCAACGGCTATTGCCCTCGAGTGGGATGCCGCCTTCAAAGGTATGAATGATCCTAGTGGCAGGGCCGTTAAAGGCGTGCATGAGCAGGCCTATTAGAATATTATTCTTTGATACACCTTACTAAATCGGGAAATCAGAAAAATCATAGGGCAAATCCTTTTTTGTTGCTAATTTTTTCTGATTTCCTTTTTTATTTTGGCGCATTGTTCTTAAATTCGTATCTTTGCACCCACAAAATGGTTATGGTTCAATTATAACGGAAATGAGACAATATATATTGGCAGATAATCAGGACTTGACGCGTTTCGCACTGGAAAGTCTGATCAGGCAGGATGAAGATAACGTGTTGCACAGGGCTGTCGACAAGGCAGGATTGGTGCAGTTGTTGAAAGAGCACGAGAATGCTGTTGTGTTGCTCGACTACACGTTGTTTGATTTTGCCGATGTAGAACAGCTGCTGATTGTGGGTGAGCGTTTTGCACTGTCGCAGTGGATACTTATCAGTGATGAGTTAACACCAGCTTTCATACGTCGTGTGGTCTATTCATCCCATCAGTTCAGTATCGTGTTTAAGGACGGTCCGCTAAGAGATGTGCGCGAGGCGTTGCAAGCCGTCGTGCAGCATAATAGGTTCATCAGTCAGCGAGCGCTTGAGGTCATCATCAACCATCAGCAGGAAGAGGATGAACGCCCTAGTGTGCTGACCTCGACGGAGATAGAGATTGTGAAAGCCATCGCACAGGGTAAGTCAACGAAGGAAATTGCCAACGAGCGTTTCTCGAGTATTCATACCATCACCACTCACCGTAAGAACATTTTCCGTAAGCTAGGTGTCAACACAGCCCATGAAGTTATTAAGTATGCCTTAAGAGCAGGACTTGTCGACTCTTCAGAATTCTATATTTAAACAAAGATAAGAGTGAAAATGCTTCACTCTTATCTTAAACTCTGCTTAATATCCTCTAACAAGTCTTCCCCGTTTTCAAGACCGATACTCAGACGAACGGTGGTGTTAGGTACAGACATATCTGCACATTGTTCGGCAGAGAACAGTCCAAAAATTGTTGAGGCTGGATGGATGGCTAGTGATTTACGATCAAAGAGGTTCGTTGCACGACGGATAATCTGTAGCTTATCGATAAATGCAAAGGCTGCTTCTTTCGAAGCGAGGTCGATTGTGAAAACAGCACCTGGCAGCGGGCCGAATTGTTGACGTGACAGTTCATAGAAAGAATTATCCTCCAAGCCAGTGTAGTTCACTCGTTTAATCTCAGGCAACTCTTGACACTGACGGGCAAGCCACAACGTTGTATCTGACTGACGACGGAAACGAATGTCAAGTGTATCAAGGCCGAGTGTCTCCATATAAGCTACTTGTGGCGTCATCAGTGCTCCGAGGTTTGTTACAAGTTCCGTTTTTACACGAGCCGTAAAGGCCATCTTCTTACCAACACGCTTGGTACGCGCTTGTAGGGTAGGAGATGGTGACAGGCTCCAGTCAAACTGCCCGTAATCAATGAGAAGGCCACCAAGTCCTGTGCCGCCACCAGAAATATACTTTGTGCTCGACACCACCTCGATATCCACTCCGAAGTCAACAGCATGGAAGACAGAGAAAGGCACGATTGTCGTATCGGCAATTAGCGGTACTCCCGCTTTGTGAGCAATATTAGATAGTTTACGGATATCAGCCACGAACAACTGTGGATTAGTGATAATCTCAAAGAATAAAGCACAAGTGTTCTCATCAATCAGTGTTTCCACCTCTTCTGGCTTTGTAAAATCGGCAAAACGTGCTTCAACCCCAAAACCACCTAATGTGTCGCGAATCAGTGAGACACTATTGCCAAACAAGTGCTTCGATGCTACGATGTTCAGTCCTGCAGCACTCACTGCCGTCAATGCATAGTGAATAGCTGCCATTCCAGTGTTAAGCGCCGTCACGCTTGTACCGCCTGTTAACTGTCGCACACGTTCTTCCAGATAGGTGGTTGTGGGGTTGGCAATGCGTGCATACGACGGTGCCATGGAGCGACCGCAAAATGCGTCGCCCATGGCCTTGGCTGACTCAAACTCAAACGCCGCCGTATAGTAGACAGGCATTGATAATGCTCCATATGCATCAGGCTTCTGATACTTGGTAGTAAGAATCTTTGTTTCGTATTGCATGTCAAATCTTTCCTATAATCTTTCGTACTGCCACAACAAGTTTGTCAACGTCTTCGCGGGTATTATATAGTGCGAAGGTTGGACGGACACTCATCTCGTAGCCGAGGGCACGAAGGGCTGGCTGAGCGCAGTGGTGGCCTGCTCGAACGGCGATACCCTCCTTGTCAAGTAATGTGCCGACTTCTGGTACGGGCATGCCGTCAAGCACGAAGCTAACTACTGATACGCGATTCTTCGGATTACCGATGAGCGTTAGACCTGATATCTGTCCGAGTTGCTCACGAGCATACTCCGTCAGCTGATGTTCATGATGCTCGATATTACGCATGCCGATATGACTCACGTAGTCGAGTGCAGCACCGAGTCCGATGGCATCAGCAACATTAGGAGTACCAGCTTCAAAACGTGCTGGAGGAACATTGTATTCTGTGCGCTCAATGGTGACATCCTTGATCATATTGCCACCACCCTGCCAGGGTTGCATCTTATCTAACAAATCCTTACGCCCATATACCACACCGATACCATTGGGCCCATAGATTTTATGACCACTGAACACGAAAAAGTCTGCGCCCAGTTGTTGTACATCCACGGGGGTATGAGCTATTGACTGTGCACCGTCAATCAATACAGGAATCTGATGTGAATGGGCTATCTCGATGATGCGTTTAACATCGTTGATGGTACCAAATGTATTGTTCACGTGCCCCACGGAGACGAACCGCGTGTGGGGAGTAATGAGGCGCTCAAGTTCTGATAGAATCAAGTCGCCATTCTGATCAATTGGGATGGCTCGTAATGTGGCTCCGCGCTCTTGACAGACGCGCTGCCAGGGCACGATGTTCGCATGGTGGTCCAACTCAGAGACAATAATCTCGTCACCAGGAGTAAGGAACTGTCGTCCGTAGGTCTGTGCAACTAGGTTGATTCCCTCAGTAGTGCCGCGAACGAAGATGATTTCCTCGCTTGTGGCGGCATTGATAAAATGCTGTACTTTCTCACGTGCTTCCTCATAGGCGTCCGTAGCCCGAGCAGCCAGCGTGTGTGCGCCTCTGTGTATGTTAGAGTTGTATGTACGATAGTAGTCTGAGATTTTATCAATCACCTGATTCGGCTTCTGCGTTGTAGCACCGTTGTCTAACCATACAAGGTCATGCCCGTTCACCTTCTGCTGAAGTACCGGGAAGTCACGCTTAATCTGCTCAGAGTTCAGTATGTCGGCCTCCTCGTAATGCAGGTCTCTCAGTTTCTGTGTCTCTGGGATGCCAATGCCGAAACCATCCTCGTGAGGAATGGCCTTTGTCTCGGCATCTGTATCGCCGATGTAAGGCAATTCCCCATAGCCGCTACCACCCGCCAACAGTTGCTTGAACCCTGCTTCGAGTTCCGTCAGATTGAGGCTTTCGTCAGGCAACACGGCCTGACGCTCAGCCTGCAATTCCTCGGGGCAGTATTTCTGCGCAAGTTCTTTTAGCAGTGCTAGTGAGCCACCATCCTGTGCAGGAAAACTATTGATTTCAGATATGTTTAGCATTATTTCTCTACTTTATTCCTATGCTGATAATCATGATAATATCCCACTTCGACATTCTCCAGTACGGCGATAGCATCATCGGTGAGTGATGCCAGTGAGAAGTATTTTGTGAGCAGGTAAGAGGCTACACCGAACTTATCAAGACCCATCAAGCGTGCACTTAAAGATGGGGCAATCTCGCCAGGGATACCACTTTGGTGCAGGCCGATAACGCCTTGGTTCTTCTCACCGACACGTACAAGAATGATTTTTGTGGTGCCTACGCCGCGGCCTGTCAGATACTGACCTTCTACTTCAACCTTGTCACTCGGAATCAGGGGTACGCCGCGCCACAGGATGACTCTTGTACCGAAGAGGTCTGTTGTTACAGGAGGCACACCACGCCACGTACATTCGCGCTCAAAGGCGGCGATAGCTCTCGGATGGGCGATAAAGAATGCAGGTTCTTTCCATACCAGACTAAGTAATTCATCCAGATCGTCGGGAGTAGGTGAACCATAACGTGTGGTTATGCGATAGGCAGGGTTAGCTGCAGCCAGCAAGCCGAATTGTTTATTATTAATCAGTTCCCACTCCTGACGTTCTTTGATGCTTTCAATCGACAGGCGCAACTGCTCCTCTAATTGGTTGTAGGGATTGTTGTAGAGGTCGCTGACACGGGTATGGACACGTACTACCGTTTGTAGTGTGTTTAATGAATACTCTGTAGGATTTTCCTCGTAATCAATGTAGGTCTCTGGGATGATGTTGTCCTCCTCATGCCCACTTACCAGGTCGATATGTTTCTCGCCATTGTCGTTTACAGATGCTTTCAGACGCAGTTGCTTGTCAACGGCTTTTGTAAAGGTCTCGCGGAAATCAGGAACCTCTTTGATAAACTTAACGAGCTCTTTCAGTTTCAATCCAAGAAACACTGTAGGTGTAATTGCTCGTACGCTCACTGTTGATTCCTGCTCGTCTAATAAGTCGGCCTCGCCAAAGTATTCACCGTCGCCTAACAAAGCAATCCGTAAGTCCTCACCATGAGGACCTTTACTAATAACTTCTGCTTGACCATTGGCTACAATAAAGAAACGTTGCTTGTCTTTGCCCTCTTCAACAAAAAGTTTGTCAACATCAACCTCCTGAGCCTCGAAAGCACTCACTAGGCGGTTCAATATCTCGTCATCAAACTCTGAGAACAAGGGGATGGCTTTCAGGTTCTTTGCCGTGAATGAAGGCACACCGTTCACGTATTGGATAGGAAGACGATCGTTCTTGCGGAGTTCTACCTTTGTACGGTTCACGCGGAATGTGCCACCTGATACTTGAACCCATGGTAATAACTTCAGGAGTAATCTAGGTGTGATACTGCCCATCTGTGGGGCTGTTTTGGTGGTTGTTGCCAGTCTTCTGGCGGTTGCAGTGGTAACACTGCGCTGAAGATTTGATTCTGCCATAAATTTTTTCTAGTTTAAATGAATGATTTATTTTTTTATAATTACCTTATGTGTGGTTCCTTCTACATGCTCCACAGAAAGTACATTATAGCCTTGTTCTCTAGCGTTTCGGGGCACGTTGTCAAGAGGCTCACCTTCAGTGAGTAGCACTTCTAGAAAATCGCCCGATTGAAGTTTCGAAAGCTCGATCTTGGTTTTGACGAAAGTCATCGGGCAGTGTTCCTTCGTAATGTCTAATACCTTTGTTGCCATATCCTTATCTTTAAATAAATAAAGTTTGACCACCTTCGGAGAGGTTGAGGAACGAGGCGACACCGAGTACCTCTTTCACCTCAGGGATAAAATCTTCTTTTTTGAGCCCGAGCACATGTATTGCCATTTCACAGGCGTAGAGGTTGATGCCGAGTATTTTGGCGGCCTCAACGAGTTCTTCAAGTGTCGCCACATTGTTCTTACGCATGAGGTAACGGAATATCTTCGGGCCTGCACCGAGAAAATTGAAACGACTTGTGGGGGTGGCATGAAGACCACCCATCATGAATCCGAATAGTTTAGTGAGCCAGTTGCCGCCAGTGAAACTTCTGCCGTGTTTCTGTTTGATAGCGTCAAGGCCCCAAAAGGTGAAAAAGATATTCACCTCGTAGCCTACAGCTGCCGCGCCTGTACCTAATGTAAATACTGCCGTCAGTTTGTCAAAGTCGCCACTGAAAGCGATAATTGATAATTTCTTGTTTTCTGCCATATTTCTTACGTTTGAGTCTGGGTGCAAAGGTACGGCGGTTTTGGCGTTCCCGCAATCGCCTTTTTGTGGCATTTTACATACCCATCATGTGGTATGCGATTTACCATCCATATGGGATTGTGACATCAGAGAAAACACCGTACCTTTGCACTTGGATTCAAACTCAAAAATGTTATGGCAAAGATTTATGTAAATGGAGATGTGCAGGAAGTGAATCTGCCACTCAATGTAAGTGAACTGATTAAACAGAACGATGTACAGCAACCGGATATGGTCAGTGTACAGGTAAACGAGGAGTTTGCTGAACGTGAAGATTGGGATGGCCTTCAGTTAAAAGAAGGCGATAAGGTGGATTTTCTGTATTTTATGGGGGGAGGAACATTATGATAGATTTTACAGAGGAACAAATACAGCGTTATTCTCGACATATCCTGTTGCAGGATGTAGGCGTAGAAGGGCAGGAAAAAATAATGAATGCGCGCGTGCTCGTAGTGGGTGCCGGCGGATTGGGTGCTCCTGTGTCGCTCTATCTTGCTGCTGCGGGCATCGGGACCATTGGTATTGTGGATGCTGATGTGGTTGACCTTTCTAACCTACAGCGCCAGGTGATTCATTTCACGAAAGACGTAGGTGTTCAGAAAGTAAAGAGTGCTGAGGAGAAAATCAAAGCCATTAACCCCGACGTGAAGGTGGAGACCTATTACAAGTTTCTCGACTCATCAAATGCACTCGACATTATCAAGGAGTATGACTTTATTGTTGATGGTACCGACAACTTTCCCGTGAAGTTTCTTATCAACGATGCGTGTGTGATGGCAGGAAAACCCTTCTCGCATGGAGGCATCTTACGTTTCAACGGACAGACATTCACCCATCTGCCTGGCACGGCTTGTTACAGATGTATGTTCAAGGAACCGCCTCCTGTGGGAGCTGTTCCTACTTGCTCACAAGCAGGTGTGCTAGGCGCAATAGCGGGTATGCTCGGTACTATTCAGGCTGCAGAAACACTAAAGTACTTTACGGGGATTGGCGAGTTGTTGACGAACCGCCTGCTTACTTTCGATGCTAAGACTATGCTGTTCCGTACCGTTCCTGTTAAACATCGTGACTCGTGTTCCATTTGTGGTTCTAATCCCACGATTAATCAGTTGATAGATTATGAACAGGCCGCTTGTGACCTTAAAAACCATTAAATAATGACTATTCCACAAGAAATCATTGATAAATTAATCAGCCAAGCCCAGCAGGACGCACCTCATGAAACGTGTGGCTATCTGCTGGGCATTAGCGGCCCAAACGGTGATGTTGTGACGGAGAATTACTGGATGGAGAACATCGATCACTCGTCTGATCATTTCTCTTTTGCACCGAAAGATCAGTTTGCTGCACTGAAGTATGCTCGTTCAAAAGGATTGAAAATCCTCGCTAACTGGCACAGTCACCCCGTTTCTCCTTCGCGTCCCTCACAAGAGGACCTCCGCTTGGCCAATGACCCCACTATCCGCTACGCCATTCTCTCCCTTCATGAGGGCGTTCACCTCAACTCCTTTAAAATCTTGAATGGTGAAGTGGTGGATAAAGAAGAACATTTCTTTTTGTAACAATCTGTAATAAATTGATTAAAGATTTGGCGAAAGTATAAGTAAAACAACAAGGGGAGATATGGTATTGTTACAATTTGATATTTGATAAGAGATTTAACAATCAAAAAGAAAGGGAACTGTCGGTTTCTTTTCTTTTTTGTTAGTACCTTTGCAGTCAAATTGTAAAAAGGAAAGTTATGAAGATTAAGAAACGTTGGATTATTTTGATGACGGCAATGACACTGATTTCAGTCGCAGGTGTGTTTGTGGGAGAGCCGACTTTTGAGTGCGACTGGTCAGTTATCTCGGCAGCTGATGTGGCGTGGCTCATTACGGCTACCATTTTCGTATTGATGATGACACCGGGACTTTCGTTCTTCTATGGTGGTATGGTGGGAGCGAAGAATGTAATCTCTACCATGTTGCAGTCTTTTATTGCCATGGGCCTTATTTCGGTGCTCTGGGTTGTTATTGGCTTCTCATTATGTTTTGGCGATGATATCGGCGGGGTGATTGGTAATCCGTTGACGTTCGTAATGTTCCAAGGTGTAGGTGCAGAGGTTTATACAACACCAGCAGGTAATATCTTGGGCGGAGCAACAATTCCATTGGCTTTGTTTGCATTGTTCCAGATGAAGTTCGCCATCATCACACCATCGTTGATTACTGGTTCTTTTGCTGAGCGCGTCCGTTTCTCAGCCTACATGTTTTTTATGATGTTCTTTTTCTTCGTTATCTATTGTCCGTTGGCGCATATGACGTGGCATCCCGAGGGCTTGTTTATGAAATGGGGTGTTATTGACTTCGCAGGCGGTATTGTGGTGCATGCTTCATCGGGTGTGGCTGCTCTGGCAGGTGCTATTTTCCTTGGACGTCGTAAAGCTGAGACGCGTAAGAGTGAGCCTGCCAATATTCCCTTTGTATTGCTGGGTGCTGCTATGTTGTGGCTTGGTTGGTTCGGATTCAACGCTGGTTCGTCGCTCCATGCTGACGGACAGGCCATCAAAGCGTTTCTGAACACAAATACTGCCTCGGCTACGGCCATGATGACATGGATATTCTTCGATTGTCTTCGTGGGCGCAAGCCGTCGGCTATGGGTGCTGCTGTGGGTTGTGTAGTAGGTTTGGTAGCTATCACACCGTCTGCAGGTTACGTCACTGTGGGACAGAGTATCTTCATTGCTTTCATCATCACACTTATCTGTAATGTTGCCGTTTATTGGCGTTCGCGTAGTAGTATTGACGATGCACTCGATGTGTTCCCAACCCATGGCACAGGCGGTATCTTCGGTACTGTTCTTACAGGTATCTTCATTCAGGAGGGGCTCATTGCCGGTACGTGGGATGGCTTTATCATTTTCCTTTACCACTTGCTCGCTATTGTCATTGTCTTTACCTATACCTTCGCCATGAGCTGGTTGGGCTACAAGCTCATCGACCATCTCATTCCTATGCGTGTTTCAGCTTATAGTGAAAAGGTTGGTCTCGATTTTTCTCAGCATGATGAGCATTATGGCTTGGCACATATTGGTGAGCGTGAATTGGCTGAGTATGAAGAGCATATCAGGGAAAAGAATAGTAAGAGCTGAATTGATATACAAAATTTGATTTTCTGCATTGTCAAAGACACGGTATGATGCTTATTAAATGGCATCATACCGTGTCTTTTTATCAATATAAAGTTGAAATACCAAACATATGGTATGCGGAATGCCACATGCTAGGGATTGTGGGAGAGTGGAATTCGCCGTACCTTTGCACCCAGAAATAATTCAATAATTAATTAGAGTTTAAAAGTAATGAAAACAATGAATCAGATGCGAATGCGTGAGTGTTGTTGCTGTAAGATGATGGCAATGACAGAGAAGGGGAGTGTATATATAATAATAGGTAATAAACAAGCAAAGAATAAAGAGTATGAAAAAGTTAGTATCAATTATAGCAGTAGCATTCATTCTGGGGTTAACCAACATTTGGGCTGAGGGTAATGAAGTAAAAACTAGTAGTGTTCGTTACATCAAGAGCCCACGCTTTGTACGACCACTCGTTGAAAAATGGATAGAGGAATACGCCAAGACTGAGCCGGGCGTTGTGTTCCAGATTGTTAGAGGCTCAGTTAATCAGGATAATATCGATCTGAACGTCGTTTCAGATTACCAAAACAATAGTACTGACTTTAGCCATGTCATTTACTTCGGAGAGACAGCCGTGCTGCCCATCACCGCACGTAGCTCTGAAGCAGCACGTCTGCTCGAAGGAAAACATCTTAACTCGAAAAAGCTGAAGCAGCTCTTTTTTCTGGACGATGATTTCGATGAGGATGTAAAGAAAATCAAGGCCTTTGAGAACATTATAGTCTATAGCGGTAGCAATGCTTCGTCGGTAGCCTCGTCGTTTGCACGTCATTTTGGAGAGGAAAGCAGCAGTTTCCGTGGCAGACGTATTTCTGGTGATGATTTGTTTCTAAACACGGCCTTGTCGAAGGATCCGATGGGTGTGTCATTCAATGCTCTGCCAAATATCTTCGATTTGAATAGCCGCCACCTAAAGAATGATATTTCATTGATTAGTCTCGATGTAAAGAAAGAACTTGTCAACAGCTTCAGTGATGAAGGTTCGCTCGATGACGTACTCAACATTCTTGAGAGTGGTAAAATTTCAGAGATTGCCATTGAAAAAGTTGGTGTCAGCTATAATCAGGCTGATGACGCCGTAAATCAGTTTTTGCAGTGGGTTCTCGATAGTGGCGTCAAGTATAATCATGAATATGGTTTGCTGAACCTCGATCGCAAAGAGACTAGTACACAGTTAGACAAAGTAAGAACCGTTCTAACCGCACAGAAGTAAATAGCTTTTTTATTTAGGAATTGAACTTATGGTAAAAAGATTGTTAGTTGCAGCATTCGTTGCAATCAGCCCCTTGTTGGCTATTGCTCAAAACATTGTCACGGGTCATATCACCGATGGCCGTACAGGCGAGTCGCTGATAGGAGCATCGGTGATTGTGAAAAGTGAAAAGGGTAAGGGTGTCGTTACCGATATCGATGGTAACTTCTCGCTTCAGACAAAAGTAGAAGCCCCTCTCACCCTGCGTGTTGAATATGTTGGCTATCGTGCTCTCGACGTAGACGTCTATGATTTCGAGGAACCTGTTGAGATAACATTGGTTGATAATGCAAGTAGATTGAACGAAGTGGTCGTCGTTGGTTATGGTGCCCAGAAGCGCCTTGAGTTGACGAGCAGCATCTCATCAGTAGGCGACGACCTGCTTCGTCAGTCGAACACCTCAGTAGAGAGTGCCCTTCAGGGTGCAGTAGCTGGTCTTAATGTTACAACCACTAGCGGTCAGCCTGGTGCAGCCAGCATTATCCGTATCCGCGGTGGTAATAGTATCACTGGTGGTAACGAACCTCTTTATGTTATCGATGGACTCATTGTTTATAATGACGCCTCGTCCAACCGTACTGGTGCAAAGGGCAATGACGCCACACTCGACCCATTGGCATTCCTCAATCCTAGTGATATCGAGAGCATCGAGGTCCTCAAGGATGTTTCGGCTACAGCTATCTATGGTACCCGTGGTGCCAATGGTGTGATAATCATTACAACAAAGAAGGGCTCTCATGGTCGTAATAACATTAGCTATAATGCCACCTTCGGTTGGAGTCAGATCAACAAGAAGTTGAATTTCCTTGATGCCTGGCAGTGGACAGATATCTGGAACGAGCTTTATCAGAATGGTGAAATCGGATATGGTCTGGATACCCCCACTCAGACTTACGACTGGCAGAGTGAGGCCTTGCGTACAGGTTTCCAGCAGGAGCATCAGATATCAGCTATTGGTGGTGATGAGGTATCACGTTATAGCATCAGTGGCAGCTATAAAGGTCAGGATGGTATCGTAAAAGGTACCGGGCTTACACGCTATGCTGGCCGTATTAACTACGAGCGCAACATATTTAAAAATGTTCTGGTTGGTGTAAATGCCAATGCAGCCTACAACAAGGTTACGGGCGTGGAGAATACTAATAGCATGTTTGCCCCCAATACTTGGTTCGCAGTAATTTCACATACACCTTATACATCTATATATAACGAAGATGGTTCGTTTAATTACGATCCTACTCCTACAAGTGTTGATATTTATAATGGTAAGGTAGGTAATCCTATTAGCGACCTGCTCAATACCAAGTCGGAGACAGAGAATACCCGAGTAATTGGTAATGGATTCATAGAGTGGACTATTATTCCCCAACTTAAGCTGAAAGCTAGTTTGGGTGCTGACCTCTCTAACACCCGCCAGAACTATTATGCACCATCGTACACTACAGGAGGTATTGCTAACAGCGGTTATGCTTCTGTTGGACAGACCAAGACCAATACCTGGCAAACAGAGTACACTGCAACTTACAGCAATGTGTTCAATCGCGTACATTCACTTACTGTCTTGGCCGGATATACCGCTCAGCAAACCGATCGTACTCGTTTCTCTACTACAGCTTATGGCTTCAGCAACGATGCAACAGGCTATGACAACCTGGGTGCAGCGTCTACTACACTGCCATCTTCTAGTGCCCACTACATCTCGACACTTCAGTCATGGATTGGTCGTGTAAACTATAGCTATGACTCACGCTACAATGCATCTGTTACACTGCGTGCCGATGGTAGTAGTCGCTTCGCAAAGAACCATCGTTGGGGTCTGTTCCCCTCTCTGGGTGCATCGTGGAATATCGACCGTGAGAAATGGCTGCACCTCGGCAAGAAGGTTGACTTCATCCAGCTGCGTGCCTCTATAGGTACTGTTGGTAACCAGGAAATCGGTGACTATCAGTTTGCTGCAAATGTGGTACCACGTACTGTTGTTATCAATGGTCAGAAGGCAACCAGCTACATTATCGAGAATAAGTCGAACCCAGACCTGAAGTGGGAGACTACCAGCTCTTATAATATCGGTCTCAGCACAGGATTCTTTAAGAACCGCCTTACAGCTACCCTCGACGTTTATTATAAGAAGACCAGCGATCTGCTGCTTGATGTGCCTGTAGAACAGGTTACAGGATTCTCAACAGTATTGCGTAATATTGGCAGTGTATCCAATAAGGGTGTTGAGTTTGAAATTGGTGGTGTGCTGATTGATAAAAAGAATCTGAAGTGGAATGTTAATGCCAACATCGCTCACAACAAGAACGAGGTAACCGATCTTGGCAACTCTGATTATTTCGTCCCCAGTTTCAATACTGCAACTCTGTCATACATCAATCCACTTATTGTGAAAGTTGGAGAGCCTCTCGGTACCTTCTACGGTTATCGTTTCAAAGGTATCATCCAAGCAGATGAAGACCTTAGTAAACTTCCCAGCCAGACAATATCTGTGGTTGAACCAGGTAACCCCAAGTTCGAAGATATCAACGAAGATGGTGTGGTTAACGAGCAGGACCGTGTAGTTCTTGGCAATATCCAGCCTAAGTTTACATACGGTTTCAATACCAAGGTGACATATAAGAATTTCGATTTCTTCCTGAGTCTGAATGGTAGTTATGGCAATAAGCTCTTTAATGCGCTTGCATGTCGTCTGGATCGTGGTAATGGTTACTATTACAACCCTCTTGCAGAGGTGGCAGATCGTTGGACTCCCGTCAATCCAAGTAATACTATCCAGAAGGCCGCTACAGCTACTTCAATCTATGCTGACGACCGCTTCGTTGAGGATGCCTCTTACTTGAAGTTCCGCAATATCCAGTTGGGATACACTCTGCCTCTGAAGCAGATTACCCCAGATGCGAAGGTTCGTCTTTACGTATCGCTGCAGAACTTCTTTACCATTACAAGTTACAGCGGATATGATCCTGAGTCAAACCGCAATGGTATCGACGAGACAAGTGCACTCTATCAGGGCGTCGACTATGGTGCTTATCCTACCGCCAAGACCGTCCTCGTAGGTATTAACTTAAACTTTTAATCAGACAAATAATATGAAAAAGAATCTAAATATATTTGGTCTGGCGGCAGCCATCCTGTTGAGCAGTTGCGCCGACTTGGATCAGACATCCATCAGTTCGATAGACAAGGACAACTTCTATCAGAGTAAGAATGATATAGAGACAGCCATCAATGGCATCTATCAGGAGTTCACTGTAAACGGCATGTATGGCGTTTGGAATAATCAGACCATTTATCTGAACGATTTGCAGACAGACTATGTACGTGCAGGAGCCCAGACCAACTCTGCCCATATCCGTGAGGTCGCCAATTTCGCTGTTCAGCCCACCAATCTTTTTGTGGTGAATGCATGGGAGGCGCATTATACAGCTATCAATCGTGCCAATGTCGTGATTGATAAGGCCACGGCAGCTTCTTGGCTCGATGAGCAGTCGAAGCAGAACTACATCAACGAAGCCCGCTTCCTTAGAGCCTATTCTTACTTTAACCTCGTACGATACTTCGGTGGTGTGCCCATTGTGCTTCATGATGGTGAGGGTGAGGGGGCTCCACGTAATACAGTAGACGAGGTATACGAACAGATTGTAGACGACTTTACGGCTGCCGAACAGTTGCCCGACAACTATTCCACACGCGACAGCAAGGCTTCTTCACTAGCAGCATCGGCATTGCTTTCTAAAGTCTATCTCGTATGGGCACAGACCAGTAGTGATCAAGGCAAAGCCAACAAGAATAACTACCTCCAACTGGCATCAGATTATGCCCAGAAGGTTATCGACTCTGGTAAGTTCCATCTACTCGACAAGTTCATCGACAATTGGTCGGTTGATAAGAAGAATGGTCCGGAGCATATCTTCACCTTCGAGCACGACCGCACTGTTAATGGCAATACCACAGGTCATTGCACCTTTGCCACCAACTGGAGTGATACCGAACCTGTGCTGATAGCCACCAGCGATCGTTATTATTTGGAAATGGACCCCAAGGATCAACGTCGAAACGGCTCGTGGGCCAAGAGTATCATAAACCCTAACACTGGCACCGATTTCGTGTTCACCATCCCTCGCTTCCGCAAATATATCGACTCGCTCAACTTCGCCAATCCTGCTTCATCAGGCAATGCAGCTGGGCAATCAACAAACTCGATAGTGATTCGATATGGAGAAGTGTTGCTCATCAAAGCCGAGGCCGAAAACGAGCTCAATGGTCCTACAGCCGCTGCCTACGATGCTATTAACCAGATACGGCGTCGTGCCTATTGGAGTCCGTATCTCAACATCCAGAACACACCTTCGGATGGTTCTCCGCTTGAGCTCTCAGGCCTTACACAGGAGCAGTTCCGACAGGCTGTACGCAATGAGCGTTGGAAGGAGTTTATCCTTGAGGGTCAGCGTTGGTTCGATCTCGTTCGCTGGCATATCCTCGTAAAGCACGTCAAGGCTAACACCCCTGCTTCAGAGCCTCTCAAGTTACAGAACATATCAAAACGTAACTACCTGCTGCCTCTGCCTCAGGATCAGCTTATCCTCAATCCCAACCTGACGCAGAACTGGGGGTACAGCGGTGAAAGTGGTGACGGCCCATACGATAGTACTTTCGAATAGAATAATGAAATATAGAATATTAAAAAAAAAGAAATTATGAAAACAATTAGTAAGCAAATTTTCCGCAGCCTGCTTCTCACAGCAGTGGCAGCAACCACATTCAGTGTAAATGTTTCAGCACAAAGTTATGATAACTACAACAAGCGTGAGTTGCTGTTGCAGGTACTTGATCAGAGTCGCCCCAACGACTATGTCCCCGTGTTCTTCAATGTCCATTTCCCCGACAAGTTTGGTTATGGTGCTGTGAAGTCACACATAGATTGGTTCCGTGCTACTCACGTTGATTTCGTAAATGTTAAGTATGAGTTTGTTCCTCAGCAGGTGGAAATCAATAGTCCTGCCGACTGGAAGAAGATCAAGCAGGTAACACCTGAGCAGTGGGTAGAGCAGGTTCAGGTGGTTCGTGAACTGGCTCGCGAGTTGAAGAGCGAAGCATTCATCATCCCTACAGTTTACTCTCCTCTGGCTCTCCTGAACCAGGCAGCTGGAAGTTGGGCTGCTAGTGATCCAAAAGCTGCAAAGCAGAAGCTGTTTGAGATTATCAAGAAAGATCCTGAGGCTGTTAAGCCAGCTCTCGAGGCTCTTACTAAGAGTCTGGTAAATTACATTCGTGAGGCTCGTAAGGCAGGTGCCGATGGTTTCTATATCTCAAGTCAGGGTGGCGATATTGATTCGTTCGGTGGCAAGTTGTTCCGCGACCTCATCAAACCTTACGATAAGCAGGTATCTGACGCAGCCAACGAAGTTGCTCCATTCAATATCCTCCACGTATGCGAGGGCGGCGGTCATTTCACAGCAGAATCATTCAACGATTACACCGACTATCCAGGCAGTATCGTCAACGTTCCATATCATGAGTTTAAGGGAAAGGCTCTGACCACTCAGCAGGTTGCCAAGCTTTTCAATCGTCCAGTTCTCGGTGGTCTGCCACGTCAGAGCAAGATCTATACAGGTACACTCGAGGAAGCTAAGGCCGAGGTAGACGAGATCCTGAAGAATGCTCCTGCTAACTTTATTCTCGGAGCCGACGATTCAGTGCCCAACGATTCTGATCCAGAGAAGCTCCGTGCTTTGGTAGACTATGTTCACTCATGGCGCCAGACTCATAAGTTGTAATTAACAAAAAAAGAAGAAGATGAAACAGACTATAAAATCAACTTTGGCCGTTATTGCATTGGCCACCATTTCAAGTCAGGCAGTTCTTGCCCAGTCAGAAGCAACCTCTAAGGTTAACAGCCGCGAGCGTATCCTGCAGGTTCTCGACCAGAGTCGACCTAACGACTATGTTCCAGCTGCATTTTTCCTTCACTTCGAGAACAAGCTCGGACGTAAGGCTGTTCAGGATCATAAAGACTTTTATCGTGCCACCAACATGGACTTTGTAAAGGTGTTCTACGAGATTTCAGTCCCTAAAGTCGATATCCAGAGTGGTAAGGACTGGGCTAAGGTGCCTGTCTATGGCGAGGATTTCTTTGCTCCACAGGTAGCAGTTATCGCCGACCTGGCCCGTGAGTTTGGCGATCAGGCATTCGTCCTGCCTACTGTATATTCACCTCTGTCTCTGGCTGGTCAGACACTTGGATTCGAGAATCGTAAGAACTTCAAGAAGCTCATCGAGGAAGATCCTAAGGCTTTCGGTCAGGCCATCAAGAACCTCTCGCTCTCTATCGAGAACTACCTGCGTGCTGCACGCAAGGCCGGTGCCGACGGTTTCTATGTGTCAAGTCAGGGTGGCGATGGCAACTCACTTTCTCCAAAAATCTGGAAGGAGTATGTACGCCAGTGGGATAAGCACGTGTCTGAGGTTGCTGCCGAGATTGGTATCATCAACATCCTGCACATCTGCGATTATGGCACACCATTCAAGAATGCTGAGGCTCTGTACGACTTTGCTGATTATCCCGCAAGCATCATCAATGTTCCTCTAAAGTTCTCTGATGGCTCGACACTCAACTTAAAGGAAGCGCAGCAGCGTTTTGGGCGTCCCATCTTCGGTGGCTTGGAGCGTTTGGGAGTTATCGCCAGTGGCTCAATAGAAGAGGCTAAGGCAGAGGTTGATAAAGTATTGGAGAATGCATCTCCCAACTTTATCCTTGGTGCTGATTGTACTGTTCCTGGCGAAACCGATTGGGAGAAACTCCGTGCAGTCATTGATTACGCCCATACTTGGCGTCAGACACATAAGAAGTAATTGATGAAGAATACTATATTATGGATTGGCGCCCTTATCGTGGGCGCCATTTTGGGATTGTTAGGCCTTCAGTGGCTCGACGAGGTGATGACTTTTGTAGCCACAGTCTATACGCGGTTGTTTCAGTTGTTGGCTGTCCCAACCATCGTACTGGCAGTTATCACCACCTTTGCCACGTTTGGCTCTAAGGGTTCAGGCAGAATTTTCGGTCATACGCTGACCTACACGTTGTTGACAACTTTTGCCGCTGCTGCTGTGGGAGCCGTCCTCTTTGTGCTTGTTGCACCAGGGAATCTGCCTGTTGACACCCTCATTCAAGGTGAGCAGTCTGTGGAGCAGGCGCCTCAGCTGTCTTACTTCGACCATATCATTAGCGTCATTCCTAACAACATCGTCAAGCCATTCCTTGAAGGCAATGTACTTTCTTTGCTTTTGTTGGCTTTTGCCATTGGCATAGGACTGTCTAAGTTGCCCGAATCAGAAAATAAGACGATTGTAGTCAAAGGCCTGCTTGGACTTCAGGAACTGCTCTTCCTGCTTATCCGTGGTCTCATATGGACACTGCCTTTAGGTATCATAGCCTTCTCGGCTCAGTTGTCGGCTCAGTTGTCGGCAGGCGTGGTGGCCGATTCCATCGGTAAATATGTGCTGGTGGTACTGGGCGGTAATGTCCTTCAGTTCTTTGTGGTGTTACCACTGTTCCTGTTGGCACGTGGATTGAATCCTATCCATGTGCTGGGTAGAATGACGCCTGCCGTACTGATGGCGCTTTTCACGAAGAGTAGTGCAGCCACTCTGCCTGTTACAATGGATACAGCAGAGAATCGGTTGGGGATTAAGAAGAATGTGGCTCGCTTTGTGCTTCCCATCTGTACTACTATTAATATGAATGGTTGCGCAGCGTTTATCCTCGTCACCTCGCTCTTTGTGATGCAGAATGGAGGTACGCCTCTCACATGGACGACTATCCTGCTATGGATTCTTATATCAGTGGTGTCGGCAGTTGGTAATGCAGGTGTACCTATGGGCTGTTATTTCCTTACCCTCTCGCTCATGTCGGGTATTGGTGCTCCAGTTGCCATCTTGGGTATCATCCTGCCTATCTATACTATCATTGATATGATTGAGACTGCTGAGAATGTATGGTCAGACTCTTGTGTAGCTGCTATAGTAAATAAAAGACTTTCATCAAAAACAGAAGAAAAATGAAAAAAGTAATATATTCAATTCTCGTAACAGTTTTTTTTATAACCGTTACCTCATGTAATAGCAACGACGATGGTGTGCAGAAAGGTATCGATATTCCTGGCATCACCATTGATGGCGATGCAGACTGCTGTTCAGCCGAAGAAGCTATTCAGATATATGATTTCCTTCAAACAGTGAAGATTGTCCCTGAGCTCACGACCGAGATTGATGGCAGATATCGTGTATCTGTATATACTCGTACTGGTAGTCTCCACACGGGCTATAATGATTTGTACTTCGTGGCCACTAAACTGACAACTGGCAATTATATCAAAGAGTTTACAGTGAGTAACTTCAAACCACTCATGTACATGACCAAGATGAAGATGCAGCATAGCACGCCCATATCGGGTATCGTCAAGAGTTTTAACTCCAACTTCACCGCCGTCAAACAAGGTTGGATATCGCTGTTGATGCCGACCAGCGATGCAGGCTATTGGACACTAGCCTACGATGCAAATGTCTTGGGGCAGAAAGGAGGCGTCACTCCTACGGAGGTCAAGGTGGATGGCCTGCCTGTTGGTCAGGAGTGGCTCAAGTCATTCAAAATTGATGGTAACACCTACTATTTGTCGCTAGTCAACCCTGCCGACTGGATTACTGGCAGCAATGAGATACAAGCCTACGTATCGGTGAAGAGCCAGACAGGCACTGATCCTTATGAGTTGGCCACAGAGCAGTTTGTCATTGACATTGATCCTCGTATGCCCGACATGGGACACCATACCTCGCCCGACAATGCAGCACTCACGCTCCAAACTGATGGCAGTTATCGTGGCAAGATCAATCTCACCATGACAGGTCTGTGGCGCATCCACCTTACAATAAAAGATGTAAAAGGAAACATTGTAGCTGGAGGTGATAATCTGAAAGATGGCTTCAGCTCACTCTATTGGGACGTAACCCTCTGATAATCTGTTAATATTAGTATCTGTATGCTTAGACTGTTATTATTAGCTATCCCTTTGTTGGCCGATACTACCATCAGCCAGCCTCGTCATCTCGACGAGGTGGTGGTAGTGTCGAATCGGCAGGGTGGAAAGCGTTCGGTCAAGGGACAGGTGGCATCTATCGATGAGCATCTGTCGCAATTGTCACATGTGTCGCTTGTACGGCGTGGTTCTTATGCTTGGGAGCCGATGGTCAACAACATGCCGACGGAACGTGTTTCTACCACCATTGATGGTATGAAGATATTCTATGCATGTACAGACAAGATGGATCCTGTGACGAGTTATGTGGAGAGTGGAAATCTACAAAGCATCAGTTTCAACTCAGGTCTCAATGGTAATCCCCAGGCCACAGGCAACATCGGCGGCGCGCTCGATCTGCGTCTCCGCAAGGCTGGGTTTGATGCCGATCCCTTTCACCTTAGTTCAATGGCTGGTTACGAGTTCAATGGTCATTTACAGGTGTACGGCGCTGATGCGGCTTGGTCCTCACATCGCTTCTATGTGAATGGTGGCGTATTCTATCGTCATGCCGATAGCTATAAGACGGGTAGTGGCGATGTTCTGCCATTCTCACAATTCCATAAGTTGAATGCTTTTACCAATCTGGGTTATCGCCTTACCAATCGTGATATCCTCGAGGGTGTACTCATTGTCGATCATGCTGGTGACGTGGGCTATCCTGCTCTAGCGATGGATGTCAAGCGGGCTGATGCCTTCATCACCTCCCTCGCTTACCGGCACACGTGGACCGAAAGCCTGTTCGACTCGTGGGAGACTAAAATCTACTATAATCATATCATCCACGAGATGGATGATACACATCGGCCTGATGTGCTTATCCATATGGATATGCCAGGTCGTAGCACAACTGCGGGGTTCTATAGTCTGCTATCGGGTGTGGCTGGTCAGCATGGGTTTCAACTCAATGCCGATGGCTTCTATAACCGATTGTTTGCCGACATGACGATGTATCCTGACGGCGCGGCCCCGATGTATATGGTCACATGGCCTGATGTCCGTACGCTGAACACAGGCGTGGCCGTTTCTGATGACATCACTTTGCCTCACCGTCAGTCTGTCCATGTGTCTGCTAAGTTGGCTTGGCAGCAACAGACGCTTCGTGACAAGGAAGGCTATGAGGCATTGAAGGTCTTCTTTCCTGGTATGTTTGATCATTATCATCAGTTTACAGGACGTATTGCTGCCAACTACAACTGGTATCCCGACCATTGGCGGTTGTCTGTCGGCATGGGCTGGGGCAGTAGGGCACCAACCGTCACAGAGGCTTATGGCTATTACCTCAACAACACCTTTGACCTGTATGATTATATCGGCAATCCACGCCTTAGTAACGAGTCGGCTGTTGAAGCCAATGCAACTATCAGGTGGCTGCCTGTAGGGGACTTCTCGCTGACTGCCGATGCGAGTATCTTTTTCTTTTCCGACTATATAATAGGTGTTTCTGAGCCACGACTCAGTGCGATGACTATTGGTGCCGAGGGAGTCAAGGTGTATGCCAACCTCAATCGTGCCACCATTGCCAATGTATCGCTTACTAGTTGGTGGCGGATCTCGCGCCGGTTCGATTTTGAGGGATCTCTGGGCTGGGCCTTAGGGCGCGACGACGAGGGCGACGCTTTGCCTCTTATTGCCCCCTTTAACTATTCGGCACGTATAGGCTATACATACAAGGCTTTGCAATTACAAGCAGAACTGAAAGGTAATGCTTGTCAGTCAAATTATGCCGCTAAATATGGCGAGATGCTCACATCAGCTTGGGCCGTTTGCAACTTCTCTGCTCAATACAGCTATGCCCGCTTCGCCCTGCGTGGCGGTGTGGAGAATGTGTTCAACCGCCTTTACGCCACTTATGCCGATTGGAACGATATTCCACAGAAAGGTCGGAATCTCTATTTTAATTTGTCGTATGAACTGTAATTTGTTTTGCCAAATTGCAGTTTTTTTTATCATAAGAGGAATAATATTTGGCTATGTCGGGGGATTTTATTTCCTTTGCACCCATGAACAAAGCGATACTGACGATAACAGGTAGCGACGGCACTGGAGGTTCTGGTGTACAGGCCGATATCCAGCTCATCCACGAGCTGGGTGGCACTGCTGCATCGGTCATCACCTCTATCACGGTACAGAACACACTGGGTATTCAGGAATTCCACGACCTGCCCGTAGCGGTTGTACGTCAGCAAGTTGAGGCTATTATTAACGACCTTGAACCGCAAGTTGTCAAGATAGGCTTGCTACGCCGCATTGATGTGGTGGAGATGCTGGCCGAGGTGCTGCAACGCCATAAGCCACGCCATATCATCTATGCGCCGGTACTGACATCAACCAAGGGTGAACGGTTGGTTGAACCTCGTGTCTATGAAGCCATCGAACGATTGTTGATACCAATGTGTACTGTGGTATTGGCACCGAGCGACCTGCTTATAGGTCCTCGTCGTCATGGTTATGCCAACCAGTTGGCTTCAGCATTGGCTTACTATCTGAGTCTCGACGAGAAGGTGAGCGACGCTATGCTCCATGCCCAGGCCTATCTGAAACAACTCCCCGCCGATTATGCCGATGGCAACAGCCGCAGCGAGGAACTTTACAATCAGTTTCTCGACGCCGTAGAGCATTATTTCAACCGTTATGCCGATGTGGCTTTCTATGCCGAACAGCTCAACGTGAGTCCTCGCTACTTGGGACAGGTCACGCGCCGTATCGCCGACCGCTCCCCCAAGGCCATTATCGATGAGCGCATTGCCAACGAGATCGCCACCTTGATAACCACAACCAACAAACCGCTGAAAGACGTGGCCCGATGGCTGGGATTCTCGTCGCAAGCCCACCTCTCACGTTTCTTTAAGAAGCGGAAAGGGGTCTCACCAACGGAATTTCAACAACAAAAGCAGTAATATAAAATGACAAACGAAAGACGTGATTTAAACCGCCAGTTGGCTCAGATGCTGAAGGGTGGTGTGATAATGGACGTGACCACTCCCGAACAGGCCAAGATTGCCGAAGAGGCTGGTGCCTGTGCAGTAATGGCACTTGAACGCATTCCTGCCGACATCCGTGCAGCGGGTGGTGTGAGCCGTATGAGCGACCCGAAGATGATTCGTGGCATTCAGGAGGCGGTCAGTATCCCAGTGATGGCTAAGTGCCGTATCGGCCATATCGCAGAGGCTCAGATTCTGCAGGCCATCGAGATCGATTATATCGACGAGAGCGAGGTGCTTAGTCCTGCCGATAACATCTACCACATCGATAAGACTAAGTTTGACGTGCCCTTTGTCTGTGGTGCCAAGAATCTGGGCGAGGCGCTACGCCGTATTGCTGAGGGCGCCACGATGATCCGCACCAAGGGTGAGCCTGGTACGGGCGATGTCGTACAGGCCGTAAGCCACATGCGACTGATGCAGAGCGAGATTCGCCGCTTGGTATCGATGAGCGAAGACGAACTCTATGAGGCTGCCAAGCAGTTGCAGGCACCCTATGAACTGGTGCGCTTTGTTCATGACAATGGCAAACTGCCTGTTGTAAACTTCGCCGCGGGCGGCGTGGCTACACCTGCCGATGCTGCGCTGATGATGCAGTTGGGCGCTGAGGGCGTATTTGTGGGCAGTGGTATCTTTAAGAGCGGTAATCCCCGCAAGCGTGCCGCCGCCATCGTGAAGGCCGTGACCAACTATCAGGATGCCAAGATGCTGGCCGAGCTCAGCGAGGATCTCGGCGAAGCCATGGTGGGAATCAACGAACAGGAGATTGAACTCTTAATGGCGGAACGCGGAAAATAAATGAGAGTTGCAGTACTGGCCCTGCAAGGGGCTTTCATAGAACATGAGCAGATGCTCCAGCGTTTGGGAGCTGAGACTTTTGAGGTGCGGCAGCTGAGCGATTGGCAGCAGTCTAAAGATGGTCTCATCCTACCTGGAGGTGAGAGTACGGTGCAGATGCGCTTGCTCCACGAACTGGGGCTGTTGGAGCCTATCCGCCAAGCCATCCTCGGCGGACTGCCCGTCTTCGGTACTTGTGCTGGCATGATACTTCTTTCAAAGGACTATCTTGGCACTATGAACATCCGTGTGCGTCGCAATGCCTATGGTCGGCAACTCGGCAGTTTCCACACCACAGATAGTGTGAAGGGTATTGGCAGCGATGTGCCAATGACTTTTATCCGTGCGCCGTATATAGAGGAGGTACTGTCAGCCGATTGTCAGCCGATAGCCGAAGTCGGTGGCCATATCGTGGCAGCATGTCAGGGCAATCAGATAGCGACCGCTTTCCATCCAGAGTTGGATGACGATATACGGATACACCAGTACTTTCTGAAATCCTTGAGCCGGTGAAGATGAAACGACCGCCTTTCGTGTTTTCAGAAAACGTGCGACAGAAAGGTGGGATTTTGTGCTTTGTGCGCTTTAAATAAGGGTTAACGCTGTTTTCTCGGTTGGAAACCGTTGTTTTCTCGGTGAGAAAATACCATTTTCCAATAGGGAAAGCAGCGTTTTCTAACAGGGAAAACAACGGGAAATGACGTCTCTTTCTAATCTGTGGGGGGATTACCGAAACAGTAGGCTTTGTGATAGCCATCAAAAGGTACGTCCCAATCATAGCCGTAAGACTTGATGATATCTCGGATACCCTGTTGCTGAGCGGGCGTAAGCGGACGCTCGCCTCGCATGTACTGGTAGTAGAATTTAACACCATGCAAATACGCAGTGATGGTCTTGCGCATACTGGTGAAGTCGCTCTTCAGCACGTTGTCGTAAAGATGCGAGAAACCAACAGCCATCGTCATCACCTTAATCTTGTCGAACCATCGGCAGTGCCCGTCCTTCTGTGTATGAGGCAGCACGCAGCGGCATATCTCCAAAGTCTCTGGCGCATGGGTGCCGGTAAAATAGTGCATACAGTTCCCGCTGAGCGGACAGTCTGTGTTGAAACACAGGGAATACCAGCTGGGAACTGCTGAATAATCAAACTCATCGTCGTGTGAAATAATGTCTTTAGTCTCGTTCATTTTGTATCTTTTTTAATGTTTAACTTTATAGTTGGTTAGAGATTGCAAAGATAGTAAAAAAATAAGCGATTTCCAAACTTTCGGCTGTAAAAAACACGTGAGAAAGAAAATTCGATTCGACTCTGACGGCAGAATGTGATATTGATACATTTTTCGATGGTTATGAAACAAAAACCTATGGTTATATGAGGGTTTTTGTTTAATTTTGCAGCAAAATGGTACGATATGAGACGATTATTCTTATCGCTGCTGCTTTCTGCAGTATCATTGCTGGGTTTCTGTCAGGCAGGTCAGTTCTTTCCGTCTGACCGTTTTTCGAGTGGCCTGATAAATGACGTGTGTCAGGATAAATATGGTTACATCTGGATTGCCACGGAGAATGGTCTTAATAAGTTCGATGGCTATCGCTTTACAACCTATCTGTCTCATCCTGACGAGCCGACAACTCTAAACAGTAACATTGTCACCAGTCTGTATTGCGACGAGAAAGGACAGTTATGGATAGGAACCCGACTCGGGCTTTCACGCTATGACTATGCCACCGACCGTTTTGTCCATTACACTTTCCCGTCTCAGATAAAACCTCGTATAACCAGAATTCTAGAGCGGCAGAACGGCGAGTTCCTGGTTGGCACGTCGGGAATGGGGTTGTATGCGCTTTCGGGCGACTCGCTCTTGAAGGTTACAGACGGCTATACGACGGGTTCAGGTAACTGGTACTTCAACCAGATGATGGAAGATAGCAAGGGACGTTTCTGGAAGTGCGGTTATGGTGAGGAGGTGACGATGAAAGACGATCATGGTGTTCATCAGTTCTTTATTGAACAAGGCATCGTAGTGAAGATTGTGGAGACGGATGACGATATCCTGATAATCTGTCTGCATGGTATCAGCCGATATCACAATGGACAGATGTCGAAGGCCAATGTGGACTTATCGGCCCTTGGTGGCGATAATGTTGTGATATGTAGCGCCTTTCAAAGCCGGAACGGTCATATCTATATAGGTACTCGAGGCGATGGCCTTTTTGTATTGGAGAAAGGCAGTAGGAAACTGGTAAGGGTGGAATGTGGCCTAAACGGTATGGATCTGAACACAGCAAAGATATGGTGTATACGCGAAGACCAGTTAGGTAATCTCTGGTTGGGATGCCAGCCCAAGGGATTGGTTATGATTCCGCGCATCCAGCCACAGTTCTCTTCATGGAATTTCTCTTCGCAGGGCTATCGCGTCAGTTCTACCGTTACCTCTGTCTGTCAAGGCGATCAGGATGTCGTCTGGTCTGTGGTGCAGGGTTGTGGTGTGTTCGGCTTCGACAGACGAGGCCGTATCGTTGCTCATCCGTCATCACCTCCATCGTCGGAGTTTATCTATCGTGACAGGAAGGGGCGCTACTGGATAGGAAGCGACGAGGCTCTTTATGCCTATGATCCACTGACGGGCAAAGCTCAGCGTCAGACAACGTTTGCCTGTGATAAACTGAATGATATGACTGATGTAGGGAATGGGCAGCTCTTTATCTCTACTTTCTCACGTGGCTTCTGCATCTATAATCCTGAGAACCATTCTGTTAAACAATATCTGGCGACAGACTACAATCGGGAAAAAGGCTGTCTCCATAACAACTGGATTCTGGCCATGATGCCCGATAGGAACGGATATGTTTGGATGGCAACGTCGGCAGGCGTCTCGTGTTATGATCCTCAAAACGACCATTTCCGTCCATACGGGTGGGACAACCTTTTAGACGGTATGATGTGTTATTCACTCTGCGAGACTCGCAACGGCGACGTTCTCATCGGTACAGACCAAGGGCTGTTCCGCTATCATCCGGGTGACCAGCAGGCTGTCCGTTTTGAGTATGGTGATGCTCTAGCCAACAAAACCGTAGGCTATATCGTTGAGGCTAATAACGGTGACATCTGGTGTGCTACGTCAATGGGAATCTGGCAGTTTGACCAGCGTAAGAAGCAATTTATTGGTCACGTGAGTGGCAATGGCCTGACTGCCAAAGAATATATCAACGGTGTGGGTATGCATACCCAAGGCGATATGGTATATTTTGCAAATAATGACGGGCTGACGGTTTTCAACTCTGCACAAGTGACCGGCAGTCATAAGGATCTGCCTGCCATTAAACTGACGGGCTTTTTCATTGCTGGTAACCCGGTAAACACACTCACGGAGTCAAACGGCAGAACAGTAGCCGAAGGGCCTGTGATAGAGACAGATACTTATCGGGTATCATATCTCGATAATAGCATCACCCTTGAGTTCTCTCTGCTCGATTTTGTGAGTCCCGATAACATAATCTATGAATACCAGATTAACGGATCGAAATGGATACAGCAGCCTGAGGGACAGAATAGCATTCAACTGAGTCATCTTCAGCCCGGTACTTATAAGATTGAAATCAGAGCCTTGTCGGCAGGCATCTACTCTGAGACGAAGACCATCACCATTCTGGTCTCGCCCCCTTGGTATCAGTCTACTTGGGCTTATGTGTTTTATCTGTTGGTTGCCTTGGCTTTGCTGTCGGCACTCGGATGGAGCTTGCGCCGCAAAGCTCATCGTAAGATGGATGAGGAGAAGATGAAGTTCCTGATTAATGCGACCCATGACATCCGTTCGCCGTTGACGCTCATCATGGGACCGCTGGCTAAATTGAAAGGCATTGTAACAGAGGGAGAGGGACTTGGGTATATTGAAACCATCGACCGTAATGCCAAGCGACTGATGCTGCTTGTGAACCAGATTCTTGACGAACGACGTATTGACAAGAATCAGATGCAGTTGCATTGTCGAGAGACCAACCTTGTGGAGTTTATCAGCAGTATCTGTAAGCTATATCAGTATAATGCCAGTCAGCGTAACATCACCTTCCTCTTTGAGCACGACAAGAATCATGTCCTAGCCTGGATTGATCGTATCAACTTCGACAAGGTGATATCAAATCTGCTTTCGAACGCCTTCAAATATACATTCGATGGGGGGGAGGTGAAGGTTGTGCTCCGTGATACGGAAAAGGAAATCGAAATACAGATTGTCGACTCGGGTGTCGGAATAAAGGAGGAAGAGGCCGAAAGATTGTTCGATCGTTTCTATCAAGGCCGTAATGCCGATGATCTCGGCATGCAGGGCACAGGCATCGGTTTAAACCTGAGTCGCTCTATCACCCAGATGCATGGTGGACTGATTAAGGCCATGAATCGTAAAGACGGTCAGCGAGGGGCTTGCTTTACCATTAGCATTCCTAAGGGTAATACCCACCTGAAGCCTGAACAGATTATGACCGATACGCCAGCCCGTGAGATTCTTTCGACCAGTGCCGGCAGCCGTCAGCAATTCCGTCAGTTCCGTATCCTTGTGGTTGACGATGATCAGGAGATTGCCGACTATATCATCGGTGAATTGGGTAGTCACTATAAGTTTGACCATACACCTAATGGAAAGGAGGCATTGAAAACGTTGCTTACTCAGCAGTACGACCTTGTAATCAGTGACGTGATGATGCCGGAGATGGATGGTCTGACATTGCTGAAGCGTATCAAGGACAATCCCCAGATATCACAAATTCCTGTCATCATGCTGACTTCAAAAGCTGAAGTAGAACATAAACTCGAAGGATTGAAGTCAGGTGCCGATGCATATATCGCTAAGCCGTTTAGCATGGAGGAACTTCATATACAGATTGATAATCTCATTGATAATGTGCGACGGCTGCGTGGTAAGTTCAGTGGTGCTGTGCATCAGGAAGAACGTGTAGAGAACATTCAGATGAAAGGCAATAACGATGCACTGATGGACCGTGTGATGCGCTCTGTAAATGCCAAGATGTCTGATCCAGACTTCAATATCGATACTCTGGCCAGCGATGTCGGCATTAGCCGTGCTCAGTTGCATCGTAAGATGAAAGAGATTACAGGCATCTCGAGTGGTAAGTTCCTCCGTAACTTACGTATGGAGCAGGCGGCACGGCTGCTTCGCGAAGGGAAGGTCAACGTGTCACAGATTGCCGACAAGGTTGGTTATGCCGATCTAGCTCATTTCTCTACCGCTTTCAAGACTCATTTCGGCGTGTCGCCCTCCGAATACATTGAAGCACATAAGGAATAAGTCCCATCTCTTGACATGAATAATGTTTCGGCATTTTGCGATTTTGTTGCAAAATGCCGAAACGCTTTTTGTTGAA
>Ga0265298_10000915_pt1 | contig 43822 bp, 62 predicted proteins | sample AusTroGonzalo_MG_3_FD_193486 | JGI IMG/M metagenome (GOLD analysis project Ga0265298, IMG submission 193486) | Bovine rumen microbial communities from tropical cattle in Woodstock, Queensland, Australia - Gonzalo_01 | ecosystem: Host-associated > Mammals > Digestive system > Stomach > Rumen ... | reverse complement strand
AGATTTATAAGAGATAATCGCAGCAGATTATCTCTTTTTGAAAAGATTTTAATTTATTTATTTTAAGAAGTTCTTATACATCAAATCCAAATCATCTTCTCTGCTTAACGGCTCGAAGAAGATTTGTCTTTGATAAATTATCTTGTAACGTCGAAAGGGGTATTTCGACTTTCCAAAATAATCGAACTTCTTAATTTAAAAGTTTAATCAATATAATTCACCTAGTGAAATTTAAACTTAGTAAACTTAACCACCCGAGCAGGTGTGTATCGTAAGTTTAGCACATTTTTTTTAGATAGTCAATAGGAGGTATGAAATGCTTGAAGATAAAGATTTAAGAAAAATATCACTTTATCTATTACAGGCGAGAATAACATCATCAATGCACATGATAAGTATAATCTACGACGTAATAGATAAAGAATGTAATCGTGCTAATACATCAGCTAGTGATGTATACGAACAAATAATAAAAACAATTTTATATATAGGAGATAAAAAAGATGAATAAGATTTACGAAAATTTAATGAAAGCATATTACACAAAAGGGAAGATTGGAAATGTAATTCCATATGATAAAAAACATGCAGAAAGAATTGCATACACAGTTGCAAAAAGATTATTTAATAAGCAAATAGCTTAAAGAAAGGTGAATATGCCAACTAAAAGACCTTATAAATTCAAATGTCCAAAATGTGGACAAACAGAGAGAATAGTAAGTTTTGGTAGTCATAAAGAACAACTAACAGTAAAAGAAAACGAGTTACCAACATACTATGTAGAATACTATGGATGTCCTGATTGTGGTGAAAAATGGGATGTAGAATATGAAATCTCATACAAAGTAAAAAGAATCAAAAAAGGAAATAAAAATGGAAGAAAATGAAAAAATAATAGAAGCTAAAAGAATAATAAATAATGCAGGTTTTAATGAAACAACACGTTGGGATGAATTAGAAAAAGTTTTAGAAGAACAAGTTAAAAAAGCGAATTCAATAACAGAAATAGTTACAATTTCAGAATGTCTAATAAGTGCAATAGGTCAAAAACAATCAATTTTAATGAAAAAAATAAAAGAAAAAGAAGCATTAGAAAACAGGAACGATACATTAAGTAAAGATAATTCTTATTTTAGAAAAGAAAACTCTAAATTAAAAGAATTAATAGGTTTAGAACAATTTAAAAACAAAGTCCTGTTGGATAATTTCTCAAAATTATCACAACAAAAATACGAAGTAATTGTAAATAAATTAGATACTAAGGAGATATAAAAATGTTATTAGAAAAACTAGTTAAGTCGTTGTTACAAGAAAAAAGAAAGGAAAACATTATGACAAAGACAGCAACAAAGAGAGCTAGTAAAAAAGCTCAAGAACAAGTGCAAGAAGCACAACAAGAAACACTAAACAAAAGACCTGGAAGTTTAGTAACTTATGTTTATGGTCAAATTTATCGTGGTTACTTAGAATCCAAAAAAGCTAAGAAATTCAAAATCACAAACATCAATGTAAGAAGATGGAACAAAATCCTAGGATGGTTAAAGAAAAACGAATATATCGTTGACTTTAAACTAGGTGATACCATTGAAACAGCTTGTGATTTAGAAGTTCAAGGATTTGACGGTGACAACCTAATTTACGTTAATTACTTAAAAGCAATTGAACGCAATATGGCAAATGAAAAGAAACAAGCATAAGAAACTAACAAAAATGAAAGCATCTATTCTAACAAGAGTAGATGCTTTTTTTATGCAGTAGAAAGGGGGATATATGAATGCTGACAATGGCAGAGACATTAGCAGTAATAAGTGTGCTAAAGCACGACGAATATCTAAAGATACACGACTATCAGATGAAAACAAAATACAGTCTACAAATTGCGACACAGCATTACTTGGAGAAATATTACAAAATCTCGAAGAACAAAGAACTGATGGATTCATTTGGGGATATTAGAATATTCGAGCTTATTCAATACATACAATATATACAAAAAAAGCAAAAGTTAGTTAGTTTAAAAGGAGAAAAAATGTCTTACAAAATGATTACTTGCAAACATTGTGGAAAAAAAGTGAGAGATTACAATACAAAAATTTTAGATGAAGAAATAATCTGCAAAGATTGTTTTGAAGAATTGACAGAAAGATGTCATGTTTGTCATTCAATCCACAAGAAAGACAAAATGATTAAATTAGAATTAGATACAGGGGAAACAGTCTATGTAGATAATTACTGTAGAAGAAACTATTTTGCTAAATGTGATATCTGTGGAAAGTATCATCTTAACAGACATAGCAGATTAAAAACAATTAGAGTAAATAGCGATAGTGCGACACAAACAGTATGTGAAAAATGTCTAAAAGATATAGAAGAAAAAGAAAATATAACTTTTAGACAATGTGATTACTGTGGTGTGTATGTAAATCAAGATACACTAGAAGATATTGACGGAATGGATGTCTGTGATAACTGTGCAGATTACCACACAATAACATGTTATGAATGTGGTGAAAGACACTTATCAAGCAATATATACTATGATGAAGAAGATGGTGAACATTATTGTAAAGATTGCTTTGTTAGAGGGTCAATACTTGCATATCATTCAAATTTAGTTGAATTTGAAACATTAAAATCAGATAGTAACGATAACAGAACATTCGGTTTTGAACTGGAAGTAGCAGGAAATAGATATCGTGCAAGAGAGTTTTCAGAATTCTTTAATGGAGAAATGGTGATGATGTATGACTCATCAGTAGATGGATTTGAAATCGTTACTATGCCTATGGATTTAAAATATATGTACGATAATTTCTTTCCAAAACTGGAAAAAGGGTTAAAATTCCTCAAGAGAAATGGTTTTAGAGGTCATAACCATGGTGGATTACATATACACGTATCTGAAAATCAAATTGATGAGAAAACTGCAGCTCAACTGAAGCAGATACTATACGGAAATGATTATGACAAAGATATATGGTTAGCAATTGCTCAAAGACAAAGAGGTGAAATGTCTGAATGGGCAAGTATGTCAGGGTCATATGGTTTCCAAACAGTTTATTCAGGAAGCAGTAAGAAAGTTGCAGAAGCAAGACATACAGCTCTAAATTATGACGATAGAACAAGAACATATGAATTTAGAATATTTAATTCAAGTTTGAGAATAGATAGAATAATAAAGAACATAGAATGTGTGCTTGCCTTAGTCGATTATTCAAAGAAATACAAAGATTATAAATCCCCTGTTTGTACAACAGCAGGATTTATTGAATATGTCTTGGATAACAAAGATAAATACAAAGTTCTTTATGATTTCTTACAAGAAAAGAACATAAAGATAAATTATGGTGAAGAAATAGAAGACGACACAGAAGACGAACTGGAGGTAGTATAGAATGTGTGTAGCAATAGTAAAGCCGAAAGATGCAACAATTACAGATGAAGAATTAAAAAATTGTTTTGAAGGTAATCCTGATGGTGCAGGAATTGCCTTCAGTAAAGACAATGAACTTTATATAATCAAAGGAATATTCAATGAAGATGAGTTTATAAAACGAGTTAGAGAAGTTGAGCAAGTAGCTCAAGGAGATATGTTGATACATTGTAGAATATCAACATCAGGACTCGTTGATAAACAAAACTGTCATCCACATATAGTAAACGATAATACAGTCTTAATACATAATGGAGTTTTAAGAGACGTTGATGTTCCTAAAGATTCAAAAATATCAGATACAATGATATACATACAAGAGTATCTAAAAGATTTACCAGTAGACTTTATGGAAAATGAAAGCATATTGAAACTTATACAATCATCAATAGGAAATTGGAATAAGTTTTGTTTTCTGAATAACAAAGGGGAAGCTGTAATCATAAATGAACATCAAGGAGAATGGCATAATGGTGTATGGTTTTCAAATAATTCGTATGTAACAGAAAGATATACATATCATTATCCATATGCTAGTTACTATGATTACTGGGAAAAATACTATGACGAAGAACCAAAAAGTTATAGTTACGGAAAAAAGACAAACGAAGAAACAGAATATGTTTTTTCAAAAAACAGAATAAAAAAGATAAAAAAGAAAATAAGACACATATCAGACAGAAATATGTATGCTATAGGGAATTTCCCTTTATGGGATGCAGAACTGAATGACTTTGTTCAGTATGATGAAGAAACATATAACGAACACAGTCAATTCTTACTGGATGATATATCTCCAGAATTGCAAGAGGAATGGGATTATGAATATGAAACAAGATTTGGCAAATTATATACTGCCAGTTAACGAAAGGAGAATAAAATGATTGAACCAATTATGAAAGTAAAACTAACTGATAATCAATATTCATCATTATGCTATCTGGCAAACCATAATGAGAAAGAAGAAAATTATATAACAACAACAGATGAAGCATTTTCAAGATTCAATTTCTTTTTAACAAAAAAGGATATGTTAGAGAGTATAGAGAATAGAGTAAACTATGTTTTGTTTACAAAAGGTTAGTAATATTTTGGTTTACTTTGTGTTATAATATAAAAGGAAAAGCAAATGTTACAAAAAATATTATTAAAGCTAGTGGATATGTTGGGGAGATTATACGGTCAGTTTAATGTCGCATACAACGAAACATATTCAGATAAAAAAACAGGTAAAAAAGCTAAGAGAGAAATAGACAGAAGAAAACAGGAGAACAAAGAAGCATTTATAAATAAAGTTATAAATGATGTTCTTTTAGATGCATATAAGACCAGAAAGATAATTTTAAATCCAAATATAGTAAGAAAGTATGCAGAAAGTCTATTTTATCAAGAAAAAGAAAAAGGAAATATAGATAGTTTAAACATACATAAGGATTTTAAAAATGAGTAAATTTGAAGATTTAGTTAAACTTGATGTTAATGACAAAGTTGAAAAAAGAACAGATGGTAAAGTACAGTTAAGTTATTTATCTTGGACTTATGCCTGGAGAGAGTTCAAGAAAGTTTATCCAGATGCACAATATGAAGTAACAAAGTTTGAACATTTTGATAAAGATAATCGTTCACAAATGGTCTTATTGCCATATATGTATGATGAAAATACAGGATATATGGTTAATACAAATATTACAGCAGACGGTCAAACATACGAAATGTGGTTGCCTGTGATGGATAACAAAAACAAAGCTATGAAGAATAAACCATATACGTACAAAACAAAATATGATGAAAAAACAGTTGAAGCAGCAACAATGTTTGATGTTAACAAAACTATTATGCGTTGCTTGGTTAAGAATATGGCTATGTTCGGATTAGGATTATACATCTATGCAGGGGAAGATTTGCCAGAGCAAAATCTTCCTGAACAACAAGAACAAGCTCTTAAACAATTAGATGTTGCAGATGAAATTAGAGAAGCAACAAATGAAATACAGTTAAAAGCAGTTTATAAAAAGCATAAAACTGAAATAACTCAAGATAAGCAGTTACTAGACTTAATTACAATAAGAGCTAACGAGATTAAAAAAGGAGCTTAAATGGAAGAACGTAAGATAGATAACTACCCAGAGGAAGGAAAATGTCCTCTGTGTAGTTCTAAAAATGTTTATTTTTATCCAATGAACAGAGATGATGCAGGATTGACATATCACGCAAAATGCGAAGACTGTGGTGCAAAATATGATGAATGTTATGATTTAATCTTTGCAGGAAACTGGAATATTTATGATAAAGAAAATAACAAATATGAAGATATGCCTACATAGGAGATGTAATGAAAATATACGAGGACATAGAACAAGGAACTAAAGAATGGAGAGATGTTCGTAAACTAAAGTTTACAGCATCTAATGCAAATACAATCATAGCTAATGGGAAAGGGTTACAGACTTTAGTTGATGAAATGTTAGCTGAATATTACTCTAGTGGTAATTATCCAGAATATACAGATGAATATAAGAATTACCAAATGAAAAGAGGTAATGATTATGAAGAACAAGCAAGAAAGATTTATGAGTTTGAAACAGGAAACAAAGTCAAACAAGTTGGCTTTATAGAACTGGATGATAGAGTTGGTGTTAGTCCTGATGGTCTTATTGGTGATGATGGATTAATAGAAATTAAAAATCATTCTGATAAAGTTTTTATGAAACTTGCAGAAACTAAAAAGATAGATAAGAAATACATAGACCAAATGCAGATGCAAATGTTTGTATCTGGTAGGTCTTGGTGTGATTATTTTGCATTTAATCCTAATTTTAATCCTTGCTATGTGATAATCAGAGTTAAAAAAGATATTGATACTTTTGGTCTGATAATGGAAGGATTAAGAACAGGAAGAAAGCTCTTAGAAGATAAAAAGAAGATATTAGACAAAATATTTGAAACAGACTAAAAGAAAGGAGATTCTAATGGAATCAAACAAATTTGAATTAACAGGTAGAGTTAATTTTAAGGATTTACAAAAGACACAAACAGGAAAATCTATCGCTAAAATCTTGTTGTCTAAAAGAAAAGCATCTGAAGATAGTGTAGAATATCAATCCTACAATATAGTATTCTTCGGTAATGCAGCAGAAAAAGCAGAAACTTTAGAAAAAGGTGATTTAATTCACGTTGAAGGTAATCTGTCTACAAGCAAATATGAAAAAGACGGTAAACAAGTTGAACGTATGCAGCTTATAGGAAGTGATTTTCAACATATTGAATATGATGAAAAGAAAAAAGCATACAAAGTTGTTACTAAAATAGATGTTGATGAATTTCCGTTTGGCTAAGGTGACAATATGAATATAAAGTTAACAAAAAGAGAATATGATGTTCTTTTAAGACTACCAATGCAAAATATAGACATAGCAGATGAACTCGGATTAAAAGTTACTTATATTGAACAAATAGTTTACAGAATTATGAGTAAATTGCATGTTAATAACAGAACAGCAGCAGTTGTTCAAGCAATTAAGCATGAGCTTGTGGAAATCTATAACTTTATACTTTAATCATCCCCATTAGCTCTCCGATTAATGTTATGTTTGTGTCAAAGTAAAATGTGTTTTTATCAAAAGTAGAAATGCATTTTACTTTCTTTTTGTTAACCTGTACATTACACAAAACTAATTTATTATCTTTTATAAACAGATATTTCTCATTATTTTTAATAGGTTGAGAAGTGTCAACGAAAATATTACACGATACGTTGTTAAAATCGAATTTAAAGCATGCTATGTTGCTCTCGCTATACTTTGCATTAAAAAAGATAAAAGAATCGATAGAGAGCTTCCTAGACACTTTAGATTGATAATCTGCTAAAGAAGCATAATAGCTTATGTTTATAGTTTGTTTCTTATTTGTAGGGATTGATACGACTTTGTTTGGGTGAATATTTAGAATTTTTAATCTTGTAATTATGTTATTTGTTATTTGTTTTTTATTAGAAGCTAATAGGCTATAATATGGTTGACTAATTCCAAGATATTTGGCAATTTCTATTTTTGAATATCTATAATGCTTTCTGAAATGTTCAAGATATTTGTAATCTATTTCATCTGGAATTGTGAGAGTTTTTAATTCAGAAAAATAAGATGGAAATAACTCTTGCATTTTAAGATAAATCTTTTTACTAATCTTTTTATTAGTATTAGGTTTTAATAGAGAACTTATAAACTGTTTAGACACACCAAAAAGTAAAGCCACGTCTTTTTGGCTTAAATGTTCATTTTTAAGAATTAATTTTAATATGTTTATGTCGTTCATTTGCAACTGAATGTTGACTGTAAACAACTAATATATTACAATTAAATTAGTAATACAAAAGTTGATTTAGTCCGTTTATAACTTATGTATCATAAAAAGAGTTCAAAAGCAAATAGAGGTTTTAATTTTGAATATAAGTCCGTATTTTCCTGGTTAGAGTAAAATCTAACCATTTTACTAGAAAAAGTGAGGAGTAAATGGAACAAGAAAATCCTACATATTACGCAATTATACCTGCTGATGTTAGATATGATAAAGATTTATCAGATAGAGAAAAGCTGTTATATGGTGAAATAACAGCACTATGTAATAAAACTGGTGAATGTTGGGCAGGTAATGAATATTTTGCAAATTTATATAATGTTTCAATAAGTTCTATTAAAAGGTCAATATCAAATCTTGTAAAAAAAGGTTATTTACAAAGACGATTAATCTACAAAAACAAGAGTAAAGAAGTTGAAAAAAGAATTCTTACTCTGGGGTCAAATTTGACCCTACCCTCGGTGCAAATTTGCACCCACCCTGGTGTCAAAAATGACCCAGATAATAATACAAGTATTAATAATATAAATATTAATAATATGGGAAAAAAATCTTCAAAGCTGTTAAGGGAGAAATCAGATGATTCTGATTTCTTTGAACTAAGTGTTGAAGAAAAAACTAAAAAAGTAGAAGAATACTGTAAAGAAAAAAATTACACAATAGACGTTGATTATTTTGTAGATTATTACGAAACAACAAATTGGCATCAACGTAATGGAAAAAAAGTAGTCAACTGGAAACTTGCAGTTTGCAGTTGGGCAAATAAATCCTATAACAAGAATCAGAAGAACGATAGTTCTTCCCCTAGTAGGTTAGCGAAGCCACAAGATGATTATGTTCATTATGAACAAGTATCAGATTATGATTACGTAGATAATATTTTCAAAGAAAAAGGGATTACCGAAAAAGAATTCTACGACAAAATAGAACAATGGAAAATATCTGTTTATAACGAAACAGGGGAATTTGTAATAGGTAATCCCCCAGACGATATTATAAGGAAAATTCTCAATAAGGAAATCTAAACACAGGAGAAGGAAAGAGTGAGGTTAATGGTAAAAAATGATTTATGTATCAAATATAAAAATGTTTCAACTAGATGTTCAGAAAAAACTATATTAGCAATCTTGCTCTATAACGAAAATATGACAAATGATTTAGTTGAAACAGTAATCTCATATGTAACAGATGAAATGTTTTTAAATGGAACAAATAGAGAAATATATAAGATGTTTAAAACTGTTTATAACATAGATAAAGAGATATATAAAACATCTCAATTTTATAAAACATTCTGGCAAGTATGTTCATTAGAAAACGAAGCATTATTACTTGATATTCCATTATTAGAAGATTACTGGAGTCCAGTAAAAACTCTAAATTATTGGATTGAAAAGATACAGGAAAAATATTTTGCTTACAAATATGAAAACTGTAAAACAAAACAAGATTATCAAGATATTTTAAATTTAGAAAACAGAATATCTTTTACACAAAATAATTCTGAAACTTTATCAAATGAATCTGATATAGAAGAATATGAAAGAAGAAAAACATCTGCAGTATTCACCCCATATAGAGATATCAACAGATGTGTTGGTAGTCTGCAAGGTGGTGATATGATAATACTTGCAGGTTCTCCTGGAAGTGGTAAGACTTGCTTAATGTTGAACCTTGCAATAGGAATGGCAATATCAGGTAAATCAATAGATATTTATTCTCTTGAAATGCCACCTTATCAGCTTAGACAAAGAATGGTTTGTAAACAAGCAAGTATAGATTCAATAAAATTTAGAAATTTCACTTTAACAGATGAAGAAAAAGAAAGATACAGAAATTATCTAAATAATCATTTTAAAAAATTAAACATAAATATCTATAACAAACAAACAGTTACTATGGATGAAATTAAAAGAAGAACAATTAAATCTAAAGCTGATTTGGTTATTATAGACTATTTAGGTTTAATATCAGGTGATTCAAATAAGAACAGTTATGAAAGATATTCAAATATCTCAAGAGATATAAAACTGTTAGCTATGGAATCTAATAAACCTATTTTATGTTTACATCAGTTGTCAAGAGAATATGACAAACGTGATGATAAGAAACCAAGAATATCTGACTTGAGAGATTCAGGAAAAATCGAACAAGATGCAGATATGATTTGGTTTGTTTATAGACCTGCACTATTTGATGAAAAAGCAAATAAAGAAGAATTACACTTTATTATTGCTAAAAATAGACATGGTGAAACAAACAAAGATATTAAGATGGTGTTTAATGGCTCTAAACAGAGCATAGACGATTCAAAAAGCTATATAGAAAACGTATTTAAAGAGAGAGGTTAGTTTATATGAGATTTACAATTCCAGTTAAGCCACGTACTAAGAAAAACCATATGCAATTAGTAACATTAAAAACAGGTCGACAAATGATGTTACCGTCTAAAGCATATAAGGAATTTGAAAAACAAGTTTTAAATTATGTAGCAGAAAATCCTCTGATAATTAAATCAACAGAGGAATTTAAACTACCTATAGAAGAAAAAATAAACCTGAAAGGGTTATTTTATAAAGAAAAAGATTATAAATCAGACTTAGCAGGATATCTGCAAGCTCTGCAAGATGCTCTTGTAAAAGCAGGAGTTATCAAAGATGATAACCATAAAATTATAGAAACAACTGATGGGTCAAGAGTATTCTTGGACAGAGATAATCCGAGAATAGAAGTAGAAATAACAAAGATTAGTGTTTAGAAAGTAGAGGTATATGAGAAAGTTTTTTATTTTTCTAAGAAATTTATTCAAGATAAGAACAAAAGAACCTGATGTAAGAGATTTTAAATTTGAATCATCATTTCTAAAAGGTGATACAGAAACAATACTCTTATCATCTGATAAGTATTGGATAAAGCTCAAATTTATAATTGATGCAGAAGGGAAAAAAGGTTCTGGAACAATAAAAACTAATATGGAAAAAGAATTATCAGAATTAGACATAATTTGGTTATTAAAGGAATACTTGTGATTATGAAAAAGGAAATGGATAACACGATAAATAATTCAACACTAGAGAGAATTAAAAAGTTTCTTGAAAAAGAAATAAGAGACGACACGATTATATTAAGCAAAAAAATATCTAAAGGTTTAATAACAAAAGACGAAGCTAATTTAAGAAGAAAAGAATGGATGTTATTGCTTAATTTAGTAAACAGAATAACAAAGAACGAAACATTATTAAGACCACAAATGAATTTGTTTGATGTTAACGAATACGAAAACCACAAAAGTATATTTTAGTAAAGGAGATAATATGAATAATAGTCTTACAACTTTATCTGTTAGAAATTTATCAAGTTCTTTAGAGAACTTACAAGAAAATATATTAAAGGAAAAAGCAAAAGAAGTTGTACAATATCAAAATTTTAGGACTGCTGTAGCTTTAGAAAAAATGCAATATATGAAAGACAGACAAACTTTCAATATGGCAGTAGGTTATGTAAAATATGGAACTAGACATCCAAATATAATTTCTAAAGCATTTAAAGCAGCATTAGATGAATGTATTAAAAATCACGTACAACCACTCACCCCTAAACAGGATGAAGTTAGACAAAAACGTGGTTGTGGTGGTCAAAATTTAAAGAAACATTATCAGAAAAAAGATGCTGTTGTTCCTATAGCAACACTAGAGGTTGTTAATGAAAAATTAACAGAAACATTTGAATATGGGGTTATGCAAGGTAACAACATAAGAATATTCAATAGTGAAGAAGAAGCCAGACAATTCAGAGATAACTTAGTGTTCTTTTCAGCTAAAGAAATTAAATTAGTAGAAGTTAAATATAACGAGGTTAAATAATTGAATAAGAAAGTAGCAATTCTTGGTAAATTACCAAGTAAATTTAAAGCACCTTTTGACGATAAAACATACGATATCTGGACAATGAACAAACATACTGATATGAAAAAGATACCAAGAATAGATTTAATCTTTGATATTCACAGTATTAATCCGAATAAAGATGCACATATAACAAGACAAAATTATCCATTTAGAGAAGCAGAGGAACTCTTAGGGGGTAATTATTTCAACAATACAGTATCTTATATGATTGCTTATGCAATCCTCTTAAAATACAAGGAAATAGCCTTATACGGAATGAGATTTCTAATGGATTTTGAAAGAAGAAAACTAGAATATCAAAACGTAAGAGAGCTTATTTTCTTTGCTAAAGGGAGAGGAATAAAAGTTACATCTCCTGAAGATGAAATTATGCTAAAGGAATACAATCACTATGGTATATAAGCAAAAGGAGAATAAAAATGAGCCTGAAAGGAGAATTAGATTTAATTATGAAAATAGGAATATTACTGATGCTATTAGCGACAATGGTGTTTGGTATTTATTCAATGAATATTAAACTAAACAAGCTAATAGAACTCAACACCCCTGATAAACCGAGTATAGAACTGTTGGAGATTATGTAAATGTACAATGTATATGTTGGAGATGAACTAAAAGAATCGTTCCAAAATGAAAAAGACGCAGTATTATACTGTTTTGAAAATGGATATGTAACAATTGGAGAAAGATTATTTTTCCTAAAAACGTATGTAAGAGTTGAAGAAGAATATGGAGATGAAAGCGAATGTTCTTAAATTTATCAGAAGAAACAGAAGAAAAAATAAATAAGTTAGTAGAAAAACAAGTTTTAAAAAATATCGGAATAATAACAAAAGATAAAGAATACATAAATAAACTTGTAACTGAAAGTATGAAAGGTGCAATAAAGTCAATAATATCCGAGCTTTTACAATCTAAAAATTATAGAAACATTCTAAGAAATAGAATTATGGAACAATTAAACTTGCAAAATGAAAGCGAGGAAGAATGACAACAGATATTGAAAAAAAATTTTTTAAGGTGTTTGGGATAGAACCGAAACAACAAGATGCTTGCACAGTTGAAGATAAATATTGGCAAAATGAAGAATTGGCAAATAAATACGGTACTTTTGATATGTATATGAATGCAAAATGTGGAAACCAAGAAAATTGTACTACTCAATGCAGTTGTGCATATACAAAAGAAATTTACCCCAAAATTACAGATACAGTTTTGTTACAGTTGGCGTGTATTATATATCAGTCGCAAGATTATTATGTTGAAATAGATGAATTAAGACAGGATATATTAGAAAAATGCTTAAAATACAAAGATGATATCAATAAACAACAAGTCCAACAACTGTTTAAGGGGGAAGAATGAAAACGGAAACAGTAAAAAAAGTATGTAATTATTGGAAACTAATCGAAGATGATGATATTTCAACTGAAAGATTACTAGAAATGTGTCGTCAAGAATTTAATTTTCAGGATGTTAGTGATGTTGTAACAGCATTAGTTAAAGGTGGAATTGCAAAGGAAAGAAAATGAAACAATACGAAATATGGATAACAGATAAATCAAACATACCTACGTATATAAAGACATATCCGTATAAATTACAATGTTGGATATGGGCTATAATGCATGGATATATAAACAGAGGAAGAAATATGTATTTTAAAGACGAAAGGCTTGATATTAGAGAGGTTGAAGAATAATGGAATATTTGCTTATATATTTGTTGCAGTTAGCTGAAATGATTAGAGCTTGTGCATGGACTTCGATATGTATTACAGTTGGGTTAGCTATTCTGTGGATTACATACATATGTACAGCTACAGAAACGATATATGATGAAATAAAAAAAGAAGCAAGAGAATCAGCAGAAAAAACAAAAAAGACAATGATACAATTTTTAATTATAACTATTGCTTTGTTTTTAATTCCTGCCAGACAAACACTATTATTGTGTGTCGGAACTTATTATGGCAAAAAAGCATATCAACAAATTTCAACAAATAACAAAATTGAAAAGATAAATACAATAATAGATTTAGAATTGGACAAAATAATAAAGGGTTATAAATATGAACAATAATGACAATTTACTTGAAGAAATACAAGCAATACATGATAAATCACCAAAAAGATATAAAAGATGTCAAAACTGCAAATATTTAATTGATAATTACAAATGTAAAAAATTAAAAGTACCATTTTTTGATATTGCAATATGTCCAATAACAAAAGAAAACGAGGAGCTGAAAAAAGAACTCGAAATAGCATTGAAAGAAGAAGCTAGATGGAAGTCAAATTCTAATAATTATGAATACATAGTCAAAAAATAATATACTTTGATAAGGCAATACGAACAACAAATTGAAGCATATAAACTATCAGAAAACGAAGCAAAAGAGATTATTGCAGAGTTGAAACACAAAAATAAAGGACTTAAAAAAGAATTAAAAATATTGCAACAGCAAATAAGATTAGAAAATCAACAATATAATGACTTAGTACACGATTCTGTTGGCGACTTAGGATTAATACGCAAATACAAACAAGCTCTTGAAGAAATAAGAGAAATTTCACAACCGATAAAAGAAGATATGTGTAATAGTTGTGGTCTGCAAGACGAAAATTGTTGTGACTCTAAAAAATGTACTTGTAATGAATTTATAATAATTTTACATAAGATAAACGAGGTTTTAAATGAAAAGTGAACATAGATTAGATATTGAAGAAATAGAAAGAATGAAAATATGCAGAGATAATCTGCAGCTTATGAAAAGACATATTGATACACTAGAAAAATATGTAGAAAAAGTTGATAAAATCTTAAAAACAGAAGATGTTTTAAATTATAAGGTCAAAGAAATAACAAGACTAACAGATATAATGATGAAATACATATAACGGAAAGGTTTGGAAATAGAAAGAGATAAAATGACTATTTCCAAAAGAAACAATAAATACTATTGCAGATTCCAGATAAATGGTGAAAGACATAACTATTTATGCAAAAACTGTAAAACATTAAACGAAGCAAGACTTTATGAAGCAGAATTAATTAAAAAAATATCTGATATACAAAATGGAATATCTGAACCAGATAAAATAACTTTAAAGAAACTCGTAGAATATTTTTTAAATTATTCATTTTTAAATAAAAAAAGTTATAAACAAGATGTATATAGAAGTAAGATTATTCTTGATTATTTTGGTCATAATAGATACATAAATACGATAAAAGCCTTTGATATTGAAAAATTCAAAGGCTTTCTCCTTTCTAATATCTGTGGAGAAACAACTGCTAACAGATACTTAGAAAATGTATCTAAAATGTATAATCTTGCTATTGAAAACGAATGGTGCAACAAAAATCCAGTAAAGAAAGAATCTAAATTTAAACTTAAAAACTATACAGTCAGATATTTGACAAAAACAGAAGAAAAGAGATTATTAAAAGCATTTGATAAATTACCTAATAAAGAACGATATATATATTTAAAAGAAATGGTGATTGTAGCATTAAACACAGGTTTTAGATTAGGTAATATCAGAAATTTAAAATGGTCAAATATAAATCTTGAATTTAGATTTATTGAATTACTTGAAAACAAAGGAAACAAACATATTAAAATATATATGAATGATACTTTATTTGAACTGTTTTCAAATAAAAAAAGAGAATCTGAATATATCTGGATTAATCCATACACAAATAAACCGTATTTTAAAATATACAATACTTGGAATAATGTTAAAAAAATAGCAGATTTAGAAAATTTCAGATTCCACGATTTAAGACATACAGTAGGAACTAGACTTGCTAAGACAGGTGTAGCACCTACAGTAATAAAGGAAATACTTGCTCATTCAAGCATACAAACAACAATGAGATATGTTCATACAGCAAGTGAAGATATGAAAAATGCTATGGAGAAATTATGAAAACAGAAAAAGAGATACGTGAGAGAATAGAAGATATAAAATATCTGCAAAGAACGAACAAAGATGATGGTTATATCTCGATAAATTCAGTTCGTGAGATTGTTATAAATAACCTAAAATGGGTGATATCAGATAAACCTACAAAGTAAGTGGACACAGAATGGACACAAAATGGACATAGCTCCCTACGTCAGTAGGGGGGAGCATGCGACTCCCTTGCTGAACGAGGGATTTAGGTCGCACAAAAAATCGGGATGACAGGATTTGAACCTGCGACCCCCTCGTCCCAAGCTGTGTTTCAGCCATATTTTTTATAAAAAATTTAAAATTTTATCAAAAAAGTGGTTACAAAAATATCCCCAAATTTGGTTATATTTTCTACCGAATTATAAAAAGACAAAAAAAGACTTGCAGATGACTGGCAAGTCTGTAATTAACTAAGAAAGGATAACAAAGAAGATAATTAACAGAAGATTTTATATCTGTTATCCTTCGTTTGGAAACAATCTATATGCACCCAAGTTGGTGTAGAAGTTATGTTTTCTAATCTTCTAAATTTTTTTAATTTACCTTGCTTCATTAAATCTAAAACAAAGTTATATAATCTCTTATTGTTTCCTTTGATATTATTAAAATCTTTTAAATCAAATGCTTTAGCTAAACAATGAGCAGATAGATATAAATTCTTCTTAGAAGAAACTAAACTATCAACATTACTTCTTAATCCTGATTCTTTATATTGACCATACATATGCCAATTATTAATACAAATTGGATATCCATATGCTTCTCTAATATAATCAAGTTCTTTTAAAACATCTTCATCAAAGAACATATAAGAATCTTCACCAAATTTAGAATAAACAATTCCACTAACTAATTCTTGAGGTTTAAAATATTTGCATTTATACATAACTATCCTTTCTATTTGAGCATGCCAGAATCAAAAATAAGACACCTTAAATTATAATTAGGTATAATCTATCGTCTGAATAATTTAACATGCCTTAAAACGCATTCTCGCATGTCTGATTATTTTATCGGGTGATAAAATTCAACTAAATAACTTGCAGCATCAAAAATATGTTCTAAGAACTTAGATTCTCTATCAGTTTGCATTCTCTTTGCAGTCGGAACATCAACGATTGATGTCCCTTCTTTAAACATCAGATTGTATATGTTGTACAATAACCATTTACATTTTCTTGGGTCTACAAAGATATGACAATCCCCGTTAGCATTTCTAACTCTTGCATTAAATGCTTGTATTCTGGTTAACACAGGGGGATTGTAAGGTCTTAATCTGAATTCTACATTATATCCATATGCTTTTAGTGCATTCTGTATTATAGTATAGTTTGTAAATTCAGATTGTGCATTTCTCCAATCCCCAGATGCATCCCCTGTTATCACAATCTTATTGTTGTGTTTTGGATATTTTCTTATAAATTCATCAATACATTCTTGTGTGCAAGTGTTTTCAACAACAAGTTCATCAAAGAAGAACATATTATCATCATCTTTGTGTGCTATACACCACATCATTGGGTCTACGTTAAAGTCACAAGTAAGATGTAATGGTAAATCTTTGTTGTAATTGATTGTTCTTTCGTTTTCACTAGTCCAACCTTTTACAACTAAACCTGAAGAATAATTACCAAATTCCCCTAACACATTGATTCTGTAATATTCTTCATCATATTCTTCTTTTAAAGATTCAACAAAGTGTTTAGGTAAGTGAACATTTTGTGATGTTGGAGCAATTATAAGTCGATAATTCTCTTTAGGATTTTCTACAAATCTTTTATATATCCAACCTTTATTTGGTTGTGGATTTGTATGACCAAACAGACGATATTTAAAATTCTTCCAATTTGGTTTAATATTTCCTCTAAGACGACCTAATAGAGCTTTAAAAGAAGCATCAGATATTTGTGATGCTTCCTCTAGTTCAATCCAATGTAAGTTTAATGATTTAAACTTCTCTGGGTCTTCAACCCCTTTAAACAAAACCTCTGAACCATTTTTAAAAACTACTTTTTTATCGTTCTTATTGTACGTATAATCTTTATCTTTGATATATCCCATAGCATCAAGATGTTCAAAGAAAGATACCATAGTAGTATTTTTTAAAAGCTCGTATTCTTTTGCACCTACCAAGACTCTCAAACCTGGATATTTTCTACATCCCATAATAACTAATAGAGAGCCACACCAAGTCTTTCCACTACCAAATCCCCCTTGATACATAGAAACATCAAGTTCATTATCGTGTGGGATTTGTAGAAATTCTTTCTGTTTAGGTAGTAATTTATATTCAGGCATAACTAGACTCCATTCAGACCAAACTAACGTTTAGTAATAATTTATATTCTGGCATAAATTACTTAGTTATCCCTTCGATTCTAGCTTTTAATAAGTCAAAAATAATCTGTGTTATAACAGATACATTTGGAAGTAATATTTTCTTTAAAGCTAGTTTTAAAATGAAATTAACTTTAATACCTGCAATAGTATTATCCAAAAAATCGATAATTCTTTGGTCTAATACCATTTTTTTGTTATTGTTGCTCAGCTCTGTTTTCGCAAGTTCAATAATATTTGTTTTTGTAGTATTTACAAAATCTAAAATAAAGTTTTTAAGTTCCATTTTCGCCCTCACTTTCCGTATAATCAATATCTATTGCTTCAACTTCTTCTATTGTTGCTGCACTGTTAATTGCTTGTTTTATCAGCGCATTTTTATTCCAACAAAATGAATGTAATTGCGTAATTAAACCGCCGATATTGAACAAATCTTCTTTTGTGCAGGTCAAAGGTTGATTATCTTTGCCGAACCAAACAACCGTTTTATCATCGGGCATAGTTTCAACCGTTGCCAATAAATTTACTTTTTGGTCGGTATCAGAATCAAAAAGTACGGAGTTATATAAAACACCTTGCAATAACGCCTCATCTCTCACCCTGTCATTTTCTTGTATTTTATTATCTTTGGCTTGCTGAAGTTTGATATTATCTAAATCAGGATTGATGATTATTTCACCGTCATAATAAATATAATCATCAATATTATTAAATATTTCTTCAGTTATAGCATAGTTTAAAACATCATCATTAAGGCATTCGCATTGTCCGCACCCGTTAATTTTATTGTTTTCTATAAAAGCGTAATACATTAATCCCCCTATGCGTTAGTTCCTATTCTTCTGTAACCTCTTATATATAATGAAACTGTACCTGTATTGCCTGAAACACCTGCAATATATACTCTTCTATCTGCACCCACAGGCAAAATTACAGTACCTGCGCATACTGTCGCATTTGAAGAACCTTGCGCTACCCTTGTTCTTGTTACAGCTACGTTCGTTGTTGCTATATCAGTATATAATTGGATATATGAGTAACTATTTGCAGAGTTTGCGGTTGTTGCGCTTCCACAGAACAATACTTCATAATTATAACCGTCATTTGGTAAATGAGTTCTTATACTGTATGATAAATCGCTAGAGGTTGGCGCATTCACATTCGAAGCAATAGCTGTTGCGTAATTAACCCATTGTCCGTCGTTTGAGGTTTTATAAGGTGTAGAATTTAAAAGCTCCTGCACACTATGAACAGTACCAACTCCCTGCCACCAATACGACCCATCTATTTTTATATAACACTCGCTTAAATCTATTGAACCTGTAAAATAATAATCATTTGCGTTTGAAGGAGTTAAAAATGCGCCTAAAGACAGATAACAAGGATTAATTGCTGTTGATGATGATATGGTTGCATCGGTTACATAAGTTTCACCATCCAGTGAATATTCAAGCGTATATTTAGAGCCGTCAAATTTTGCTCTTAACCAATAGTCTGTATCGTTTTGTATAGCATAAGTTCCGGTTTGTGTCGTATTCGTAGAGCCGTCATAACTTACATTGAGACGGAAAAACCCTGTTGCTGTTATAGCCAAAAGCAGCCCTGATTGTGCGGCAGTGTAACATAAAAAGTCCTGTGTTCTGCTTGGCACAGTACCCGTTTTTATTTTTAATCCTACTTCCCATGTGTTAGAAGAAGGATTAAATTGATTCGGAATAAGTCCGCAAATTGAATTACTAAAACCACTTATAACAAGATTATTATCTGTTAGCGCACCAATTTTTCCAATATTTGAATAATCAAGTGCGGGTATATCAAGTTCAACATTTCCGCTGCTATCGGGTGTTTGGTTATTAACACTCGTTACTGTACCGACATTATCTGTATATCCGCTTGCATTAGTGAAGTTAATCGTATTACTTACTATCTCTATATCTGTTCCTGCGGTTAATACATCCTGTTTTCCTGTTAAATCAATTTCAGCTACACCTGATGTAACAACAGAAACACCATCAACTTGGACATCATTAACAGTACCAGAACCACTTTGTCCATCATACACATCAGCAGTAGTAGTTCCATTTTTATCTGTTATTGTAATTGTTGCTTTGTTACCAGATTTAACAACTGTAGCTGTAGGGGAATATCCATCTTGACCGTCTGCACCTGTAGCACCTGTTTGACCATCTTCACCATCAAGAATTTCAACAGTTGTAGTTCCTGTTTTATCTGTAACTGTTAATGTTGATACACCATTACTCTTTGATACACTAGCAGATGGAGAATATCCGTCTTGTCCATCCTGTCCATCTTGACCATCTGCACCATCCTGACCATTTTGTCCATCTTGTCCATTTGTTACATCAAAAGTTGTTGTATTTCCATTAGAGAATGTTATTGTATAAGTGTCTACAAGACCAGATGTAGAAGTTTTCTCAATACTTTCTATTCCTGCACCTTGTTCACCATCTGCACCATTTGTAACATTAAATGTGGTTTCAGTTCCATCTGTGAATAAAATTGTATAAGTATCAACTAAATCTACAGTTGATGTAAGAGTTATAGATGCAATACCATTCCCAGTATCACCTTTATCTCCCTTGTCTCCTTTATCCCCTTTGTCCCCTTTTCTTAGCACAGGATTAGTTCCAACTGTTTGATTATCAGTAGTTGTAGATGTATTAATACTATTTGATATTACTCCGCTAGATGCATCAATAACACCAAAATTGTTTGCTGACGTAACTTCTATTGCCATTTCACCCTCTATGTACTTGGTTGTATATATGTACCTTCAACACGTTTAGGATAAACAGTTATTGTATTCAAATCTTCAAAACCTGAATTTCCTATAAACAACGTGTCTTCAAAATTGTTTTCATAGCATCTTTTGATTCCGTAGTAATATGTTTCATACTCGTTGTTCTTCTTAACAGTTAATAAATCTGTAAGAGTTGGAGTTAAAACAAAAATTACTTCTGAAGCCATATTAGTTTGCAAAGAAATTTCACCCCCTACAGGATTTCTTTTTTCATCCTGTATAGCGAAGCAGAGAGTGTAATTTTTATCAGTTTCAAGATTAGTAATCCTTAACTCTCCGTAATCCCCTTGTATTAATGTTATATTCCCAGTAGTTTCATCAACAGAAAAAGCCATGTTTATCTCCGTTCTTTTAAACTGCGTAATTAATAACTATTTGTTGAACTTCTTGGATTGTTGAAGCATTATTGATTGCATTTTTATAAGCGACAAATTTAACATTCCATATGGCTGACTGTATTTCACCTAGTCCTGTTAAAATATCCAAAACATCATTTGCATCTAATTCTAATACATTATCTTCTTTAGAAGTCCAATAAACCTTATCTAATGTTCCTGTTTGAAAAGCTAATGCATAAGCTGTCATTTTACCAATATTACCATCTGTAGCTTCAATAGAATTATTATTATCAAATTGATAAACAGCTTGATATTCAATAAATTCTTTTGCACCCATTAATGCTTCTTCGTATTTAATTTGTTTAGTTTCTTCTAGTGTAAAATGTGGACATTTTCCTTCAAGATACCATTGAAAATCTTTTTCTGATTGCTCTACGTTTCTTTTTTGCATACCAATTTCTTGATAGTATTCTTCAGGACATCCAACACCTACTTGTACTAAACCAGTTTCATTATCCAATATTTCACAATATAAATTTTCTACCATTATGCTGTTCTCCTCCAAACATTAACTACATAAGCAGGTGGTTGTACTGTTGAAGCATTACCATATACTGAATTTGAAGCTGATGCATCAAATTTTAAAGTTTTAGCACCAGAACTTGCACCATAACTACCTGCATATCCTAATGCACTTCCTGTTTCATTTAATGCACCACTTCGTGAAACAATACTGTTATATAAAGCTCTTGAAGCGAATGTACCTGTTACATTAGGTAGTCCTGCAGCAATATTTTCAGTTGCACTATGTGATGAACTAGAACCTTGTAAAACTCTATTTGCCGCAACTTTTGTCCAAGTACCAAATAATGAAGCTAATGGACAAGTTGATTGAGTCCCTATATAAATACTTCCAACAGGGTATAGTGTTTTTAATACTTCAGTTTTCATATTGTTTATTGAAGCACTTAATGTAGCTTGAACAGAAGCAATAGTTGATTGTAAATCAGATATTCCTGATGCTTCTTGTGTTATTCTTTCATCTAAGCTACGAAAATTGTCCATTAAGACTGTAGCATCAGCTTCATCACCTGGACTTATCTCCTGTAAAGACATTATTTACCCCCTTCTATAATGTGATTTCTAATTTCAGAAACATTTTCTTCGATTTTTGATAACTGCTCTTTAAATAAGTTAAATGCTGACCAAGTTACGAATTTACGTTCTGTATCTTCTAATATTTCTCTGTGTTTTTTTTCCAACTGTTCAGGTCTTACAAAGACGTTGTTTTGCCATATAAACATCAAAATGACAATAATAATTGGAGCATACTCCACAATCTTGTCGATATTTTCCATTATTTCCCCACTATTATTTGTTAATAAATCCAAAACAAGTTAATGCTTCAAAATTTTAATATCTCGATTTATGTCTTGATTTGTATCTTGATTTGTATCTTTTGGATTTATTTTTAAATTTTCTTTTCTTCTCTTTAACTTCTTCTTTGGCACGTTCAGGTTGAATTCCTAATCCGAGATATTTATTTAATGCTTGATATTTGAAGTCTAATTTATTTTTTACAGATGCTTTTCTTTCTTTACCTTTTGCTGTCTTACCTATAACATCACCATCATAATAGCTACCGAAATCAGCATCATATTGTTTATCTGGGAATAATAATTCACCAGTTTTAATTTTATGTCTTATAGCATCTACAGTACCTTTTGTAACAGGAGAACCCATCATAGGATAAACAAGTTCAGTATAGTCTTTAGCTAAATATCCAAGTCTAACACTTGCAGGTAGTGAACCTTCTCTAAATTCACCAGTTTTGTTATTATAGTAACCTTTTACCTTGTTTCTCGTTGCTCTTTTCCATTTTTTACTTGTTATTTCTGATGCAGGTTTGAAGAATTTTTCACCTCTAATAGCTTCTAAAGGTTTCTTAATAGCATTTGTTATAGTACCTAGGCTTTCACCACCTAGAAGCTCAAATGGTGTATTAACTGGTATTATTTTTGTTTTGTTCATTATGATATTTGTACCAGTTCTTTCGTTTTTGAAAGGTAATTTTATAGCACCATGTTGATAATCTTCAAGACCATCATCTTGATGCTGTAATTTCCAGTTTTCATAAAGTATCAATGTAGCTTTAACTGGGTCTTCTTTGTATAAATTCAGTATGTGTCTGATAATAGTTCTATTCCAAGAATAAAACGGTTGAATTCTTTTTAAAACAGTTCTTTCTGTTTTATTGAAATTATTATAATCACCTAATATATTGTTAACTCTATCGACAACAGTTTGTCTTAATACTGGATTATCTTGTGCAGCTTTTGCCAGTTCTTCAACAGTTGCCATGCTTCTTGCTGTTTTGAATACATTTTCTCTTTGCATCTTTTTAAGGGACAAAGAAGCTGCTTGTTTTCTTTCAAATCTTTCAACTCTTTCGTTTATTTCACCAAGTCTATGAGAAATTCTTTTAAATATATCATTTGGGAAAGATACAATTAGATTTGAAGCACCATATAATATTTTTGATGGTAAATTCTTGACTGTTTTTAAATCAACATATTGTCCGTCAACTATTTGTGAGAAAGTTTCTAATGCAGAATTTTCTTCGCTGAAATATCTTTTTACTTTATTATTTGATTCATTATTTAATGATTCAGATAGTGTACTTTCTAGTATCTCTCTTGGAATACTATCTTCTTTTAAATTCTTAGCTTCTTTAAATGAATTAATATAGTCTCCTATGCTATCTGCATTAGACATTAGCATTATTTGATTACCAATTCTGTTGTTCATAACAAATGAAGCTGATGTTAAAACTTTTCTTTTAAATCTATCATTATAAAAATCTAATGTAGCTCCTGCAAGTTTTACCATACCTTTCATTCTGTATCTCGCACTTTGTCCGAGAGTTTCTGTCATTGTTTTTATTTTTCTTTTTTTGCCAGAAGCTATTGTTTTAACAATTTCTTTTAAAGTATAGTTTGTTCTTCCATAGTTTTTAATATAGTCTAACGGTAATTCTTTTGCACCTGCAAGAGCTAAATCAAATATATCTTTTGGAACATATATATCTGCTTTACCACCATCTACTCTGTTGTATAGTTCTTCAAAAGCATTAGCTGATTTTTCATCAAAGAATTCCTTTATAGATTTTTTACCTTTAGAAACTATTTCATACCATGCCTTAGATTTTCCAAAGTAAATTGCATTCCAAAGTAACTTTGAATTAACTGGAACATATCCTTTTACTTTTTTGCTAAAGTTTTCTTTGAGAAATTCTACTTTATCTCTTGCACTACTACGTTTAACTTGGTCAGCAAGGTTTAAAGCTAAATCAGATTCAACAGTTCCTTTATGGTTTAATCCTTGTTTAGTTTTCTCATAAGTAAAACCAACTCTTTGTTTCTTTTCTTTTGATAAATCCAATTTTCCATTAGATTTAGAAGACTGTAAAGTATATATCCCTTCTCCTGTAATAGATTGTTGATACAATCTATTTTTCAGTTGTTCTTCAGGGTATGTACCATATTCTTTAAAATCATTTTCTCTGCTAGTAGATACTTCTTTAAAGACATCAGTTATTCTTTTAACTTTGCCATTATCTATCTTGTTTATTGGATTATTTTTGTTATTCTTAGTTTCTCTTTTTTTGAAGAAATCAAATACTTTATGAGTTTTAGTAGATAATTCTAAATCATCTATTCTTGTTCTTCTTGACTGAACATCTGTTTCAGCATTTCTAATGTGTTGTCCTTCACTTGTTCTTTCTTCAACATTGGATTGATTCTGTCTTCTTTCTTCTGGAACATTCCTTTCAGTTTGTTTAGAGGTTTGTTCGCTTCCTTCTGTGCTTCCCGTTCTTCTATTGCTTTCCTTATTTTGTGTATTCTGCTGTCTGGTGTTACTATCAGGTCGTCTATCTTGAATTTGTCCTTGTCGTTGCTCATCTAGCACCTTACTTTCTATTTCGTTGCAAAAATTTTCAATTTCTGTGTCTCTTAATCTATCAATTTCTATGCTTTGTTCGATTATATTTATTTGTTTTTCTGAAAGTCCTTCTTCTGGCGCAAGACCTTCATTTATGTTTTTTTCACTTAATTTAATAGTATCTTCAACATAATCTTGACCATATTTATCATATAGTTTCTTTAACTCTGCACGATATTTTTCATTAGCTTTGCTGTTATTATCCAATAGTTCATTTAGTTTTGCAACAGCTTTTTGTGCTTGAAGATTTCTTCTTTCTATTTTTTCATAATTATTTAACTTGTTATCTTTTAAACCTTTTTCAATACCTCTGTTTCTTATATCCATTAACTCATCATAAGACAGAGATGTAATTTTTTTACCATCTTCTGCACCAAGTAATTGATATAATGCATTAACAGCTTTTTGTCCACCTTCTGCTGCTGCTTCATGTAAATACTTATGCATATATTCGTGTGCTGTTTTTGCAATAGTTACATCATCTGGTAATCCTTCTTTTACAAATATTTCTCCAGATGATTTTCTAAATCCTGCTTCTCCACCAAGGTCAACATCTTTTGTTACAACTGTTATAGCATGCTTTCTAAAGTTGCTGAAAATTATTTTTGCTATTGCACTTTTTACTTTTCCTTTGAATGTATTTTCAGCAGTATCAAAATTAACAACTTTTCTGTTTTCTGGTTTTGCAAGTTCTTTACTTAGTCCACTTATAGCAGGTTTAGTAGTATCTTTTGGTTCTTCTATAGCTGATTTTAAAGCTCTTATAGTTTCATCAGCTTTGGCTTTTCCTTCGTATACATTACTTGATTTATTATTCCAAACATCCCCTGTTTTTCTTTGTTCCCATTGTTTATCTGTACCTTTAGCACCTTCTATTTCTTTAAGTGCTGTTTGTGGTCTGTCATAAGCAAATTCAACATCATTTCTCAAAATATTTTCATATTTATTTATTATTTTTTTATATTCTGCTGTAACTTTTCTTTTAACAATATAGTCTTTTTTAAGACTTGAAAGTTCCATTTTTAATTTTTCAGGATTATTTTTATATATTAATTTTGCTTTATTTACGCACCATTCATAAGCTACTTTAGGGTCATATACAACACGTTTAGCACCACCTTGCTCTGTTACTAATTTAAAACCTAAATTTTCTGCTTGTTGATAAACCCAAGCTGCTCTTTCTTCATAGTATTTCTTTAATATTTTTGCTTGTTCAGGAGAAGAATATTTTATTTTAAGATTATTGTTTTCAATTATTTCACCTGCTTTAGCTAAATCACCTTTTTCAACAGCATCAGATAGTTCGCTAAATACGCCTTTAGCTATATCAGGTTCAACTTTATTTATTTCTGTTCCAAATCGTTTTTTATTTTCTAAATATTCATCAGCAATTTTATTGAAATCTTCAATCATTATTTGTTTTACTAATGTTGATTGTTTTGAAGATTTAATTTCGTTAATTATATCATCATATACTTTTTGTGCTGATTTAGAATCTCTTGCAGTATTTAATCTACCTTTAGCATATTGTAATCTCTTTTTACCGTTATTTAATCTTTCATTCCAAATATCATCAACAAATTTTCTTTGTGAAGCAGAAATACCTTTCTTTGTTTCTTCTACTGATTTTTCTTCAAATTCAAATTCAGTATCTTTAACAGCTTCAGATAATTTTTCAGTTTCTTTTATATCAGAAGTATCAGAATATTCATCACCTAGTTTTTTTTGTCTTGTAGCTTCTAGGTCACTTTCTTCTTGTTTTACGAATTCATCATAGAATTCTTCTAAACCTTTTTTATCGTTTTTAAATTCTTGTAATTTTCTTTTTAACTCTATACCTTTTGCTTTTTCAGGTAAATTTTTATAATTGTTATACCATTTTACAAATTCTGGATTATTGCTTTTATATTCAGCACCAAATCTTTCTACACCTGTACTTCCTTCACCATTTGTTGGTGAAAGATTATCATTATATTTATCATAGTAAACTTCATCTTCAACAGCTTCTTCAATTTCTGCTTTAGTTCTATCTTTTGTAGATATATCTTCATCTTCTACATTATTGTTTTTATTGCTTTCTTTTTGTAATCTTTTTCTTAAATCTTCTATTTCTTTATACGGAACTTTTTTCCCACCCTTTTTACCGTTTTGTGGTGTTCGTTTATATACGATAGTTTCTCCATCTGGCATAACTTCGTATTTATTCATAATTGAATCTATTGTTTCTTCACTATAAGAATTAGAGCTTGTTCTTCCTGTTGATTTTTCTTTTTCAACATTTTCAAAGATATTTTCTTTACCTTCTGTTAATTTGTATAATTCATTAGCACCTTGTGCTTCACCTGGTTCTAGTTTAACAACTGATTCTAAATTTTTATCTTTCATTGAAGAAGGTTTAAAATTTCCATTTTTTAAATCTTCTTTAAGTTTTTTATTTGCATTATTTCTTCTATATGTATCTTGAAAGTTACCTGCCTTAGCAACACCTGTGTTAGTAGATTGTTTTTTAAGTGAATTATTTTTATTAGGTTTTTGTGCTTTATCTTTAACAATATGACCGAATTCATCTTTATACCAACCTTCTGGAATTTCAGTTTTTACTTCAGGTTGTTGTTTTATTTCATTAGACATGCCAGAATCGTTTTTAACAGGGGTTTGTTCTTCTTTAGGACTAATTGTATTACCTTGTTCTTTAACATGGCTTAAATTCGATTCTGACGCTTGTGATTGTTCTTCCTCTGGAAATTTAAAGTTATTAGTTTCTTTTTGAGCTTTTTTAGCTTCTAATGTTCTTTTGATTTTTTCCTTTGTAGAAGGTTGTGAAGTTTTTTGAGGTTTAATTTCTTGTTGTGGAACATTCCCTTTCATTGGTTCATTAGCATCTTCAGGAATGAACTCGTAATTTTGCTTAACTGGTTCTTGTTGTTTTCCAGTAGCATCTTCTTCAAGTCTTACAGGAGCATTTTCTTTAAAATCTTTTGTACCATTATCTGTTTGTTTGTTATATAAATCTTCACCATATTGGTTTATATTTCTAACTTTCTTTTGTTCTCTTTTATTAAGAGTACCTGATTCATCTAATGCAGATTTATATTCGTTAGAAATATTCTTTTTAAGACTTTCATTTTTAGCTTCTAAGTCTAAGAATTGTTTTCTTTTATCAGTTACACTTCCTTTTTTAGCTAAATTAGTTTTTAATGTGCTATCAGCAAATGCTATTGCTTGAGAAACAGAGTCATATTGGTCTGCTAATATATCTAATCCAGTTTTTGCAACTGCTCTAATTTCTTTACCTTTAGCAGAGTTCCAGGCTTTTTTACCACCAATGTGCATACCAGATAAAACTCCACCGAAAACACCACCACCAAAAGCATTACCTGCTTTTTCTTCTAGCCCTTCCCCTTCTAATGCACCTAAACCTGTACCTAGTTTAGTGTTTTTCCAAACTTCTTGTGCAGGAGTTAATGGTTTAATATTATTTGTTATATTTTTTTTGGCAAGTTTATTTATTTGTGAAGCATATTTTGCTTTTTGTGCATTGTTTAATTTACTTGTAATTCTAGCAGTTTCTTTAGCTATTTTTGAACCTTTTACACCTGCTCCTAAAGCACCTGTTGGTGTCAAGAAACTAGCCATTGATTCAGCAAATTGTGCATTTTCTGCACCTGGTGTATTACCAGAAATCCATTGAGATACAGGATTTACTGGTTTAATACCTAATGCTCTTGTATCTTGACCTGGATAAGCAGGTTTAGCCAGATTGTTTGTTGTATCTTGTATACTTCTCCATTGTTCTAAAGCTGTTCCTATAGGTCTTCTTCGTTCTTCAGGCATATTTATTACAGGTTTGCCTGCAATAGAGTTGACAATATCAACCCCTAATCCTGCAACACTTCCTGGAAGGTCTACTATACCTGTTAAAGCACCTCTTGCTATCGCAGGAGCAGTATTTAAAGCACCACTAGGAGAAAGATTCTTAACAGCACTTTTGCCCATATCAACAGCCATTTGTGGTAATTGTGGAATTGTTTTTTTAACACCTTTATATACATCTTCAACAGGATTTAGCAAACTAGGCTTTCTGGTCGTTATATTAGCTTTATTGCTCTTAGTTGCTGTAGAATTACTTTGTTTAGGTGCTGTTTTACTAACATAAGAATTCAAATCAAAACTATTACTAGAACTTGTCTGTGTTTTAGTAACAGTTTTGGGTTTCTTTTTTTCTTCTTCTAAACCACCATTTGCAACATATGAATTTAAGTCAAATGTCATTATTAATCTATATCCTCATCATAGCTTAAAAAGTCTTGACCAAAGTTATCAATCATACCTTTTCTTGCTCTTTCATAAGTAGACTTGGCATTATCTAATTTGGCTTTTAATTTAGCATTTTCATCAGGAGTCCACCATTTGCTATTTTTTTCATAAGCATCTTTAGCTTTTTTATAATCTTTAACGAATTTATTATATTGACCTAAGTTTTTATTCAAACTTTGCTCATATTCCCATCTTTGTTGAGCAACTGATTTGGTTTTGCTACCAGATGTTTTACCACCATTTTTTCCGCCACCAGTTCCACCTTTGCTTTTTGAGTAATTGAATTTAGCTACATTAAGATTGTAATTTCTGTCATAATTATTTTTTCTTAATTCGTAATCTCTGTTGTCTTTTTCTACTTTGTATTCGTGGTCTCTCTTGTCTTTTTCTGTTTTGTAGTTGTAATCTCTTTCATCTTTGGTTTTCTTGTAAGTTTGTTCTGCTTGCCAATTATCTTGTTTACGTTTGTTATTTACATCTTCTGATGTGTAAGAACTCAAGAATGGTCTACCTTTTTTACCTGTTACTTCTTGATAGTATCTATCTGCTTGTGCTTTATCTTTTGCCCAGTTTATACCTGTTAGAGCAGACCTACCGAAGTCTTTATTATTTGCATAATCTATACCACCTGCTATTAGACCTTGTACAAACGGATTAGATGCAATTCTTTGACCTGTACCTAATGCTTCCCCTATTCTGTTACCAAATGTTTTTTGTTGACCAGGAGCAAAATATGTATTACCTATTGTGTTTTCTGTATTATCTTTATAACCTTGTCTGATTTGGTCAAACAATTGTGATACATTTCCGTTTCCTGTTTTATACACTTGGTCACCAAATTGAGGTGGTTGTTGAGGTTGTTGTTGTGCATTCGGGTCAACTGTTTGAGATACATTACCATTTAATTGTTGAGTATCTGGAGTAGTTGTAGAATTTGCATCAGGAGTTGTTGCGGCACTAACAGGAGCTGCGCCCCCTGTTACAGTTCCTTGATTATCAGTTTGAGAATTATTTTGTATAGCTGTTTCTAATAAGTTAGCAATTTGTTCTGAACCTGATTCTTGTTGAGGAGCTTGTTGAGGAAGCTGTTGAGTCACATCAGGTTGAGTTGGAACTAAGGTGTTAACAGCTTGTGGTTGAGCTTGTTGGTTTTGTTGAACCATATTCATAAGTTCTGCAACTTTTTGTTGGTCTGCAGATTCCCCTTGTGATTGTTGATTCATTTCACCATTTATAAGATTTTGTTGATTCTTTTGTCTTTGAGCTTCTAAGTTCTGCATAGCTTCACTAATTTGTTGGTCACTTTCTTGTTCACTAGCAGAAGCAGCTTGTTGAGAAGCTCCCATAGCTTTGCTTTGTTTTTGTTTTTTATAGTTATCATAAACACTTTTAGCAAGAGCTGCTGCAGCTATAACCCATCCTGCAACTGGAATTGCTGCTGCTGCACCACCTGCACCTGCGGCTGCTCCTCCTCCTGCTGCTGCTGTCGTTCCTGCTCCTGCTCCTGCAGCAGTTGCACCCCCTGCAGCCGTTCCTGCGCCTGCTGCTGTAGTACCTGCTGTAGTACCTGCAGTACCACCTATAGCACCACTTGTACCAATTGCTCCTGTTCCTGCAGTTTGTCCTGCACCTTGACCCATAAATGAGAGTTTATCAGCACCCATAGGAAGTGTAGAAGTTGTTTGGCTACTAGCTAACCCTTTACCAATCGGCATAGATGATTGCATTTGATTACCCATCATTCCTGAAGGAGAAGCAGTCATTTGTGACCCTGCAGGTTGCATAACATTAACCCCCATAACAGTTCCAGGAGCATTAGGAGTTGCTGCTAGATTGCTTGTAGATGTTTGAGAACCTGCTGTAATTGAAGGTTTATTTGCACCAAATCTGTTGTTTATAGATGTCTGTAAATTGTTACCAAAGTTTTGTGTGTTATTTCCGACATTTCCAATTCTGCTACCTAATTGGTTTAAATACGGATTGCTAGACTTCTGTAGTTGACTTCCAACATTGGACATTTGTTTTCCTACGTTAGACAGTCTGTTACCACTATTAAGTACGTTATTACCTAATTTCTTTAGCTTTCTGTATTTACCAATTATCTCATTGGCTCTATTTAACGCACTTTTGTTTTTCTTGTATTCTCGCATATTTTGTTCATTGATATATGCTCGTCTTAATTCTTCTTCTCTATTGTTGTACATTTTAACACCTATTTTGCTTTACTTGATGAACTAGTTGATGAATCTCCAGAACCTATTGAAGCATTGATTGAAGTACCTTCTTCACCTGTTGCTCCGTTATAAGCATTCATATACATACCCATTAGATTGTTTATCATATTCCAAGTATTTTCTTGTGAATTAGCTAACAACTGATTTGTATAATCTGCTGATTGATTTGACAGATTGTTGTACATATTAGTAGCTTGTGAGCTTCTAAGCATATTGTTAGTAGCTAATGGACTAATGATATTGTTCTGTAAATTTTGTTGTTGTGTCTTATTGAACTCTGCTAATTTCGCTTGTGTTGTTGTGTCATTTAAAGACGGATTTAGGTAATTGTTAAGCAGTTGAGATATGTTCTTATTAACGAAGTTATATGCAGTTTTACCTGCTGTTCCGTTTCTGAAATTTACAGTAGTATCACCGTCTTTAGTTGTTGTTGTAGTATAGAATGGATTAGTCTGTGAAGTAGGTTTCATTGACCTTCTTGTAGTGCTACTAGTGTTTGATTTTGATGAACCACCCATTTTTATCTCCTATAAATATATAAATTATTTTTAATCTTTTTAAAACCTGCTTTTAAGATGCAGAGTTTGGCTGTTTTTTGTTTTGTTTCTACATAGATATCTTCGTCAAACCATCTAAGAGACTCTTTAAGACATTCAACATTCAGTTCGTGATGATGTCTGTTAGCAAATCCATTTAGGAATATTTTGTTATCTCTGATGTAGAAATATATGCAACCTATTAATTCCATTGTTTTGTCAATACAGAAAGCATAAAAATCTGTTCTATTTATGACATCATCAAAATCGTCATCACCTATTAAGTCTTTGTATTTGTTATATAACTCTTTACATTGAAAATAGTTAAAAGCTGAATTTCTAGGTGTGAGACAACTAATAAGCGGCATTATTCTGTTCTCTCGTTTTCTCTTTCTCTTGGGTCAATATAAAAATCATTTTCTATATCTTCTTTTTGAGTTGAACGTTCTGAATATCCAGTAATTAGCTCAAATATTTTTATATTGAATAATTTAAAAGTTCTTCGTTTTGTGTATACAACTTTAGCCAATTTATTTCCCGTTAATTATACTTGTTTAACTTTGATTTTACTGAATTCCATATTCTTAATACAGAAGTTTTGAGAGCTTTTATCTGTATAGAATGTTATTTCTAATGCTTTAAATGTTGCAGATGGAATTTTAACAATCAATGTTGTACCTTTTTGCTTATAGAACTTTCCACCATTCCACTTGTCCCCTGAATCAAATATTAGAACATCTGCTTGAGATTTACCTTTGATTTCTTTAGTTTTAGGTTTCTTTCTTAAATCATAGTTCTTAACGTATTTAACCCAGAACTTGTTTGAATAAGAACTATCAACTGATAATCTTGGTGGAAATTTAGTTATCTTTAAAGTATTATCTTCTCCAAAATTAAATGTAGAACAAGTGTAATAGTTTTGTATAAAGTCACCATTAAAAGAGTTTCCAACGTATTCTTGCAGTATTTGATTGTTACCAGAGTATAATTTACTATCTACAACTTGTATTGCACTTATGAGTTGACTTTTTCTCTTAACCCATTCACCTCTGACATAATCATAAATAAGAATTATTGAAGCATCTTTTTCTACATCTACAAGTTCACCACCAGATTCTTCTTGAACTGTATATGTAGCTTCTATGGGAACTAAGAACCAAACTTCATTTCTATCTGATGTTATTACAGATAATGTTCTTATTTGATTTAATTTGTGTTTATTTATAGCATACAATTCATCTTGAATATCGTAAGCTATATTATCTCCTAGTGTCTTATCCCCGTTTATAACTTGTTGGAAAGAAAATACACCTTTCTTAGTATCATCATAGAAATATAAATCTGTACCATGGAATACTAATGAATCATAACCTGCACAGCCACCAGGAGACTCATCATCAACCTTGTAAGCTGTTGTAGCATCAATTTGTACTAATGATGAACTATCTTTATGAAATACTGCTAATGCACCTAAATATGGATAGATAGCTGTTACAGGTTTAACAAATGGGATAAATCCTGCAGATGTTACTATTGATGAGTCTTGATACTGAAAGTCTCTGCATTCTGCCTGTTTAGAGTACCAAACAGTATTTCCATTGAATATCCATAATCTGCTATCAAAAACACAAAGACCCAGTCCTGAAACTGCGTTTCCTTCTGGGTCTATTAAATGTATATTACTTGCTGACTCAACTGTTATACCTGTATGAGTTTCTGTGTTGCTATACAGATATTTAACATCTTTTCCATTTGAGAATATGAACATATCAAGTATACCTTGAGTAAAGTCACATCCACAAGCATTTCCTGTAACATTCATATTGTTTACATAACGAGTACAAGTATTATTTGCTATATCAACAGCATACAGTCTACCGACTGTACTTGTTTCTGTGTAAACAAAAGTAGTTACATTACCATCTTGCATTGATTCAAAGATACCAATTATTTTTTCCCCTGATGGTATACAAGTTGTTACTGCTTGATTCCCTTTAGCAGTTCTTATCCCTATACCAGAGTTTAATTTGGTAAAGAATAACTCTACATTTTGACAATCAGAACAAGTTATCTTATCTGCCATAAAGACAGCATCTTTTCTTCTTATACCGCCAAAACTACAATTTATTAAAGATGTTGTTGTACTACTCATTGTATATCAATAACCTTGTGAGATTACGAACAAGGGATGAGCTTGCTCATTACCAAACGATATTTCTGTCTACTATACTGTTTCTGCAATACTTAGTTAAAACATTTAGAGCATCTTCGTATTGCTTAAAGTAGCCAGAATAGTTTTCGTCACTTTCGTCAGCTATTGCATAAAGCATAGCCAACGAAATAAGACAGTTTTTAAATATAGCTTCGTATTTTTCAGGAATATTTACATAATCATCTTCTTCTTTTAGTTCATAAATTTCATCATCATCTGCATTCATTCCATAAGGTTGAAGAAGATATTTAACATTTAATGTATATACGTTATCTGGAGTTGGATAAATATAAAGAACATCATTTTCTAAATAGAAACTTTCTGGTTCACCTTCTCTTTGTTCTAAAACATCATAATTAGAAGCATAATCCAAAAAGTTTCCATTGTAAGATATTGCGTACTTTTCTGTATTGTTAAGTGTCTTTTTAAATATCAACCCATTAGGAATTGTATAATTTGGTCTTTGAGCCTTTGTTTTTATAGATGTTCTTCTTATTCTAAATTCCCATGGTTGATAGTTCCATAGAAAAGAAATAGCTTTGTTTATTGATGTCTTCAATGCTGATTCTAAATCATCAGCACCTTCAGCATCAGCATCAAACATACTCCAAGGCTGTCCTGCACATTCATTATACAAATCCAAAAAAGTTAGTGTCATTATTTAAAGATTCCTGTTTCTTTTAACATTTTTAGTAATGTTCTCTTATTTGCACTAGTTGCAGGTTTTAAATCTAATCTTTGAGCTAGTCCAAACAGAGCAAATCTGTCCATACCTGCTAATTCTTCTAGTGTTATGTCCTTTGCTATTTCTTCATTAGTCATTGGTTCTGTTTGTTCTTCAGGCATAACCAACTCTTTAATCGTTGGTACTTTTACTTCTTTTTTTTCTTCAACTATTTCTTTGTCATCTTCTGAAAGTAGAACATAGTTTCCTCTGTCTTTGTTTTTAATCTTGATTGCTTCCTCATCAGGAAGAACAAATATATTTCCTGTAGGAACGAATTTAAGTTTCATCATTTGATTTATCCTTTCTGTTATTTAGGATAACCAGGGGGAATAATCCCCCCAGTAACTCCCCAATATAGCTATACAACAGGTTTAAGTCCTGCACGTTTTGCTACTGCCCAGATGTTTCCAGTAAAACTTGTAGAAAAATCAAGATTAATAGAACCATCTCTGTTTTCAAATCTTGAAATATCTTCTAAAAGAACTACTGTAACTGCAGATTTTTTCAAAGGTACAGTTGCATCACCTAAGATTTTATTCGGGTATTCGTCTCCTGCTTTGATTGTCAAAGTAGAATCAGAACCGTCATAAGTTGTTTCAATAGTTATTTGTAATGAATTATTTTTGTTTTCTAATGCTTTTTTAATTTTGATACCATTTGCTTGTGTAACAGCTTGTTTAGTAATATCTGTATATTCATAAGACTTAGAGGTATCTTGAACAGGTAATTGAACTGTTATTTCGTCTCTTGCCATTTTAATCGTCTCCTATTTGTTGAATTAAGTATAAAATGGGTTTAATTAGAAGCCAAACCCTAAAGCTGTTATCACCAGTAAACTTATGTAGAAGGTATTTCTATGCTTAATGGAGCTGAAATCTTAACAGTACCTAAGAAGTCTGCTCTAGGTGCGCCAACACCAAATAAGCCATAACCTTTGTAGCGAGTATTGAAGTTAGCTTCAGGCATATAGTGTTTCATATTCAAATTAGAAGAAACACCACCTGCTAAAGTTTTAGCTCTGATACCGAACAAAGGATAGAATACGTTAGTTGAAGGATTAGCGATATTGTTAGAAACTAAAATATCCCAACCTGCTAACTTACCTATGTAACCTTTTTCTAATTTTCTGTGACCAGATTCAACATTTCCGTACATTTCAATTTTACCTAAGTAGAATTGAAATTCAGGCGGAACTATTGCAATCATTTGTCCGTCAATCCAGTTTGTATGACCTTTACCGTCACCACGTTTAAATTTAGCTTGCATATATGCCAAGATGTCTTTTGCAGTTTGACCTGACAACGGAATAGCATCTCCACTATTATCCAAATAGTGACCTGCTCTTGTATACAAGTTACCAAATGCAGTATCAACACCTGCTGCGAATTGTTTTACACCATCTTTAGAATATTCGGAAGCAAGCTGTGCTTGTTTCTTAGTATCTTTTACGTTTTCAATTTCTTTTTTCTTGATTTCATCAATTTCAAAGTGGAATGCTTTACCTTCGTCAATTCTTACTTTTGTAGCAGAATTTGTAACGAGTTCTGCATTAGGTAAGTCACCGCCTGTGTAATCAAACAGAGTAACAGTAGGTGGCATAAATACATCTACTTCATCACCACGTTTAACTCCACTTTTAAATTCTGAGTGAGCAAGTTTACCGATAACAAGCTCATCATAGAAATATTTGCTGAAACATGCTTCAAATGTTCCCGTAATTAGTTGGTCTATTGCCATTTTGATTCTCCTTCTGTTTAAGAGCAATAGTCAACGAAGCTACTGCTCTATACTATTGTCTTCAGATATTTGACAAGTTCCTTGTAAGACATTTTTGAAGTGTCTGGTTCTTGTTCACTTGTCTTTAGAGCAGAATTTGATGTGTTGATTGCTGATATGACATCAGTAGCTTGATTATTTTGTTCAGTTTTATTTGACTGTTTACTAAATTCTTTATTAAACAAGTCTTTCATCTGAACCATAGTCCCTATCAACATCTCGGCATCTTCGTTTGTAAAGTTTTCTCCATATCGAGTTAAAACATTTACAAACAGGTCTTTAAAAGGTTTGTAATCAAATATATCGTTGTGTTTTTGAACTGCGTAGTTAATAACACTTTCTATATTTGACATCTTTTGTGTTTCAGCTTGTTTGGATAAGAGGTCTTCGTAATAGAGTTTTTGTCTTTCTTGAGCTATAGTAACTCTCTTAATAGCTTCTGAAGGAAACTCAAATTCGATTTCAGACAATAATTCATCATTTGGATTTGAAGCATATTCTTCAAGCATTTGTCTGACTCTTTCAGGGTCTTCTGTGTATCTAAGGTATTTAGCATATTCATTAGCTGTTAATGAAGCTAATTCATAGCTAAATTCCATATCTTGAACAGAATCAAACCCCATCCGTTTAGCAGATTCAATGTTCTGCTGTTGTTGCTTATCATACTGCTCTTTATATGGGAGAAGTTCTGCTCTTTCCTTTTCCCATTGAGCTTTCTGATTAATCAACGGTTCAAGCTCTTTGTACGACTTTAGTATCTTTTCTACATTTGCAGAGCCATCTTCATTTCTAAATTTTTCAGGGCATTCATTTTTCTTGTCTTCTTCTTGAGAAGATTGAGAATCTTGAGTGTTATCCTGTGAATCTGGTTGCTTGTCTGATGAACTGTCGTCTGTTTCATCAGTTGGTTCGTCATTTCCTTCATCATCTGTGGGTTCTTCTAGGGCATCAAGAATTTCTTGTTGTGTGATTTCTTGGTCAGAAGAATTATCCACATTATCTGTGGAAATGTTTTGTTCGTTATCCATATAGTCTCCTATGCAGCAGCTACTCTGCTGCTTCTTCTTTTCTTCTTTCTCTTAGTTCTCTAAAATAATCTGATATCCAGGTTTCAGGGATATTTAAAATATTCAACATTCCTGTTATTCTTTCAGAGGGGATTCCCCCTGTAGATGCCTTGATAATATATTCAATTAATTCTTCTTTAATCTGTTTATATTCTTCACTTGTAGCGAGATTGTATAATCTCAACATTTTTTCGTGTTTAGTTTCGTTATTCACTTAGTAGATTTCTCCCTGGAAGTGAGTTTAATTTGTCTTCAAACGAAGGTTGTTCTTCATGGGGTTGGATAATTCCTTCTGATTCCCCTTCGTCTGGAATTTGGTCTTCTTTTCCTTGTTTGGCTAATTCAACTCTGTTTTCCATTTCTTGTATAATTGGAGCTAATTGCTCATTCTGTAATAATGCTTGTTGTACTTCAGGAGATATAGTATTCATATCCATTACGAATCTTTCAGGGTTCTCAACCCCTTTTTGTTCCATATACCACTTGAAGAATTCGTCTATATTGAGTTGTAATCCTGATTTAATAAACATTTGAACAGCTTGACCCACCATATCTGCAAAATTGTATCTTTCAGATGTAGCAGACCTGTCTGCATATGTATATCTGTAATCCCCTTGTCTGATTTCATCTGTTATTTCGACATTTTCAGGATTATTTTCATTATTTATATAAACTGTTTCATTACCAAAAGTAAAATTAGCTTTTAATTTAGCTACTTTTTTAACATTATCAAGTATTAAATACTGATTAATGATGTCTAAGAGCATTTTAAGTCTGGTTAATTGACCTTCAACCTTGGTAGATATTTCTGTAGCTGTAGTTCTGTCAGATTCACTAGCTCCTGCCATATTAGGAAATATACCAGATATCTCGCTAGTTAAGTCTCCTAGGTAAGCTAAATCATCACTAAATACATTTACAGCAAATTCCATTTGTTTAATAGGAAGACTTGGATATAGACCTTGGTCATATTCGATAATCTTACCAGGATGAAGCTCTATATCATCAGGATGTTCTCCGTAGAACCCTTTAGCAACGAATTGAGGAGGATTTTCTGTTAAGGATTGCATATCCATTGTTCTTCTAAGCATATCTTCTTGAGTTAGTGAGATATCGTAGATAGAATATAAAGGACTAATACCACGACCATTATCAGGGTCAGTTACGTATGCACCATATGAAAACGGATTAATAACCAAAGGATTCTTTTCAAATCTTACAAGGTATTTTCCTGCTATAACAACTGCATACCAGTTACGCAGAACAGTACCATCACATAGAGTTAAATCACCATAATGTTCTAACATTTCTACAACAGACCCCTTAGAGATTTCATCTTTGTTATCTTCTGATTGTAGAGAGTCTAAATCTTGTTCATCTGAAGTCTTTTTAGCTAATTCTCTGATTTCTTTCTTTTGTTCGTTGGTTAATTCAAAGTATTTGTTGCTTATAATATACTCTGGAGTTTTCCAAGTTCTGTTAATCTTGGGACAAGTGTCCCATTCGTCTTTTTGTGCAGCATCAAATACAAAATTAGCAGGGTCTACATAGTAGATATACGGATTATCATAAATGCTTCTTTCATCTATGTAATATTCTTTCCCTTTCATCTTAGCAGCAGTCATTTTAAGGATGTTCTGTGGCTCTTTAATGGCTGCTAAAAAGTCAACAGGTCTTCTGTATTCTTCTGTTTGTTTTTTCCACGTAGAGAAGCTGATAAGCTCCCCATATATAAGAGAATTATCAATAATTTTGTCTAAGGTTTTAGAATAATCCATTTTTTCTAAGATATCTACAAGAGCTGTCTTTTGTTTATTTGAATTATTATCACTTTCAAGGCTTTCTCCAGAAACATCAAACATAGAATTAGTGTTAGCATATGTATTTTTCCAGATAAATGCTTTTAATATCTGATGATACATAAACATTTTGCATAGTTTTAATCTGGATTTCCATTTTTTAGATTCGTCTTTTTCAACATATGCAACACTTTTAAAGAATATCTCCCCTTTTAGTCTAGTAGCTTTGTCCAATTGAGAAGCTCTAGCTCTATCATAAGTCTTAAATTCTTCTGATATATTTTTAGCTATATCTTCTTTTTGTTCATTTGTAAGTTTTTTAACTTTTTGTTCTTTTTCTACTATGTATTCCATATGTTCACTTCGTTTAAATCTTACTGTCATCTAAGCCATCTATGACAAGAACCTCTGGTTCTTTCTCATAGAGCTTACCTTCTTCATCCATTCCGTAGCATATTCTCAACCCTTTTTGTACTTTGGTTATTCCACTCATAAGCATATCCAAATTGTACGCAGTAGCTTTAGCTTTAGCTTTAGGAATGCTGCTATCTTTAACCTCATCAAGATATTGAGCTAATAAATGGTCAATAACCTTTGCTCCTGTGTTAAATAAATGGATGCATTTGTTATTGACCTGTATTTTTTCTGTTTCAATATTCTTTTGCAGATGGTTCATTACAGTATCGTTAATCTCTTTACGTCTTTCTGTAATTCCTTCAGAATCCATCTTAGCAACTATACCACGTTTAGTTAGCTTCACTTTTGGAAGTGCAGCTATAATAGTATCGAGAGTTTCATTTCTCATATATAAAGCTCTAACTCTATCCCAATCTCTGGCAGTTGGAGCTTTTCTTTTTTCAGTAATATCTTTTTTCATAAAAAAATAAAAGAGCCTATTTCGTTTAGTGAATTAGTTTAAGTATTTGCAACCAAGGAGTCAATAATGTCAGAAGATAGGCTCTTTACCTAACCGTTTACGTATATGTTATCATTCAATTGCTTTATTTGTTTAACTTTTTCTTTATTCCCGTAGAAATCAACAGCAGATTGTATTATAATTGATTCTCCAGTTTTCTTGTTGACAACTTCTCTGTTTTCTCCATATCTAAAACCATATAGAACTTTCTTCTGTTTAGGAGAGTCAAGAGATGAAAAATCTACTTCGTTTCTACAAGCATCTATAAGACGTTTAGCTTTCTTTCCAGAATACAAAGTATCAATCTTCTTATTGTCGCTAATTCTTGTTTGTACTAATCTTGCAATCTTATTTTCACATATAGGACAAACCAAAATTTCAAGTCTTCTGTTAGTGAATTCACCATTTGAAAATAAAAATAATATTTCGTCTGCTCTATGTTTTGAATTACAATGAACAAGCAAGATATCAAAACTCCTCTAATCCGCTAGTCAACTTCGTTTTCAGATATATTAACCTACTTAGAATGTCCTAGCCTATATCTTCAATATAACAAATTTAAAAAAGTTGTCAACCGTTTTATTACTTTATGTAATATTTTTGTTTACTTTTTTTCTGAAAAGTGTTATACTGTATATAGAAGTGTTCTTAATAGATATTTCTTCATGAATCTATTTCGAATTTTTTAAATTCCATTTTACTAATTTTTTGATAAAGCTCCAAATCGGAGCTTTTGCGTTATAAAGTTTCTGTGGTGTATGGGTGATAGTTCTCCCTTTTCTCTCTGCGTCATTGTCCCCCTCTCCCCATTTATTTTCTTCACTTCACTTCATCTTCTTCCATTTATTTTTATCCTTCTCTTTTATTTTATTTGCTTCATTTTATCTTTGCTTCTTCACATTCATTTTTTTATTTATTTCTTTTTACAACTTAAAAGATATATGTAAGTTAGTTAAATAAACTGAAAGGAGATTATTATGAATTTTGAATTACTGAACGAGATGTTAGAATGCTTCAAAGCTAACAACTTCTCTAGCTTCGTTGCTGAATGCTATGAACTGTTAAATGCAAATGAAAGAACTCTTTGGCATAGGTTAAGAACCTGTGAAGTAACAATTGAAGATGTAAGATACGAACAAATGAAGCTATTTACGTTATAAAATTAGACGAAAACGTACGAAACGACCTATCATTTTGTATCTTTTTATCTCTATCTATCATCTTTAAAAAAGTTTTAATCCTCTGATTTCAATCTAAATAGGTTGATTTCAGAGGATTTCGATTCATTCCTATTTATACAACTATATGTTCGTTTTTACAAATTAAAACAATTATGAAACTTATTAAAGATTTTAAAGACTCAAGTCATCTGACTTGGGTCAATTTTGTATATTACAAACTTTTAGAAAGGTGGTCTACTATGACAAAACAAACAAAAGCTCAACTTCAAGCTGAAAATGAAGAACTTAGAACTCAAATTAACGAGTTGAAAAACAAAAAAGTTGAACGTAAATTCAACATCTTTGAAAACACTTACGAAAACATTATGAGAGGTTATGTTGCTTCTGGAGAAGCAAATGAATTCTCATTTAATGTTAAACATCTTTATGATTCTAAATTTACTAATCAAGAAGGTAAAGATGTAAAAATCGAAGGTGCAGGAAAAGTTATTGGTTTCTTAAACAAGAAAGGTGCTTTGAAAGTTGTAAACATTGAAAAAGTAACTAAAGAAACTGGTGCTAATGTGTATGAAGTTAAAATCAAAGATTTTGACATTCATACAAAACAAAAAAGTAAGTTCTCAAATGGTGAATATTTCTTATTCAAAAAGGCTTACAAAAATGTTACTGGTAATACCAAATTTAGTAAAGAGCAAGTTTAATTACTTGCTCTTTTAGATTTCATTTATTAAACGAAAGGAGAATTAAATGTCTAAAGAAGAATTAAAAGAATTTATAGGTGGAGTTATTTTATTTGGAATTCCAACAATAATGGTAGTTTTAGGACTATTAGAATAATTAATTTGTATTTATTAAACGTATATGTATTTATTATGAAAGGAGTCAATTATGACAAGTATTTTTAATTCTATTAAGAAACAATTAATCAACAATGAAATTTATGGAAATGAACGTAAACTTCAGTTTACTAATTTCTATCCTGAAAATGCAATTGTTTGGTTAACTACCAAACAAAAAGCATTCAAAGTAACTAAATTGAATAGATACATTCAAAATGGTGAAAGAATTTATGAAATTGAATACAAAGACGTATACACAGGTTGTGATTTCTTAGATACAGCTTATGAAATTGCTAAAAATAAATCTGAAAGAGCTGATAGAAAAGGTTATAAATCCAATGAACCTGTATCTGTTAAATTCTTAAATATAAATGACAGATTTAGAGCCGAATTAGATTGTCCTAATTGGTCAAATAATCCTGATGAAACAGGTTATAAATCTTGTCCAAATAATAATAGAGAATTTGAATATATATCAAGAGAAGATTCTCAATCATTTGAACATTTCTGTCAATGGTTAGGTTATGATAACTACGAAGATTTTCAACAATATCACGAATTTGATAACGAAGAAAATAAACAAACCATTGACTGTTTATATCAACAATTCCTTGAAGGTTACAATATCCCTACTTGGATAGATGAAACAGAAAATTTCTGTTTTAATTAAATTAATTAAGAGAGACAATCTAACGATTGTTTCTCTTTTTTTAAAAGATTTATAAGAGATAATCGCAGCAGATTATCTCTTTTTGAAAAGATTTTAATTTATTTATTTTAAGAAGTTCTTATACATCAAATCCAAATCATCTTCTCTGCTTAATGGCTCGAAGAAGATTTGTCTTTGATAAATTATCTTGTTACGTCGAAAGGGGTATTTCGACTTTCCAAAATAATCGAACTTCTTATTTATTAAATTTAAACTTAATAAATTTAAACACCCGAGCAGGTGTGTATCGTAAGTTTAGCACATTTTTTTTAGATAGTCAATAGGAGGTATGAAATGCTTGAAGATAAAGATTTAAGAAAAATATCACTTTATCTATTACAGGCGAGAATAA
>Ga0265298_10000914_pt1 | contig 43889 bp, 43 predicted proteins | sample AusTroGonzalo_MG_3_FD_193486 | JGI IMG/M metagenome (GOLD analysis project Ga0265298, IMG submission 193486) | Bovine rumen microbial communities from tropical cattle in Woodstock, Queensland, Australia - Gonzalo_01 | ecosystem: Host-associated > Mammals > Digestive system > Stomach > Rumen ... | reverse complement strand
AAAATCTTGAATAATTGCGGAAACGGCTTATATTGCAGAGAATGTTTCCCTTATCGGCATGGACAAAAAAGAAAATTCCGGCATAAAACAAACTTGCAGTGAAAGGTGAAGAAGATGGAAGACAAATTCGAAATCAAATTTCTCGATGGAGATCAGATCGAAGTTTCGGAAAAAGGATCCGGAGACAGTGCGGTTTTCCAATACTATGACGACGATCCGGATCTCTATCTGGTCTCCTTTCATTACCGATCGGTCGGGATGCCGTTTTCGCAGCTGCAGGATTTTTTTGATGCCGCAGAAGAAGAATTAACCGTCCAGCGATACCTCGGTGAGGGAGAGGCCACACCAGGAAGACTCCAGAGAGATCTCGAAGAATTCCACCAGCTGGCTGCGGATTTTCAAAAAAAATCGCAGGCGGATGTATTTGAATTTTTCCACGACCGGGATGTGAAGGTCCTGAGCGAATCTCCGGCAGATTTCTTTCTGCCGCTGGATATGGATAAGATGCTGCCCGACGAGGAGAATGATTTTACCGGAGCCCAGTTTTTCCAGACCGCCACGGATGCGGAAAAACAAATCCCGGCAGCCCTGAGAAAACAGGTGGAAGCGCTTTGCAAAACAAAGTATTCCTTCCGTGCCGGCTATCCGATCCTGCTGCTCGAAGCCCCCCGCGATGAAGACGCGCAAAACCGCCTGTTGCTTTTTCCCGAGACCCCGAGCGGAATATTGTTCATCGACCGGACTCACCTCTACGGCATCATTCAGTTCTCCGGTCTGAAGCAATATTTCGCCACGGACTGGAACCGTCAGCGCCCGCGGTTCCCGCAGTTGTACTGCAACGAATCCGGGAAAATTCTGCTGGTAAAAAAATACGCATTGAATGAAAAGGATGAAATCGCCGATCCGAATTCGCAGGAGTGGTATTCCTTTTTCAATATCGGTCCCACTCTGGTCATCCGGCAGTATCAGGAATTCAAAAGGAATGCCGAGTCCGTCCGGCGGCACCGGTAACCGATCTTGCGGCTGCAGCCGGACACAGGTTCCGGTTCCCTTGGAAACAAGGAATCTGAAAATATTTGTCTCACTCATTGGTCTCACCATAAACGAAGGAGGAAAAAATGTCTTTATTCAGAGAAGAACATCTCGAATGTCCGGAATGTCACAAGCAGGTTCCCTTTATCCTGCACAGCAGCATCAATGTCGGGATCGATCCGCAGGACAAGGAAAAAGTTCTGGACATGAGCATTTTTCAATATCACTGCCAGCATTGCGGAAAAACGGATATCGTATGTTATCCGCTGTTGTATCACGACCCGGAACAGGGGGTCTGGATCCAGGTTTACTGGCGGGAAGAGGATTTCGGCCGCCCCGTGGGAAAACAAGAGCAGGAACTGATCAGAATCATGGGACAGAAACATTACCGCCGCCGTGAGGTATTCGGGTATTGGGAACTGATTGAAAAAATCCGTGTTTTTGATGCGGGACTGGATGATTTTGCCATCGCGCTGATGAAAACGATGAATAAATTGCAGCAGCCGGAAATACAGCTGATTTTTGATGAAAAGAAAGATAATAAGTTCAATTTCCTGGTATTCCAGAATGATACAATGCTTGGCGGTGTGAGTTTTGAAGCGAAGGGGTATGAAATGGCTCTGAAAATGGCAGAGCAATGGAAAAAACCTCACAAATTTTACGAGAACCTGAGAGTCGATGAGTCTTACTTTTCCAACGAGCTCATAAATGCTTTCTCGCAGGAGAATCAATAATGGAACTGCACCTGGAGACGCCGGTCATGGAAAAGGAACACGATCTGAATCGGTTCATCACGGAACATTTGAAAAACGGAACATTGACCACGGCGGTTTTTCTGCAGATCTGCTCTCTTCCGAAATTGAAGAAGCGGTTTTTCAATATGCTGCTGGAGGCCGGTGTGGATATGCACGGCACGGATGTCCACGGAAGGGATGCCCTGTTCAGCGCCGCGGAAAGCGGCAATCTGGTATTGCTGCGCGCCCTGCTGGAACAGGGGTTGAACCCGATGCGGAAAGATGACAGCGGGGAAATCCCCTTGTCGGTTGCGGTTCGCTGCGGCAATCTGTCGGTCGCGGAATGTCTGCTGGGAAAAACTCGGGATCCCGCATCGGCGGTCGATGACGAGGGTTCGACTCTGCTCCATAAGGCTGCCTGGGGCGACCTGCCGGAAATTGCCAGACTGCTGGTTGACGTATATCACGTTCCGCTGGAAGCGGCCGACCATGCCGGCCGGACTGCGGTGCATGTCGCCGCCTACCAGGGCAGCTGCAAAATGCTGAGATTTCTCCTCAATGAAAAAGATGCCGATGTCAATGCGGTTGACCACGAGGGTAAAACACCCGTTTTCAGCGGTGCATACGACGGCAATCTCCGGGCTTTGAAGATCCTTTGCGAACACGGCGCCGACTTATCCGTAAAAGACAGATCGGGATTGACCGTGCGGGAGTTCGCGCTTGGCAGAAAAGCGCTCAATGCAGCCAGATTCCTGAGCGGACAGTCCCGGAAGGACGATCCGGAAGTTCCTTGAGAGGTAAAAACCGTCAGAAGACGGATCAGACACGTTTTTTTCTTATGCACAAGCCCGCATCCGGACAAGATGCGGGCTTGTGCATTTGCCGTTTGCCTCGATCTCAATCCTTTGACATAAAATGTCCGTTCCCAGCCGGTAAATTGGAAATTCAGGCAAATTCTGATCCGGCGTCGTAAGGAAATCGGATTTTTTGCGATTTTCTTGAAAAGAGGACCGTAAAAACGGATTTGTCCCGCTTATTGAAAACTGGAGTGTAAGATTCCGGATGGATCCGGCAGTAAGACAGTAAAGCAGCGAGAAAATTAAAATACCATCAAAAAAGGAGCTACTATCATGGAAAAATCGAACCGCACCAAAATCTGTTTCATCGGAATCGGACTGATCATCATCCTGCTGCTGATCGCGGATTTTTACGCGAAACGCGGCCTGTTCGGGTGTTTCAGCCCGAAACTGCAGATCCAGAAGATGGCCCTGAAATATGAGGTCCACCGCGAAACGAAACGGTATCTGGACCGGAATCAGCGTCTGCTGGCCGACCTCGAAAAAAAGATCGCTCGGGCCGGCAGCAGCAATTTCGAACAGGCCTGCAAGAATATTCCCGCGGTCACCCGGCAGTTCTCCAGCGTCACCTGGAACGGGAAACTCTGCTGCAAGATGGCGAAAGACAGACTGTGCAGGAGTTCCGACACCCAGGCTGCGCTGAACGAGGTGCTCCAGCCGCGGATCATCCGGCATTGCGAAAACGGCAATCTGGCCGTCCGCAACGAACTGGAAAACTTCCTGCTGAAACTGGCGGAAAATGAAAACCGGTTCCATGCCAACCTCGCGCAGATCACCGGAGAAAGCAAATTTTTCGAAGGGAAAGACCTGGCGCGGCAGCAATTCCTGATGGATTGCCACGAGTTTTCCGAAAGGGTGAGGAACGATGCCGTCAGCCGCAGTCTGACCATCCTTTCTGCCGGACTGGAACTCATTTTCCTGCGCAGCACGATCCAGCTGGTCACCCGCGTCCTCGGTCACATCACCGCCAAGCTGGCTTCGGCCGGAACGACGGCCGGGATCTGCGCCGCCGCGGACGGTCCGCTGCCCATCGGCGACACCATCGGTGCGGTCATCTGCATCGGCGGACTCGCCTGGTGCGCGTATGATCTTTACGACATCTCGAAGGTCATGCCGAAAAGAGTCCGTTCCTCGCTGGAAAAAATGGTCGCCGATTATCAGGTGAACTGCCGGAAACAAGCCCTGGATATCGCCAGGAAAACCGTGGCGGAATACCAGACCGCGGCGGGCAACATGGTCAAAAGTCTTTGAACGGAAAGACAGTATCGAAAGGAAAGAGGATCATGATGGAATACATCCTGTTTATGCTGAAACTGCCGCTGTTGATATTTTTAATTTCGATTGTCATCGCAATCTTCAATGATTCTTCGGATTTGGTCCTGGAGGTGATCAAAATCTTTTCCTGGCCGTTTATGGACGGGGCAGCCAACGATGTGTTCAGCAGAAAATTTGCCATTCGGCTCGGCATTGCCGTCCTTGGCTGGATCTGTATCGGGACGGCGTTGTTTTTTTGGCTGAAATACGGCCATTTCGATACGAATTTCTGGAACTTTATCATGGGCGTGGACAATATTCATCATATCAGAGGAGTGAAAGGATGAGAAAAAAACTGTTTGTCTTCGGAATGCTGTTTGCCGCAATCATGTCGATGCCGCTGCAGGCGGTACCGGTCAATGCTGCAAGGAAAACCATCACGAAAACCGTTCAGATCGCGGCGAAACGGAGCGGGCGAGTCCTGACGCCGGCCGCGCGGATCGCCATGGAGGAAGCCGCCGCCAAGGCGTTCGCACGGTATGGCGACGATGTGCTGCGGACGCTCGAAAAAGGTGGTCTGGAAGCGCTCAAACAAGGTGAACGCCATGGCAAGGATTTCTGGAAACTCTGCTCCCACGCGGCGCCGCAAGGTGCCCGGAGCCTGGCGCTCCATGCCGATACCCTGATGCCGCTGGCGCGGCGGATCGGTCCGGATTTCGTCACGCTGGAAGGCAAAGTTCCGGGACTCGCCTCGGAATGCGTCCGGCTCTTCGGCGACGATGCGGCGAAACGTCTGGCGCATGCGCCTGCAGGTGAAATCACGCAGCTGGTCGGTTATGCGCGGCGCGCGAATTCACCGCAGACGGTCAAGGTGCTGAATGAAGCCTATCAGAAATCCAACGGGAAAGTCCTGAAATATCTCAACTGGAAACACATCATGGCCGGCGGTCTGTCCGTCGGTGCGGTCATCGCGGCTTACAGACTCTCCGGCGGGGTGGCCCAGTTGGCAGAGACGCATCCCGAATATTTCACTGCGCTGGTGGACAAATGGACCTGGCCTCTGCAGGTTTTTCTGTGGGGTGCTTTTCTGTTCCTGCTCTGGCAGGTTTTCCGGATCACCCGCAAATCCGGCCGGTGGGTGGTGTCGAAGATCCCCGAACCGGCGGAAAAGGAATCCGGAAAGACGGCGCCATTGCCGGACCAGCCGGACGTATCGGGTCACTGAGATCCGGTGAGCTGGCGAAGGGGGGTGTCGGCCGGGATCGATCCGTATCGGCGGTGCCGGGAAACCGCGGGCCGGGAGGAAGACACCATACGCCGTAATGAAAAAAATGCATCGTTTTCGGATTCCGCAGTTGCTTTTCATGGGAATCGCTGTATATTTAACATTGTTATTTAATACGGAAACGGCTAATGTGAATATCCCAAGGAGGAAAGCATGAAAAAGATACTGACGACGATGTTGACCGCGGCGCTTCTGGGAGCGTTCGCCGAAAAACCCGATGATGCCGAGGCTCTGTATCAGAAAGCTGTAGGTTTTGCAGACAATGATGATTATGTTTCGGCGGTGAAATACGGCCGCATGGCTGCCGACCAGGGACACGCAGATGCCCAGGTCGGTCTCGGCATTTGCTATGCCAATGGCTATGGAGTAAAGAAGGATCCGGCCGAAGCTGTGAAATGGTATCACAAAGCCGCGGACCAGGGGCAGCCTGATGCGCAGAACAATCTCGGATTGTGCTATGCCGGCGGCAGTGGAGTGAAGAAGGATCAGGTCGAGGCTGTGAAATGGTTCCGCAAAGCTGCCGACCAGGGAATTGCCGATGCCCAGTTCAATCTCGGAATGTGCTATGAATCGGGCAATGGAATAAAGAAGGATCAGGCCGAGGCGGTGAAATGGTATCGCAAAGCCGCCGAACAGGGGCAGGCAGATGCCCAGAACAACCTCGGTTTGTGCTATGCCAACGGCAATGGAGTGAAGAAGGATCAGGCCGAGGCGGTGAAATGGTATCGCAAGGCCGTCGGACAGGGGCATGCGGATGCCCAGAACAATCTCGGATTGTGCTATTACGAAGGCAAGGGAGTAAGCAAGGATCTGGCCGAAGCTGTGAAATGGGTCCGTAAATCCGCCGAACAGGGGAATGCGGATGCCCAGCTCAACCTCGCAGCGGGCTATTATTATGGCAGAGGTGTAAAAAAGGATCTGGCTGAAGCGATGAAATGGCTTCGGAAATCCGCCGATCAGGGCAATGCCGAATCCCAATACTGTCTCGGCGTATTCCATAATTCCGGTGAAGGCGTCAAAAAGGATCCCGTCGAGGCGATGAACTGGTTCCGGAAATCCGCGGAGCAGGGCTATGCGGATGCCCAGTTCAATCTCGCGAAAGGCTATTATTATGCCAATGGGGTGAAGAAAGATCCGGCCGAGGCGGTGAAATGGCTTCGCAAAGCCGCGGACCAGGGGCAGGCGGAAGCCCAGTTCAATCTCGCCGCGTGCTATTATTATGGAACTGAAGTGAAGAAGGATCCGGCCGAAGCAGTGAAATGGCTGCGGAAATCCGCCGAGCAGGGTTTTGCGGAAGCACAGTTCAACCTCGCAGCGGGCTATTATTATGGCAAAGAGGTAAAAAAGGACCTGACCGAAGCGCTGAAATGGCTGCGGAAATCCGCCGACCAGGGATATGCTGAAGCCCAATTCAACCTGGGGTATTGCTATTATTCCGGCGAGGGTGTCAAAAAGGATCTGACCGAAGCACTGAAATGGTGCCGTAAATCGGCGGAGCAGGGATTTCCGGAAGCCGAATACAGCCTCGGATATTGCTATCAGAACGGTGAAGGCGTCAAAAAGGATCTTTCTGAAGCGGAGAAATGGTACCGCAAAGCTGCTGACCATGGTAATAAAGACGCCAAAGAAGCCCTGGAAAAGCTGAAAAAATAATGCCCTGTGAAAAGGGAACAGTTTATCACGGCTTGACGCTCGGGGCCTTCTGCGGGGGAGGGGCTTACGGTGAAGTCTATGTCTGCACGGATATCTCCGGACGGCAGCTCGCGGTCAAGATCGTTTCCAAAATAAAACTCGGCGACGACTGGGAACGCGAACTGCGCGGCGTGTCCAATTACCGGAAAATCACCGAGAATGCGCCGAATTTATTGCAGATCTATCACGTCGAAGAAGATGCCGACACGTTCTTCTACACGATGGAGGCGGCGGATTCGGTTTCGGCGGATTCCTACCGGGCCGATACCCTCGCGGAACGACTGAAAAAGGGGCCGCTGCCGCAGAATGACACTTTCAAGATCCTCCGTGCCATTTTCGACGGGATCAGGACCATTCACGAGGCCGGGTTCGCCCACCGCGACATCAAGCCGGACAATATCATCTTCGTCAAGGGCGCGCCGAAACTGAGCGACATCGGACTGGTTTCCTCGCTTTCGGGGACATTTACCCAGCTGGCGGGGACGCTCGATTTCCTGCCGCCGGAAGAACGCTCGTCCGAAAGCGGCACCGACCGGAAATCCCGGCAGAAAAACGACCTTTACGCCTTCGGGAAAGTGATCTATTGCGCCGTCACTGGATGCAGTCCGCAGAATTTCCCGACCGTCCCGAAGGAACTGCCGCTTACGCCCGAACTGAAATTCTTTCTGCGTCTGGCGTTCCGCCTATGCAACAAAGACCCGCTGCTGCGGCTGGATTCGCTGGAGAAAACCGAAGCGGAACTGGTCCGGATCGAGCGCAAACTGCTTTACGGGGAAACGTGGCGCGACAAGGTCGATTATGCGTTCCAGCACGGCTGGCTGACCTTCTCGGCCGGACTGGCGGGATTCGTTGCGTGGTCGCGGAAACACTGGATCTTCATGGGGCTGGCATTGATCGTGCTGAGTCCGCTGATCTGGCTGGCGCTCCCGGAAAAGAAATTCGACATCACGAAGGTCAAAAGCAGAAAATACGTCTATCAGGACGGCAAGCTTTCCATGACCATCCCGTTCCAATGGGTCGTCATGACCGAAAAGACTTTCCGCGGATGGATCAGCCGGGCGAAGTCAGCAGAAACTTCCAAGCTGAAACTTTCCGACCGGCAGAGGGATTTCATGTTCCGGAATGTCCCGCCGGGAACGGAATTCATTGCGGCGGAATATCACGGGGATTTCCTGTGCAATCTGATCGTGTCCTGCACCCGGTTGCCGGAAACGGACGTGTCGCTGGAACAGGAACTGGCGGGTCTGGGGGATGACGAGATCAAAATGATGATGAGGGAGACCTTGACGCGGGAATACCGCTTCCCGATCGAAATTTACGAAATCAGCCGAGGCAAAGCGAACGGTCGGCCGTATATCGAGGTGGATTACGCGTTCACCGGATTTTGCCGGACCTGCCGGCGGGTGGTGCCGCTGCGGAACCGTCTTTACACGCTCCAGTTCACCATGCCGCTGCAGGAAACGGAAAAATTCAGGAAGCAATATGACAGCGTGATATCCACGCTGAAAATCGAAGAGTGAAGTGCGTGGGGAAAATCAGCAGTTGTCCGGTTTCGGACGTGAACTGAAACGGAGGGAACGGAGGAAACGGAATAAAACGGAGAGCGCGCAAACAAACTCCGACCCGGGATGTCGGGAGTGCGTTTCTTGTCCGAATCGTCCATTCCCGAAAAGTTTTTTCCTTTCCGGTGTAAGAACCGCATTCTTGCGGGGAGTAGGTTGACAAAGAGGAGATGATCGACATGGCTTTTACAACAAGAAAATCGCTGCTGGCGAAAGTTCGTGCAGGAAACGAAGTGTCCTGGCGGGAGTTTTATGAGACTTACCGCCCGCTGATCATGCTGGTCGGCAATGACTGTTCGCTCCGGCCGGACGAGAACGAGGAACTGGTCCAGCAGGTGATGTGCGAACTGTTCACCAAAGACATCATCGGCAAATACGACCCCGATCACATTCCCGATGATGTGACGTTCCAGTATGACCCGAAACGGGGCCGTTTCCGGCATTTTCTGAAGAAGATCGTACGCAATCAGGCGATCAAGATCTACAAGAAACGGCTGGAATACGAGAATCTGGATGACGCGGCAGCGGTCTGCGGCGAAAACAAATTCGATGCGGTCTGGAACGAGGAATGGCGGAAACACGTGCTGAACATGGCGCTGGTCGAACTCCGGGGGCGGGTGCAGCCGGAAACATATTCGGCATTCGAGATGTATGCGCTGCAGAACCGGAAACTCCGGGAAGTCTGCGAATTTCTGGATATGTCGGAAACGTCTGTTTATACCGCCAAGAGCCGCTGCATCGCAGCGCTGAAAGATATCATCGCCAACCTGGAGGAGAAATGATGGAACATTACACGAAAGAGGAATTGGACCAATACCGCAATGGCGGAATGTCCGTGCTGCGGAAGATCAGCTGTGCCGCGCACTTGAAAAACTGTAAGAAGTGTGCTAAGTTACTGAAAGAACTGGAAGCGGACGACCAGCTGCTGCGCGACTTGCGCGGCAGTGTGGAACTGTTTCAACAGCTCGCACCGGAACCGAAAACGCATCGGTCGTCGAAACAGGTATGAAATATGAAATGAAACGGTCAGTATCATGAAAAACATCCCATTGGATCCGGAAGACCGGGCCAGGCAGAAAGAGATCCGGAAAAAAGTTGCCGAGGGCGATTCGCTGGAGCCATTGATGAAAGAGGACAGCGGACACGATTTGGAAAAAGAAACAGTCGAATTGATGGGGGATGTTGTGTCCTTCCCCCATGAAGAAGAACCAGAAGAAAAAAAAGAACCAGAAGAACAGGTTCCTCCACAATCGGTTTTTGGACGAACGATGGGGGTGATTTATTCGCCGAAGATTCTCAGACCATTGTCGAATCTGCTCAAAATGATCCATGTGGTCCAAGACGGCGACACGCTCAGTTCCATTGCCCGGAAATACGGGACCACGGTCGAGAAATTGAAGAAACTGAACCACTTGACCGATGAACAGGCAGGTCAGTTGAAGACCGGACAGAAAATCAGATACAAATGACCTGCAGGCGTTTCCCGAAACATCTGATTTTCGAGCTGACTGCGAAATGCAATTACCGCTGTCCGTTCTGCTATTGTGTGTGGCACGAGTTTCCCGAACTGGCGAAACCGGAACGCGATACGGCTTTCTGGATGGCGCTGCTGGATCGTTGCTTTGAACAGCAGGTCGACAATATCCTTTTCACGGGAGGTGAAGCATTGCTCCGGCCCGATCTGCGCGAATTGCTCACTTACGCCCGGAAACGCCTGCCTGACGCCGAATTGGGTCTGTTCACCAACGGTTCGCGGCTGACCGAGGAGATGCTGCGTTTCTGCCGCCGGAAAAAGGTCCGTCTTTCCACCAGCCTGCAGGGATTGTCCACCTACGGAGCGATGACCGGAACGCGGCGGAAATATTACCGGACGCTGGAATGGATCGCGCGGGCGGCGGAACTGCATTGGCCGATGTCGGTCAGTCTGACGGCGACCCGTTCGAACCGGCATGAATTTGCGGATATGTTCTGCGCGGCAGTGCTGTCCGGAGCCCAGAACATCCAGCTCGGAGCGATGATGCCCGAGGGCAGGGGGCGGGAGAATCTCGAATTGGCGCTGACCCGTCCGGAATGGGAGAAATTGAAGGCGGAGATCCGGGCTCTGCCGGATCAGGGAGTCCCGTATGGTTTCTGCGACGAACTGATCTGCGAATGCCGTCCCCAGCCGGCGGATATCCTGCGGAAATTCCGTGACCCGGTGCACGTCCCCTGCAAGGCCGGCCGTGAATTCGGGGTGATCGGTCCCAACGGAAAGTTCCGGAAATGTCTGCACACGGTGGACGCTTCCGAAATCGAATTGACATAAAATGTCCGATTCCGGGGAGTATATTGTTTTTTCAGCGGATTTTTTCTTTCCCGGTGTAAGAAAACCGGAATCAGTGCGATGTAAGTAAGAAGGAACGGAAAGATAAAGAAAGGAACGCGACAATGAAACTTCATCAGGAAAACCGGAAAAAACTGAATGCGATCCGGAAGGCAATGCTGCTGGGATTGCCGATCACGGGAATGATGCTTGCCGGCTATGCAGTCAAGGCGGCGGATAAAGAAACTTCGAAAGGGAATGATCCGGCAAAACGGAATACTCCGGCGAAAAAGACCTTTTCGATCGATACGATGAGTTTATTTGAGCGGCAGTTTACAACGGCGGGGATTTTTATCCCCCCGCCTGTAAAGATCGAGGTGGAGAAATACAAGGTCCGGGCGGGCGACACCTGGGAGAGCCTGGCAAAACGGCACGGGACGACGCTGGAGATCATGCTGCGGATCAACGGGATCCCGGCAGAAAAGGCATGGGATATCATTGCCTCGAAAAAAGTGCCGGACAACCTGAAGCTGGTTCCGGGACAGGAGATTTATGTGCCTGGGAAAAAGTAAAATGTGTCTGTGATAACTGAAAAAAGAGGTAAAAAAGAACGGTTTATGAATGTCGGAGACAGTTATCACGGATTGAAACTGCTGGCCTATTGCGGAGGCGGGGCCTACGGCGAGGTCTTTTATTGCGAAGACCTGACGCATAAGAAAATGGCCGTGAAAATCATTTCCAAGCAGAAGATCGGACTGCACTGGCGACGGGAACTGAAAGGGATCACCAATTACCGCAAATTGACCATTGACGCGCCGAATCTCCTCCGGATCTATCAGGTGGAAGAGGATGAGGAAAATTTCTTCTACACCATGGAAGCGGCCGACAGCCTTTCCTCAACCGAATACAAGGCTGACACGCTGGCTGCCCGTCTGGAAAACGGAGCATTGCCTGATAAAGATATCTTTCCAGTCGTCACCGGTATTTTTGCCGGGATCAAGACCATCCATGCTGCCGGCTTTGCCCATCGGGATATCAAGCCGGACAATATACTTTTTGTGAACGGCGTGCCGAAACTGGCCGACCTGGGGCTGCTTTCGTCCCTGAGCATGACCATGTCCGCGCTGGCCGGGACATTCGAATTCATTCCTCCGGAGATCCGATCCTCGGATGATTTTTCCACGCATGACAATATCTCACGGCAGAAATGCGATCTTTATGCGTTCGGAAAAGTCATTTACTGTATTATCACCGGGCGTGACGCATTGAGTTATCCCTCGCTTCCGGAGAATATTTCCCATTCGCTTCCCGTGAAATATTGCCTGCGGCTCAGCTGGCAGCTCTGTTCGTCCGATGCTGCAAAAAGGCTGGACAGTCTGGTCAATACGGAAAAAGCTCTTTCTGGAATCGAACATAAACTGCTGTTCGGCGAAAACTGGCTGGATAAATTCTGTTATCTGCTCCAGCAGTCGCAGCAGAATGACAGAAGTATTTTGACGGACCTGAGGAGTATCAGACTCCGGACTTGGACTCTTGTTCTTGCCATCCTGACAATTCTTTTACTGCGCGAAACCATACCGGAATATGAAATACGGGATTACCTGATCTTATTGTCATTGCTTATTACGGGAAATCAATCGCCTGATGTATTCTTGATAAACCGGACCATATCGTCCGTGAGCTTTATTCTTTTTTTCTGGCTGGTTTATTATCTTGCGTTCGACATCGCTGTCAAGCTGGTGCGATTATTCCGTAAGCGGAAATAGCGGTGGAAACGGCCGTTTGTGACGGCCAGTGACAAAATTACCGTTTTTTTTCAAAACTGCATTTGTTTTCTCAAAATGGAAACGTATATTAATATAGGCGGATAATTTGTTTGTTTCAAGGAGGGCGGATACATGAAAAAACTGATTGCAATGCTGGTTCTGTCGGCGGGTTTCGTCTGCACGGCTCAAGTTCCCAATCATTACAAAACCAACGCCAGCTCGACCTCGGGGAAAACGACCTATTATTACAACCGGAACGGCTCGGTCGCGGGCCGGGCACAGACGACTGGCAATACCACGTATTATTACAACGGCAACGGTCAACCTGCCGGCAGGTCCCGGACGACCGGCAACACGACGTATTATTACAACCGGAACGGCTCGGTCGCAGGACGGTCCCAGACGATCGGCAATACGACGTATTATTATGACAGCAACGGCAGACCCGAAGTCAGGACCCGGACGACCGGCAACACCACGTATTATTACAACCGCAACGGCTCGCCCGCAGGAAGGTCGACCAAGTCCGGCAATACGACGTATTATTACGACGGCACGGGCAAACCCGCAGGAAGATCCAACAAGTGATCCTGGCTGGATTTCCCGGCCGGGAGGTCGAATGTTCCGTATTTTCCCAGCCCGCTGATTTGACGTCATAGTGAAAAAAAACTTTTTTTCGAAAAAAATTTTTTTCCGCTTGCAAGAAAACCAATCGGGTGTATAGTTCGATAACAGAACGCGATAACGCGGTGCTCTTTCATTATCATCTCGAACGTTAATAATATTTGTTGAACACACAGGAGTACTGTGTCCGTATCATTAACAGAAAACGAGGTGAATGATGAACGAGAAAATCGATCCGAATCAGGAAACCGACAGCGTTTCCGCCGCAGCCGAAAATTCCATCTGGCTCTCCGATGCGCTCAACCGTAAGCCCGAACCGGCGAACCCGAATGAGTCCCCGAAACAGAAGATCTCGCTGATCCGCGCTTTCAAGGAACGTTCCCGGATCATCCGGCAGATCGATCTGATCAGCCGGCAGATCAGAGAGGAAAATTCCATCATCGAAGGCGGTCTGCGCAGCATCGACGTCCGGCAGTCCTACGCGGAATACACGCGGCTCTACTGCAAACTGATCACGCTCAAAAAAGCGATCAGCGGCGCCAACAACGGCATCATCGAAAAACTGGTGGAACTGGCGGAGATCAAATCGTTTTGCCGTCAGCTCAAGCTCATCTCTGCCCAGGATGGCAAACAGGAAACCCGCGGCTATGACGAATCGGAAGTGAGGGTCATGACCGCCGAAATCAAGAAAGCGGAAATCGCCGCGGAAATGGAAGCGCTGCAGACCCGGATGGATGTGCTGCAGGATGAAATCGACGAATTCAATGCCCGGACTCTGATCGAGTTCGAGCCTTGAATATAAATCCCGATGCGGGTTGTGCTTTTTAAAGATATGTTGCAAATTCGAGACTGGGACGATAACAGGAACTCCGCTCAAGCTCCGGCATGAATATAAAAAAAGCTGGAGTCAACGCACGGATTTCTCCGTAAATCCTGGTCGTCAAAACTGAAAACTCAGTGTAACAGCTGGCATCGGGTCGGGGACCGGACCTCAAAAATCCGGTTCCCGTTTTAACGTATTCTCTATTCGAATTCGCGAGTTCGCGCCGCACCCATCCCTCGCACGGCCAGCCGTTTTCCGGTCGGGTCGCGTCTTAGCGGACTTACTAAGAATACCATGAAAACTGGGAATACTGCAGCATTGCGGAATCCGAAACCGCTGTGCGAGATTTCAGCGCTGTGATCAGGTGATCCCGCTCCATGGCATGTCTTGCGCGCTCTCCGTATCCTCCGTTTCATTCCGTATTCTCCGTATGAGTTCGCGTGAAACCCCGCGCCCCACACCTTCCTGTTGAAGTGATTTTTTTTCAGTTTTCGGTTATTTTTTCCGTTTTTCCATTTGATTTTGTCGGAAAAGCGGTTTATATTGTGTAAAGTGACTGTTGATGAAACAGTCGGTGCTCATTATAACCGTTATATTTCAGCAAACGAGACTGAAACCGACCAAGTAAAAATCCTGTTTGCCACTGCCCTAGGCGGAATGTATCCGGTGAGATCGTGTGTACACATCTTGCCGGACGTTCTCTTGCATGGTGGTGGCGGTTCTTGGTCGGACCTCAGTCTCGGTGTTTGGGAAGTGTCCGGCTTTTTTCATTTTAAATTCCGTATTCTTTTCAAACCTGCTGGATCTTCGCAACGAAAAGTTGTGATCCAGAAATCATCGTTCCATCCCATTTTTCATTGCAAAAATTTTCGTCCGCGGATCCAGTTTTCTGGCATATCGCGGTTTTTTTTTGATTTTTTTCGGAATTTCGTGTAAGAAGGCGAAATTCCGGGGAAGTCAGTGAAAAAAAGGAGGTGAACTGCCCGGAAATATTAATCATTGACTCGCTTGGCACAAGCGCGCAAAAATCCTGCGAAAGTGGATTTCATTATCAGAAAAAAGCTTTTTTTGAAAGGACAATCAACATGAAAAAGAAAATCGTCGTCATTGCTCTCGGAGCTTTTGCTCTCATCGGAACCGCAGCGTATCTGAATGCACAAACGTCAAAACATTCCCACAGTGATGAAGGGATTTTACACTGCGGCATGAGATGCACTTTTTGCAAAGGCACCGGATTTAACGGCAATTTTAATTGCTTCGCGTGCAAAGGAACCGGGCGCAACGGCAGTTACTGAGAGGTTTTAATGCCGATCAATAAAAGAATGACTTTGCATGAAAGACTGTGCAGAGATATCGAATGTGCATGGCCAGGCATCTTTTACGATAGTGCTATGAAACTGTCTCATGAGATATACACAAAAAGCATATGTGAAAACTGCACCATCTATGAAGCTGGTCCGCAGCATCATATTGCGTTTGATGCAGATTCTCATGACGAGAAAGGCGCTGGTGATGTAAGAGACGCCATTACGGTCATCAAAAAGAAGTTCCCTGATTGTTCCAAATACAACTTTACCATTGGTGCGGTTGAGAATGGAAAACAACGGAATATTCTGCTGACGCTCGAATAACTGCCAGTAAACCTGAAAATCAAAGGTCATTTGGGATGCTTTACACGATTCTGCATAACATGCATACCATTGTGCTCTGTATGATGGTTTTCATGCTCTGTGGGTGTGAAGCATCTTTTATTTCCCTTTATAAATATGATAAGAACAACGATTTCCGATTCGACTCCAGAGGAAATACCGTTAAATCAAGTGATTTCATCCCTCCGGTCAGATCTTCTTCGGATATAAAAATGGAAGTTACCGACCGAGGCGAGTATAAGGTTGTATGGAAAGATTTTACCTACCAGGGAGCGCCCGGTGACCGAGTTTTCCCTGTTTATAACAACGGGGATCTTTTGTTTTTGCTGACAGAAAAGGATTCTGATTTCATGCAGCTGATGGTATGGGATCGAAAACAGAAAAACACTCGTTGTTATCCGCATGAAAATCGGGAAGCCGAATCCATTATCGGTGTAGGAACAAAACTGCATGGCATCCAATATGCCGGAGATGTATTATCCTATGATTATTTTACTTCTGAATTTCAGGAAATAGACCGGAATTTAAAGAGATATTATCAAACGGACAATCTGCTCTGGCGAGAGCATTCTCCTAACGGAGAACACTGGCTCGTTGAACTGTTTTTTCGTAAAAAGCCGTCTTTGAATGTCCTATGTGATATTCGCTCCGGGACATGGCGCGAGCTTTCGGAAACATGTCCATATAAACCGGATATGACACAGAAAAAAGAAGGGTTCCGGTTCATTGCCAGTGACGGACAGAATGTTTCTGGCATACTGTCTTTCCCTCCAATTCGATTTGGCACGCGGAATCTGCCGCTGGTTGTATTTCCGCATGGCGGACCGCAGGCAAGAAGCATGCTGATTTTCGACCCGCGCGTTGAGCAACTGACCCGAAACGGTTTTCTGGTCTTCCAGCCAAATTACCGCGGATCGACTGGACAGGGTAAACATTTTCGTCAAGCCGGTTGGGGGGTAAAGGGAATTTCCCGGGCTCTGGCGGATATCGCGGAGGGAACCGAAAATCTTATAAAAAAAGGTTATGTCGATCGGAATCGAATCGCAATTCTGGGCGGATCATGGGGCGCATATTGTGCTTTAGCTGCTGCAATGCTGTATCCTGATCTTTTCCGGGCAGTCACAGCTTTTTTCGGACCAAGTGATCTGGTCAGCATGCTGCATGAGTTTCTTCCGGAATCAGGAGCGAATCCGAATTTGGACCGTCTGCAATACGGGAACATTGATGATCCTGTTGTCGCAGAAAAATTAAAGAAAATTAGTCCTTTCTACAATGTGGATAAAATTCAGGCACCGGTCTTGCTGTATCATTTTCAACAGGATCCGGTAATTTCGTTTCAGCAGTCGGAACGTTTTGTCGATCGAATGAAATCATCCGGGAAGAAAATAATTTTTATCAGCGGACCGGGAAAACATGGATTTCCAGATTCTGCTGCGGAAGTTTCCGCATATCATCGGACAATCGACTTTTTTAGGGAAGTATTCCAGAAATGAAATGTTTCATCCAATATCTAATCTTCGGGATGACGCTGGTTATAGTTTCCTTGACTGCGGCTTCAATAATTGGATTGGTCTGTTATCTGCTGGGAACTTTATGTTTTCAGCAATTCCGTTGAAATCAATTATATCATTGTCGTTTCCTTTGGTTGACAAATATTAGATTATTGAAAGAAATAACCGATTTTCTCGTTAGCAAGGGGATACCATCTTACTATGACACAAAATGTTCGATCCTGGCCGTTATCTTGCTTTTTCAGGAAAAATTACCCCTCACTGGTGTAAGAAAACCGGGATTTTCGCGATGTTAGTAAAAGAAACTGATTTAAATGGAAAGGACAACAATGAAAATGGAAAACTGTGAAAAAAATCTTACCGGGACGGAATTGCTGCGCGTGATGACTGCCGCTTCACAGAAAAGAATTGCCGTTGCCTTGAATGCGCTGAAAGCCGAGGGACTGATCTTCGGCGCGGTCGCTGCCCTGATCGTGACCTTGTTTTTCCTGGATCCTCATGAATTCGAATCTATAAGGCGGCTGACCTGGCTGTATGTCATTTCCGCCCTGGGGGCAGGATATACCGTCTGGTGTGTCCGGAAGACCTGGTCGGCCCGGACGTTATGCTATTTGCTGACCGCTGTCCTCATGCTTTTAGTTTCGTGGAAAATCATCATGATATTTGCAGACTTGCTGATTTTTCAGGAGAAGCCGGATGAACAAATCGCATTTCAGCTGTTTCCGCTAAGCGCATTTCTGGGCGTGGCGGAAAAACTTTTATCCCTGATTTGCAGGCTTTGCGGCAAGCTGTTCGGTTTAGCGCTTATATTCATCGTGAATTCATTGGCGCTGAAGGCTTTGGCGGCCGATCTGCTTTGGGAAGGAGAAAACACGGTCAAATCGATCACGTTCAGGCATGAAAATATCTCCGTCAAAGAACGTCCCTTGAATAACCGACTGCTTTGGCTGGACCGGCTATGCGTCGTTCTGGGATGGATCTTCCTGCTGATGAATCTGATGATGGTTATCTTTCGCTGTGTCGGTTCGAACAGTAAATTCTTTGTCTGCATGAATGTATTATTCTTCGCCTATTACTGAAACGATCTTTGCCGAGGAAAACCGCTGAAACCGCGAACATACTGTTTTTTTTGAAAAAAACTGCTTGAAAGTATCAAAAAACGGAGTATGGTCCGGTATGAGACCCAACGCAGGATACCGCAAATGATGAAACTGAAACTTGTATTTATAATGCTTTGTGCCATTCTCGCCGTCAGCGCGGCGGAGCCGGACTTTTATGTCTGGCAGCGGCAGCAGTCTGCGGAGCTGGAACAGGCGGTCGCGGAATTTTACAAAACCTGTTCCGGCAAGCTCTATTTCCTGGCCGGGGAAATTGAAAACGACGGACGAACCATCCCGGTTTCACCCTTGAAAAAGGTCGATTTCAAACGGACCGTTCCGGTGGTGAGAGTCCATGTAAAGAATCTGTGGTGGAAGTCGCCCGCAGTTCTGGCCGGGGAGATCAGCAGTTTTTATGCCCCGTGGAAATCGGCTGGGGCTTTGCAGATCGACCTTGATGCACCGGAGTCGAGGCTGAATTATTACCGTGATCTGATGCGCGAACTGAGGACGCTCCTGCCGGGAACGGAACTTTCCGCCACGGTCCTGCCGTGTCATCTGATACACGATCAGACGTTCCGCGAACTCGCCGCACAATGTGATTTCTATGTGCTGCAGGTCCATGGTCTGACAGGTTGGGACAAAATATGGTCGATTTACGACCATGCGGAGGCGGTCAAGGCCGTGACGAAAGCCAAAGCGTTGAAACTGCCATTCAAGACCGCGCTTCCCCTGTATTGCAATTGGGTGGGACGCGGGCAGCTGGTCCAGCCCGATCTGGCGGACGTGAGCAAACTGGCGGCGGTTTGCGGCGAGGTGATCGGGTTCCGGCTGGGAATCCCTGGCGACGGAACAGCGCTCGATCTTGCAACCACGCTCGGAATCTGCCGGGGAAAAGGGTATGCACCGAAACTGGAATTTCGCTGGAAAAGGAAATCACACGGTCCGTGGAAACTTTTCGTTCAGAATAACGGTTTTTTCGCTGAGCGGGTTACGCTGAAATTGGATTTCAAAGTCCAGCCGGAGGATATGGACACGTTCAATCAGGCCTTTTTGAACGGCAAACGCGATGAATTGACCTTGACTCTGCCGTCGTCCGGAATGGAGAAAACGTATCTCTAGGTGCGGCCCGGCGGGAATCCGGACCAGGAACCTGATGTAAAAATCGAAAGGAAAGGAGACACCCGAAAATGAACTGCAAATTCAGAAATATCCTGTCGGGAGGACTGCTGGCCGTGCTGGCCGGACTGATCCCCCATGAAACATTCGGCTGTGGGCCGTATTTCCAGCCGCATTACATCAATGGAAGATCACCGTATCTGAAAGTATTCCGCGGAAAGGCGGCGATCCGGCGCCTGATCACCGATCTGGACGATCTGATCCCTGCATATCCGCAGGCTGCGGACGGCGTTTCCACTGAGGAAGCGGAAAAGATCGACTTCACGGCGGCCCTGGACCGTTACCTGCCGAAACTGCCGCCGGGCAGGAAAGAACAGTTGATCGCGGTATATATGAAATATATCAAAGACGGCGGCGATTTTCCGGAACTGCCGGAGGAACTTGCTGAGTTCCGGCTTTACCGGATGGGGGTCGAGGAGATGCACCGTGATAAGGAGGTAATTCCGCCCTCGTGGCTGAAATTGCTGGCTCTGCCGGAGAAATCCCGGTATTACCGGACGGCGTGGGTCCATTACATGCTGGGAAATTTCTGCTGGAATTGTAAAAAACTGAGGTCGGAATCCCTGCGTCATTATCCGGACTGCCGTGCCGTCGTCCGGGCGGGTTTTGCCGATACGGCGGGTCTGGTCAAGGGTTCTTACCGGAGAGAGTTCCTGCTGGAAAACGATCCGGTCCGGAAAATCCATATCGGACTCGAAGCCCAGCGGAATTGCCCCAAACTGGAACTGCTGGCACAGGAATATCTTGCGGTCTATGCGTTCCTGGATATGTTTTCGGAGTCGGATTGCGAACGGATGCTGGCGGATCCGGTCTGCCGGGAACTGCTGGCCGTTTTCGGGTGCAGACGGAAGGTTTTTCTGCGCGATGTGTGGAAATACAAATTCCGGAACGCTGACATTCTGGCCTGGCGTGCCTACGAGTCCGGGGATGTGGAAACGGCCGAAAAATATCTGAAACTGCGGACGCGCGACACGCTGCTTTCGACCTATATCGAGGCGCTGATCGCCCGTTACAACGGCGACAATGATCTGGCCGTCCGGAAACTGCGTCAATGGCTGGATTTTGCCTCGAAGATCGATCCGCGGGACCGGAATGATGTGGTGGCATACAAGCAGCTGCCGCATGATGCCAGCGACCCGTTCGACACGGAGCTGTCCTATCCGCTGGATAAGGATGTTTACGGTCTGCTCGGCAGTGCGCTGGTCCTGCGCAAGGATTTTGCCGAAGCGGCTGCCTTCTTCTACCGGGCGGGTCAGACCGAAAGCGATGTGCCCCGTCTGGCGGAACGGTTCATGACGCTCGCCGAACTGGCTGCGTTCGCGGATTCCATTGCGGACGATCTCAATTCGACGGACGAGGAAAAACGCTATGCGGCCGGAATGGTCCGGCATCTGACCGCCCGGCGGGCCTTCCGCGAGGGCAATTTCGAGCTGGCGAAAAAATATATGCCCGAAAAATATAAACCGGCGCTGGAACAGTATCTGACTTTCATCCGGCAGTCGAAGGATCTTTCCAGATCATACAATGACCGGGCTCTTGCGTTTTATCATGCGGCGAAAATCATGCGCTGGCATGGCATGGAACTGTGCGGAACGGAGGGCGATCCCGACGATTTCGCTCACGGCGGAGGTTTCGGGATCGAGGCGGATTTCGAGGACTGCCCCCACTGCAAATACGATCCGAAAACCAATCAGTGGACCAATATCTGTATGAAACACCATGAGTTCTATGGTTCGATAAACAGCGAGGAACGGTTCTACCAGGAAGGCGAACGGCTGCCGGTGCCGCGGAACCGGCGTTTCCATTACCGTTACCGTGCTGCGGAACTGGCGGAGAAGGCGGCCGAGCTGGCACAGGACGCCGATCTGCGGGCGCTGGCCAATCTGTTCGGCGGGGAATGTCTGCGTATCCGGACGCCGCGCAAGGCGGATGTCTTTTACAAACGGCTGGTGAAGAATTCGCCATATTCCGACATTGCGAAAATCGCTGACAATCTCCGCTGGTTCCCGACCTGTCCGGTATTGAAAGAGGAAATGAAATCGCTGAAACCCCATAAATCCGTTGCCGAAGTGAAACAGCTGCTGCGTCTGGCGGTGGCGGAACTGAAAGTGGACGATGATAAAGAACAGTGGAATTCCGGAACGCAAAGGAAAAACGGAGTGCCGCATTGAAAAAATCAAAAATGCTGTAAGAACCGCCATTTTGCCGACAGTAAGTGAATATCGGCAGGAATCAAGCCGGAAAGGATAAAAGGAACATGAAAATGAGAACATTTCTGATCGGAAGCATGCTGCTGGCGGCAGCGGGGATCTTTGCGGCGGAAAACAATCCGCTGAATGCAGTCGTAAAACTGGAAGTGCGGACCTCGAACCCGAATTACATCGCCCCATGGCAGCAGGTCATGGACGGGTCAACCGGGTCGGGCGTGGTCATCGGTAGCCGCCGGATCCTGACCAATGCGCACAACATCGCCAACAGCACGATCATCACGGTCCGGAAACACAATACGGATACCATTTACACCGCGAAAGTGGAATTTGTCGATCACGGCTGCGACCTGGCGACGCTCCTGGTTAATGAGCCGGAATTCTATCGGGACATCACGCCATTCGAGATCGGGGAAACCCCGCCGCTGCAGGCGGAAGTGCTGGCGATCGGTTATCCCATCGGCGGAGACGGCCTTTCCATGACCAAAGGAATCGTCTCCCGGATCGAGAACCGGATGTACAGCCATTCCCTGCGGAATCTGCTGGCGGTCCAGCTGGATGCCGCAATCAATCCGGGCAACAGCGGCGGTCCGGTTTTTTACGGGAACAAAATTGCCGGAATTGCGTTTCAGGGCCACCGCAAGGGAGAAAATCTCGGATATATGATCCCGTGCGAAGTCATCCGGCATTTTCTCAAAGACATCGAAGACGGTCGGGTGGACGGCTGCGGTCTGCTGGGATTTATGTATGCCCCGCTGGAAAATCCGGGTATGCGCGCTTATTACAAAATGTCCCCGGAGCAGACTGGAATGCTGATCACCGAGGTGAACCCTCTGACGGAAAAAAACTCGCCGGGCGCAATCAAAATCAATGACGTGCTGCTTTCCATTGACGGATACAAGGTCGCGAACAACGGCAATATCCGGCTGGCGAACGGCGAACCTCGGCATTTCAGTTACCTCCTGCTGAAGAAACAGATCGGGGAAAAGGTCAGACTGACCCTGCTGCGTTCCGGCCGGGAAATCACCGCGGAACTGCCGCTCCGCAAACCGGATTATTACATGATTCCCGTCTATGACCGCGAAATGGATTATTACTGTTTCGGAGGGATCATTTTCACCACGCTGACCAGCAATTATCTGGCTGCCCTGGGAAAAAATGCCCCGGACGCCCTGACTTCCCAGATGGTGAAGGGAAAAGATTTCGAAGACAGCGAACTGGTGGTGCTGACCATGGTGCTGGGCGATGAAGTCAATATCGGCTATCAGGATATCATAACGGAACTGGTTTCCAGCGTCAACGGAGTCAAAGTGCGGAATCTGAGGCATCTGATCGAACTGCTGGAGGCAAAGAAGGAAGACTACGCGATCATCCGGTTCCATGAGGAAAAACGTCCGATGGTGCTGGACCTGAAGCAGTTCCGTGCCGCCACGCCGCGGATCCTCGAAAAATACCAGCTTCCCGCCGACCGCAGCCGTGCCTACCGGAAGGGAAAGTGATTGCAAAACAGACCTCTGATCCGGTCCTGCCGCGGTTACTTGAACAGATTGATCCCTTCGGGTTTCTTTTTCAGGGTCCGGACGCCGAAATTGGACGGCCAGTAACGGATGGCATACAGACTTGATCTGAGGTAGATCACTTCCACGAAATCAAAACGGTAGGGGATGTCCGGACGGCCGATCTCCCGCAGATAGGTGAACGCCGCCCGGTAGATCCGGCGTTTCTGGGCCGGACGGATCCGGCCTTTGAGCTGACGCGCCCGTTCTGCCGTCTTCGCCCGGCGGGTCTTGACCTCGGCGAAAACCAGACAGAAACCGTCCCGCAGGATCAGATCGATCTCTCCCTTGGGCATCCGGTAATCGCGCAACAGAATGTCGCAGCCGGAATTACGGTACATCCTTTCGGCGATGCGCTCTCCGGCCGCACCGAGGCGGAGATGGGCGGCTCTCAGGCGGGCGAACCCCTTCTGCATCGTTCAGTCCGCTTCGACTTCGTAAAGCGCCCAGGTTTTCGACTGGATCCGGAACGAGGTGCGGAGCAGGTAATTGCGCTCGAAACGCTGCAGGATCTCCGCGCTGACTTCTTCCGGATCGGCGCTGGTGAACGGAGCCAGAACCAGTTCGGAATCGGACTTGACCGGAGAGTCTTCGAACAGGGCGATCAGACATTTTTCCGCCGCGGCCGCACCGACGAAGCGCATTTTACGCTGGCGTTTCATGCAGGCAGTCAGCATATCGCCGACTTCCTCCGGATCGAACACGATGTCATCGAACGGGACGCGGACCTGTTTAAGCATAATACACCTTTTCCCCGGCTTTGGGCGCCGGATACTTTTTTGAATTCAGTCTGGCGGCGTCTGCGTCATCGCAGACCAGGGCTGGGGAGATCTCCACGATGCAGTCGGGCGAACCGTCGGCTTTGCGCGGGACCTTGATTCCGGCCAGTTCGAGCCGACGGGCATCGCGGGCGCACATGAGTTCCCGGCAGGATTCGGCGGAATCGACACCGGTCTTGTTCTTGGTCGGGGCGAAATGTTCGGCCCGGCAGCCTTCCAGGATCATGGTTTTCGAGGCCAGCGGGAGCGCGTCGAAAATAAAGGATTCGAGCTTGACCGCGTTCGGCTCTTCGGGTTTGACGATCTCGCCGGCGGCATTGAGGAACGGCACTTTCTTGTCCGCCCGGTGCCAGGGCAGGTTGAGCTTGCCGTCCGCGGTGAGTTCTTCGATGAAATCGCGGCTGATGACGTGCATGGCCGGACTGCCCGCGAGGAACGCCAGTTCGCCGTCGGCATTTTTCTTCTGTGCGAGCTCGTCGGGCATGTCGCTGTATTCGATGATATGGAGCCGGCCTCCTGACATGCAGAAATTGCCGAGCTTTTCGAACGCATTGGTTTTAGGCAGCATGCGGGCGCTCATGCGGGCGCCTTCCAGACAATGGAGGCCGAGGAAGAGCACATCGGCCATCGGGACCAGGGGATTGTCCACCTGGAAATAGGAGATGTATTCGACACCGAGCCGTTTCATTTCGTCCAGCGCACCGGATTTTTTGAGGGCGAGCAGTGTTCCGCCGTGACCGTTGGGCGAGAGCGCGAGCGAATCTTCGGCGCCGAGCAGCAGCTGACCGTCGTAACCGATGGCCGGCATGGTTCCCTGCGTGAAGAAATGGACGGAATCCGCGGGCAGGGAGAAATAATCATGGGTCTTGAAAAATTCCCGCGTCGCCCGGTCGTTGAGTTCGCTGGTCATGATATACCAGTGGAGCACATGGCCGTATTTTTCGGCAAAACGGCCGATCTCTTCGGCGAAATACTGGAAGAGGGTCTTGCCGGTCACGGGACAGATCGGATAGGTGCCTTTGGGCCCGTCGAATCCCAGGCGGGTGCCTTGTCCGCCCGCGACCACGAGCATGGCGACCTTGCCGGCGGCGAGCAGTTCATGGCCTTTGGCCTCGGCTTTGCGGTAGTATTCGGCCTGGGCGTCGTTTCCGGGCTTCAGCCGGAAAAACGGGGCAGGGGAGAGATCGGCGGGGATCGCGGTCTCCGGTTTCTGCAGCACATATTTGCCGATTAGGGAATCGAGTTCGTCGAAATCGATCTCAGCAAGCTGTTTTTCGAGCTTGGCGCGGGAATCGGGTCCGATTTTTTCAAGGTGTCCGGCGATCCGGGTCTGCCGGTGGGCAAGCAAGGTTTCTTTCCAGTTCATATATGTAACTCCTGCATGATTTGGATTGACGATAATATATCACGTTTCCGGTTCGGGGGCAAATCCGGAAACGTTATTTTTTACATTCGGGCAGAGCCAGCCCGAGTTCGGCGGCGATCTTCCGGCAGTCAAGCAGATGACAATCGGCCTGACCGAATTTTCCGCGGACGATCGCTCCCGCGGCATCGAACCGTGCTTCGCAGCTGCCGTAAAAGGCATTGCGTCCGCCGGCATGGCGGAATTGTGGAACGGAATGGACCTGGCCGTCGTAATCCACCACCTGCAGATACTGCGGTTCGGTGCGGCGCATGTTGGGGAGCTTCAGCCATTCATCCACGCCGTGGAGGAAGGTGTTGCAGCTGATGCCGGTGCCGATGAAGAGGATCTTGCCGCTCCGTTCGAGCAGCCTCCACCACGGCGACCCCTCGGGTGCTGGCGTGAGTGCTTTCTCATGGCCGGCGGTGAATTCCGCGGCGTCCCGGCCGAACGCGGCCAGGGAATGGGTCGGATGCAGACTGCGGATCACTCCAGGACGCTGCCGGAACAGCTGAGGCAGGATGCCGACGCAGGACGGTGTTTCGCGGACATCAAAGATGGGTTGAGCGGCATTGACTTTGCCGTAAGAGAGGGTCGGGAACACCAGCAGCCCCTCGTCGCGGAAATAATCCATCAGCATATCGAGCACGGCATCGGCGCCGCCTTCCACGGGTCCGATGGCTTTCATGGAAGAGTGTATGAGCAGGGTGTCCGAGGGGCGGATCCCCAGTTTTTCCAGATCTTTTTTCAGTTGGTCTTTGGTGATCATGATCATTATATCCTTTTTTGATGAGTTTGACTATTGTGAACGCGGACCGTAAAAAGTCTCGCTCAATCTGAATTCCGGTTCGGGCAGGGGCTGTCCGGCCAGAAATTGCCTCGTCAGGTTCAGCGCTTCCTCAAAACGGTCCGGGCTGAACCAGTAAATGGGGATGCCGTTGCGTTCCATGTTGCGGAACCAGGAATCCTGCCGTTTGGCGAACTGACGGATCCTGATCAGCAGCTGGTCTCGCATCTCCTGAAACGTGAGTTTTCCCTGCAGGTGAAGCGCCATGTAACGGTATTCGAGACCGAAGAATTCGAGCCGTTCCCAGGAGACACCCTGTTCATGCAGGCGCACGGCTTCATCCAGCATGCCGTTTGCGAGCCGGGCATCAAGGCGCTGTTCGATCCGCCGATGCAGTTCGGCGCGGGTCCGCAGAGTTCCCAGGACCAGAAAATCGTACTCGGGATGGCTTTCGTTGGCGGAACGGAGCAGCGTCTGATCGGGATTTTCTTCGAGCTGTTCGAGACGGCGGATCAGGCGGATGCGGTTGTCCGGTTCGCGTTTCAGAATCTCCGAGCCGGGTTCGCGTTCCGCCAGCAGACGGCGGAGCTCCTCTGTGGAAAGTTCGCGCTTGGCCTGGCGTCCGGCGGGATCGGGCGCGCCGCCCTGAAGCGTGTAGGAGCGCAGGATCGAATCGAGGTAAAGCGCTGTGCCGCCGCAGATGACTGGCAGGCGGCCCCGCTCATGGATTGATGCGACCGCGGCATGACAATCGCGCATGAATTCCGCCAGGTTATACGGATAGTCCGGCTCGACCGTATCGATCAGATGGACCGGAATGCTGCGGCCGGAGGGCAGGGTGTATTCGCCGATGTCCTTGCCGCTGCCGATATCGAGTCCGCGGTAGACCTGACGCGAATCCGCGCTGATGATTTCACCGTCGAGTTCCGCCGCCAGATGGACTGCAAAAGCCGTCTTTCCCGTCGCCGTTGGACCGGTCACAACCGCGATTTTGATCTTTTTCATGAGCAAAAAGCCTTTTTTTTCAAAAAAAATCACTGAATATTGACAATATATCACAAGTTTGACTGGTAATCATCCCGAAAAGAGGTTAAATTACCAAAAAAATCAAAAAAAAGTTTGAAAACCAAGGGAAAAAAATGGAAATGCAGAATACAATCGCAGAGGAAGTCAGCTTCAGCGGCATCGCTCTGCATACCGGAGTGCGGGTCCATATGACCATGAAGCCGGCTCCGGCCAACACCGGGATCGTGTTCCGGCGCACGGATATGAAAGGTTCTCCGAGCGTAAGGGCCCACGTTGCATGCGTGATCGACACCCGCCGGGCCACGACCATCGCCTCGCTGTCCAAGGCTTATGTGGTGCTGGTGGAGCATGTGATGGCCTCGCTCCATGCTGCCCAGGTCGATAATGTATTCGTGGAAATGGACAGTGCGGAACCGCCCATCGGCGACGGCAGCGCAGTCCCGTTCTTCAATATGATCAAGCAGGCCGGGCTGAAACAGCTCGACGAACCGGCGAAGATCTGGAGCTGCGACAAGATTGTTTCCTATGAAAACAACGGCACGACCATGGTTGTCCTGCCGAGCGATAAATTCAAGATCACCTGCACGGTGGAATTCGGCGATACGGCGCTCGGGACGCAGTTCCTTTCCCTGGAAGTGACGCCGGAAAGTTTCGAACGGGAACTGGCGCCCTGCCGCACCTTCGCCTCCTATAGCGATCTGTCCCAGCTGTTTGCCGCCGGCCTCGCCAAAGGCGGCAGCCTCGACAATGCGGTGATCCTGCATGAAGGCGCCATCATCAGCAGCGAAGGTCTGCGTTTTCCGAATGAACTGGTGCGGCACAAGATGATGGATATGGTCGGCGACATGTTCCTTTCCGGCAAGCGGATCCACGCTCACATCGTGGCCGTGCGTCCCGGGCATCCGTCGAATGTGGAAACCGTCAGGAAAATGCTTGCGGCGACCGGTGAATTGCCGGCGGGACTATAATGCAGTTTTTGAAATTTTTATATAAGGAGATTTTTGAAAAATGAGTATGGTGTTGGATTCCAATGCATTGCGGGCAATGATCCCCTGTCGGCCGGACATGGTTCTGCTGGACAAGGTCGTAATCGAAAGCGAGATCCGCGCGGTCGGTCAGAAAGGCATTACCATGAACGAGATGACTTTCCTGGGTCATTTCCCGAATCATCCGATTTTCCCCGGCGTGCTGCAGATCGAAGCGATCTGCCAGCTGGCGGAGGTCCTGCTGCGCAAAAAACTCGATCCCGAACTGAAGCAGGATTTCTTCCTGAAATCCCTCCGCAAAGTCAAATTCCGCCGTCCGAACAATCCCGGCGACCGGATGATCATCGAACTGGATGTCACTGCGGTCAACGGCGGCAGCGCGGATTTCGTCGCCGTGGTCAAGAACGGCGCCGGTGTGGCCTGCAATGCGCAGGGCACCGTGGCGATCCGCCCGAAAACTCCGGACACCACTCCGATCCGTCCTTTCGGCGAATTTGACAAAGGGATCAACTGCATCATGGATGCCCCGGCGATCCAGAATCTGATCCCCCACCGTTTCCCGTTCATGATGGTCGATTATGTCTGCCAGCTGCAGGGCAACCATGTGATCGGAGTCAAAAACCTCACGCAGGGCGAACAGATCCTGCGCACTTACGAGGATGGGTATTGTGTCCTGATGGGTGCGGTCCAGGCGGAAATAACCGCCCAGACCGGTGCGATCTACATGCTTTCCCGCGAAGAAAACCGCGGCAAGCTGGCTTATTTCATGGGAATTGACGATATGCAGCTCCACCGTCCGGTATTTCCGGGTCAGCAGCTCCGCCTTGAGATCGATATGCCGGACACCAAATCCAAATTCGGCAAAGGACAGGGCTGCCTTTATGCGGACAACGAACTGGCTTCCGCTACGACCATGCTGTTTGCGATCGTCGATCCCTGAGCCGTTTCCCCAGTCATAAAGCAAAACGCCGACGGTGCAGACCAGCCGGCGTTTTTTATCGCGTGCGCCCGGGTGCGGGCGCATCATTTTTCTTCACCTTATTCGAAGATGAACGCCCCGTATCCTTCCGGATAATGGAAGGCCGGGATCTTCTTCCACGTCAGCCAGCAGGGATGGCTGGTCCAGTCAGCGCATTTGTAGACATTGCCGTACCACACCTGACCCGACAACGGCAATTTGACGCCGGCACGTTTCATGAAAAAGGACAACGGGATCTGCAGTCCCAGCCGCCAGGTGACCGGCTTTTCGATCTCGCCCGAAAGGTCGCGCGGCAGCGTGGAGAAACGCTTGATCTCACGCAGTTCCTCCTGGGTCACCGGACCCATCTTCAGCCGGGTTCCCTGACGGATGGCCTCATACAGCAGCAGCGTCCCGATGCAGTTGCATTCGAAATTGAAATAAGGTCCCTTTTTGTCCGGCTGGATGAAAAATTCCATGCAGCTGTCCAGACACACCATATTCAGATCGTTCTTGAACGTGCCGCGCACATACCGGTCGCGCACCTGATAAAGGACATATATATATTGATCATCATACTGGATCTTGGCCCGGGCGTCCGGCCGGAATCCGGATGATCTGCCGTTGACCATTTCCCAGCCCATCCGGATCTCCGGAATGTTTTTCCATTCCTTGCCGTCCCACGGTGAAGAGATTTTGACCGGACCGGCGGCCCGCTTGACTGTATAGACCGATTCGTCGGGCGTGCCCGGCAGTTTCTCCTGTCTTTCGTAATAGAAGGTCAGCGGACGGTTTTGCGAATCGACTTTCGGAATGGCCACGCGATACTGATACTGCTTGCCGAGCCTGGCCGGTTTCCCCGCATCGGGCTGTTCATTCCCGCTGCAGCGGCTGACATTGATTTCCCATGGATCGCCGTAGTCCGGCTTTTTGCCGCAGGTGTTCACGTCGATGGCGATCTCCGCTTCCCAGCGGCGGCCGACAATGCATCTCGCCAAGGCATGGGTCCTCTGCCCGTTCCAGCCGAGAAAACAGCCGTTCTTCGCCAGTTCCTCCGGATCGGACGAGCCGTCGGCAAAATTCCCGCAGCGGTCGACTGCCGCCATATAGCCGTTTTTCCCCATCGGATTGAATTCGATCCGCACATGTTCGGAGCGGAAAATCGCCGGATCGTCCGGCCGCAGGATGGCTTTTTCCAGCTTGGGCATGTTCGGGTCATAACAGCGGACTGCCGCAAACATCCGGGTGCGGTCTTCGCTGAACGCCAGTGAAAATTCCGTCCTCCGGTCCGCCGTTCCGCCGGGAACTGTAAACCATTTTCCGTATTTGGAGAAATCTCCGTCGCAAACCGCTTCCTTCGGCAGGATCTTTCCGGTGATCAGCGTGCCGTCCGGCTCAGGCTGGCTGAAGAAGGTTTTCAGCGGCGCGAATGCTTTTTCCAGGTCTTCGATCCGCCGGCGGTAAACCGTGTCCGGAGCCGTCTTCACTTTGGCTTTCGCCAGGAGTTCGAACCAGAAATCCAGATCAAGATCGCGCACCTTTTCATTCAGGATCGAAACGGACCGTTTGTCCTGCTGCGAGGCCAGGTTTTCCGCATAGGTCAGAAAAGATTTCATCTCCGCAGCGGCCGGACCGAACCACAGTCTGCAATATTCATTCAGCAATGCTTTCAAGTCCAGATCGGGATCCCAGAGCAGCTTGCTGTTCACATAATACATCAGATGGGTCAGCGGCACTTCGGCCAGACGGTTCGAGGCGAAACCGGCATCGATCACCACGCCGGAGACCAGCGGACGCTGCGCTTTGCGGATCTGCTGCAGACCGTGCATGAACCAGAAGCCCTGACGCGGAGCCGCGGCGCATCCGAACTCGTTCCACCATTCGCGCTGCTGCATCGGATATTTGCCGAACCAGTCCGCCAGATCGGTGATCTGCTTTTCATATTTGACCCGTTCTTTCTGCAGCGCATAGAGAACCACGCTCTGGCTCTTCGGTTGGAATTTTAGATTGCCGGTCAGCTTTTGCCGGTATTCTGCAAGCGGAAAACCCGTGCGGCAGATCAGGATCCGGTCCGGATGCGTTTTCCGGACTTCCGCCGCCACCGCCAGATAGAAGGCGGCCATGATGTCCTCATTCACCGGCTGCGGAAAAACTTTTTTCGTATGCCAGGTCTCCAGATCCCGTTCGTCGTTGGTGCCGCGCAGGGACGGCAGGACCAGTTCCAGTTCTTTCATGTCCGGGTTGGCGTCGAACATCCGGCGCGCATACTCGGCACAAGCCAGCTGGAAACTCCGGTCGGTGAAACGCGGAAAGACACAGCCGTCGTTGGTGAGCAGGCGGTTCCCTTTTTTATCCATGGCCGCCCATTCGGGCCGGGCGTTGCTTTTCAGGACGGCGGCGAGCGGCAGCACTCCGGCCGGTTTCAGGCTGGAACCGCTTTTCAGCCGGCGGAACCACATGGCGCTTTCAGAATCGCGGTCCGGCGCTCCGCTGCAATACACCCGCCGGGCAAACGCCGCGGTTTTCGTTTCCCGGAAATCCTTCACGCTGATGGATTTCAGGTTCGGAATGACGGTGCCGTCCGCATACGGTGCATAGAAACGGACTCCGAGATGTTCCAGAAATGCGCTGACCGCATGCATCGGGCCGCAGTCTTCTTCGGCAAAAGCGGATTCCGGGCTTCCGGACAGGAGCCTGCTCTGCGGATGCAGATCCTTTTCGTAAAGTGACTTGAGCGGCTTGAATTGCGTCACCGGTCCGGTCAGCACGGCCAGATTGCCTTTGACCTGGATATCATATCCGGACCGTTCGAAAACCGGCATCTTATATCCGGCCTTGCGGGTGACCTCACTTTCCCCGACGCAGATCAGGTTTTCGGCCTGCACCCGGTCCGGCGGGACGATCCGGAGTTTTGCCCCGGAGATATTTTCCAGATGCAGCTGCAGGTCACACGCGGCCAGCAGAGTCCCTTCCGGGGCATTTTCCGCAACCACGATTTCGGAAACCGGCTTTCCGTCTTTGACCAGATCCATGGCGGACGCGGTCATCGCACTCAGGACGGCCGCGCATATCAGACATTTCCAATTCATCTCATATCCTTTCGGTTGAAGTTCATGGCAGCAATATAATTCCGGTCTGCGGGAAAAGCAACCCTGAAACGGATTTTTGACAAGCCGTTTTTCGAAATGGGCCGGTTCCCGCTGAAGGCGGAAAAATGTTTTCGTTTTTTTTGAAAAACCCCTTGCTAAAATCACGGTCCCGAAGTATATTACAGATTCCGAAACGATGCAAACAAGGAGATTTTGCTGATGAAGGTTTTCAATTTCAACGCCGGTCCGGCCATGCTGCCCTCTGCAGTCATGGAAAGAGCTCAAAAAGAATTCTGCGATTTCAACGGAACAGGATGCGGTATCCTGGAACATTCCCACCGCGGTTCCGCTTTCCAGGCTGTTCTGGACAGCTGCAATCAGAATATCCGTGACGTCTTCGGCGTCTCTGCCGATTACGATATCGTCTACATCCAGGGCGGCGCCAGCATGCAGTTCGCGATGATCCCGATGAACCTGATGCAGGGCGCGGCCGATTTCGTCGATACCGGCACGTGGTCCTCCAAGGCCATGAAGGAAGCCAAAGCGTTCGGCGAAGTCCGCGTGGCTGCCTCCAGCAAGGAGACCAAATACGACCATATCCCCGATTTCGCGGAATGGAAGCTCACCGATGACGCCAGCTATGTGCACATCACCAGCAACAACACGATCTACGGCACGCAGTACCGGTCGTTCCCGAAGACCAAGGCTCCGCTGATCGCCGATATGTCCAGCGACATCATGTCCCGCCGTGTCAACGTGTCCGATTTCGGCATGATCTATGCCGGTGCGCAGAAGAACCTCGGCCCCAGCGGCCTGGCTCTGGTGATCATCCGCAAGGATCTGGTCGCCCGCACCCCGGAAAACATTCCGACCATGCTGAAATATACCACCTACACCGAAAACAACTCCCTTTACAATACGCCCCCGACCTTCGGCATCTACATGATCAAGCTGGTCACCGACTGGATGAAGGAAGTCGGCGGTCTGGAAACGATCGAAAAATGGAACAACGAGAAAGCCGCTGTCCTGTATAAGGCGATCGATGATTCCAACGGTTATTTCCGCACCCCGGTCAAGAAGGACAGCCGTTCGTTCATGAATGTGGTGTTCCGTCTCCCGACCGAGGAACTGGAAGCCAAGTTCCTGAAAATGGTCACGGAAAACGGCATGATCGGTCTGAAGGGACATCGTTCCGTGGGCGGTCTCCGCGCCAGCATCTACAACGCCATGCCGCTTGAAGGCGTGGAAAAACTGGTCGATCTCATGGAGACCTTCCGGAAAAACAATTGATTCGGAAGTAGAAGGCGGACGGGGTTTTCCCTCCTGTCCGCCTTCCAAAGCAGAAAAGGAGGGAAAAAATGCTGCAAAAATATTCTGTTCAAAACGGCAGACTGGTTCAGAATGCTCCGGGCTATCCCCGGATCAGGGTTTACAACCGGCCGGACGAAACCGAGCGGCGCTTCCTGATCGATCGATGCGGTCTGGATGAACATACGCTTATTTCTTCGATCGACCCGAACGAGACTCCCCGTATCGAATTCGAAGAAAATCACGCCGCCATCATCGTCAAATATCCGAAGAATTATTCGGCAGAAGACAATTATTTTTTCCGTGTCAAGTCCATGGGGATCTTTCTGTTTTCCGCCGAGCAGTCCATCGTGATCGTATTGGATGATGACCAGTTCATTTTCCCCACGGGGAGGATTTCCGGTTTCCAGTGCCGGACGCCGCAGGATGTCCTGCTGCGTCTGCTTTACCAGATCATCCGGCATTTCGAACAGCACCTGCGCACCATCAACACCGTCAGTGATGAGCTGGAACATGCTTCCAACGGCTCGATGGAGAACAAGAATCTCCTGAGCATGTTCACCTTGGCGAAAGGTCTGGTGTATTATCAGAATGCGCTGAACGGCAACCGGAGTCTGATCGAACGCATGAAGAGTGCGGAAGCCGGCACCGGTGTGCGGATGATCGGTTTCACAGCGGAAAATCTGGAACTCCTCGAAGACTTGGCAATCGAAAACCAGCAGTTCCTCGACCAGGCCCGGATCTACTACGAAGTGCTCGGCGGCCTGCTGGATGCGCGGGCCTCGATCATCAACAACGACCTCAACGTGATGATGAAGAACATGAACGCCATCGTGATTGCAATCTCCGTTCCGACCTTCTTCACCGGCGTGGGCGGCATGTCCGAATTCACCGCCATGTTCGCCGGGAAAGCTCCCTCGTATCTGGCCTATCCGCTGTTCTTCGGTCTCATGGTCCTGCTGGCGCTGGTGATCTACTGGCTGATCCAGCGGGCCTACAGTTCCCGATGAAAGGAGGCTTCCCATGCCTATTTACGAATATATCTGCGAAAAATGCCGTCATGAATTCGAAGCGCTGGTGCCGAATTCGAATTCCGTTCCGGCGGACGGCTGCCCGAAATGCCATTCCGCCAAACTGAAACGGAAACTTTCGACTTTCGCCGCCCGGGTCCCGGCAGGAAACGGCTGCGCCCAGGCCGCTGATTGTCCCCATGCCTCCCACAGCTGCGGCTGCGGTTGCGGCTGCGGCGGACATCATCACCATTGAGGCCCGCATGAATAAGAAGCAGCTGGCTGCCCTGATGGAAAGTCTCGGCGTGGCGCCCAGCAAGAAACTCGGCCAGAATTTCCTGGTCGATCAGAATTTCGTGGAAAGCATCGTCCGGGACGCGAAGATCAGGCCCGATGACCGGATCCTCGAGATCGGTCCCGGGTTCGGAGCCCTGACCGGCCTGCTGCTCGACACCGGCGCCCAGGTCGCCGCCATCGAATTCGACCGCAAGCTCGCCGCCTGGCTCCGCGAACGCTACAAAACCACTTCGCTGAACCTGATCGAAGGCGACGCCTGCAAAGTCAATATCCCCGCCATTTTCGGCGAAGACACTCCCTTCCGGCTGATCTCCAATCTCCCTTATTCCGCCGGCACCGTGATCGTGGCCAACATGCTCACGCTGAAAACCCCGCCGGCGGAAATGCTCGTGATGCTCCAGCGGGAAGTTGGCATGCGCCTGGCCGCGGCCGCCGGCGAGGAGGAATACGGCGCCCTCTCCGTCCGCGTCCAGAACATGTATCAGGTCAAATGCGTGCGGATCGCCCCGCCGGACCTGTTTTTCCCCCGGCCCGAGGTCGATTCGGTGATCCTCCGCCTGACGCTCCGTTCCGACCGGCCCGATCCCGTGATTTTCAAACGGCTGACCACACTGGTCAAACTTTCCTTCGCGCACCGGCGCAAAAAAATGTTCAAGCAGGCGGCGGCCGCTTTCGATGCAGAAAAACTGGGCGCGGCTATGGACCGGCTGGGCATCAGCCGCGATATCCGCGCGGAGAAAGTCACGCCGGAACAGTTCCGCGCACTGGCGGAGCTGCTGGAGGACAGTCCGCATGGCTGAAATTCCGGCCATTGAACTGCTGGCTCCGGCCGGCAATCCTTCGGTGGCGCTCGCCGCTTTCGATGCCGGAGCCGATGCCGTTTACTGCGGACTCCGCAAATTCAACGCCAGGGAACGTTCCGAAAATTTCACCCATGAAGAACTGGCGAAAGTGTTGGCCTATGCCCACAAAAACCATCGCAAACTCTATGTCACGTTCAATACACTGCTGAAGGAAAGCGAGCTTGGGGAGGCAGCTCGTGAGATGGCGTTCCTTGCCGAATGCCGGCCCGACGCCGTGATCGTGCAGGATCTCGGTGCGGCCGCGATGATGCGCGATTACTTTCCCGAACTGACGCTCCACGCTTCGACCCAGCTGGGAATCCACAATTCCGCCGGACTTGCCATGGCCAGGGAATTCGGCTTCCGGCGCGTGATCCTGGAACGTCAGGTCACGCTCGAGGAACTCCGCCGGATGATCCCCGACGGAAAGCCGCCGCTGGAAATGGAGCTTTTCGTTCACGGCGCACTGTGTTGCTGTGTTTCCGGTTCGTGCCTGTTTTCCTCCTGGCTCGGCGGCTGGAGCGGCAACCGCGGCAAATGCAAACAGCCCTGCCGACGTTCCTATTTCCCCGCTGAAAAAGGCAGCGGTCCCGGCGGATTCCTGTTCTCGCCCGGCGACCTCTGTTCGCTCGAACTGCTGGATGAATTCCGCCGTCTCGGGATCTGCAGCCTCAAGATCGAAGGTCGCCTGCGCCGCGCCGATTATGTGGAAAAAGTCGTGCGCGCCTATCGCACAGTCCTGGATGCTCCGCCCGAACAGCGTGCCGCCGCCCTGAACGAGGCCGGCAATATTCTGCGCGGGGTCGTCACGAGAAAAACCTCCATCGGCTTTTATTCGGAACGGGCCATGCAGGATCTGATCCGGCGCGATGCGTTCGGCGGCTCCGGGATTCCCTGCGGCGTGGTGAAAAAGCTCGTGCCGGGCGGTTTCGAGGCGGAAATGTCCGGCCGTCTCCATCTCGGCGACACCATCCGGTTGCAAGCCGACTCCGATGCTTCCGACGGCCTCAATATGACCGTCCTCTATTTGGAAAAAGGCCGCAGTTCCGTGCTCAAAGTGCAGTCCGGCGAATCCTGTTTCATCCGTTCCGACCGGAAACCCGTCCCGGGTTCGCTGATCTACCGCACGGGCGAATCCGCCGCCGACCATTCCGAACGGGTCGAACATCTGCCGCTGCCGCGTCCGGCCCTGGACCTTCAGGTCCGGCTGGAACGGAATTCCCTGCTCGTGCGGATTGCCGGTTCCGATGCGGAATATCGATGCGGTTTTCCCGAGCTGGCGCCGGCCCGCAATCATGCGGTCTCTCCGGACGATCTGGAAAAAGCTTTCGCCGCGTCCGGTTCGGATGTTTTCGCCGCAGGCGATATCGTGGCCAATGTGAACGGCGAATGGTTCCTGCCGGCGGGTCAGCTTAAAGACCTGCGCCGGGCTTTCTGGTCCTGGGCGGAACAGCATATCCCGCATGATTTCCCCGCGCAGAAGATCCGGCGCGAACTGCAGCGTCTCCTGCATGATCTGAACGCAGAACCGGCAGCCGGAGTTCCCTTTCCTGATTGCACTGCAGTCGGCCGGAACGGCACTGCCGATGGAGCTCTCGCCCGTGAAATCGATTTTGCCGGACCCGGCGATGAGATCATTCTGCCGCCGTTCGTTCCGGAAAGCTGGCTCGAAGAGCTCAAACGGAAGATCGCGGCTCTGCTGGACCGGGGCGCCCGGGTATTCCGGATCACTTCCTTTTTCCAGTTTGCCCTGTTCCCCGAAGCGGTCCGTAGCCAGGTCACGCTGAAAACCATGTTCCCGTTCCCCGCCTCCAATTCCCAATGTATCCGCGTATGCCGGGAATGCGGCGCTTCGGGGGTCCAGGCGTGGATCGAGCTGGGGCAGGGGGATTATCCGGACCTGCTCGCCCATTCCGTGCTGCCGCTGGAAGCTTATGTTTACGGACGGCCGTGCATCTTCATGACGCGGGCCGGTCTCAAGCCGGGATCGGGACGCATCCGCGATGCGCGGGGGAACGGTTTCGAACTGGAAAAACACGGTGCTTTCACAGAACTCTATCCGGATGAAACGCTGCGGATCGAACTGCCCGGGGGTTACAGCGCCTTCCGCGATCTGCGGAACGAGGCCGGAGCCGCGGGGCGTTTTTCGGATTTCAATTACAGCCGGGGGTGGTCATAAAAAAAGCGAAACCGGCACATGCTCTAGGGGGGGATGATTGAGAATGCACCAGTTTCAATTTTTAATTTACACTGAAGAAAGAAAAAGTCAAGTCTTTTTTGAAAGATTCGAACAGTTTTTCGTAAAATAGCGGGTTTCCGGAGAGAAAGGAACGTAAAATGCTGCTGGAAAGCACGAAACATTGGAAAAGAAACGTGGCGATGATGTCACTGTCGCAGGTCCTGGTGATGGCCGGTTTTGCCGCCGCCATCCCGTTTATTCCGCTTTATCTGAAAGAACATTTCGGGATCGTCGACGAGGGGGAACGCGGCCTTTACATGTCCATGTTCTACTTCTTCGGAATGTTCGCCTACGGCGTGTTCAATCCGATCTGGGGCAGCCTTTCCGACCGTTTCGGCGTGAAGCCGATGCTGCTTCGCGGCACTTTCCTGACCGCGATCTTTTTTCCGATGATGGCTTACGTGCAGCATATCTGGATGCTGATCGCCCTGCGTTTCATCACGGCCGCCTGCGCGGGCACCACGGCCGCTTCGCAGACCCTGCTGGTCAAGAACACCCCCGAGGACAAGCAGGGGATTGCACTCGGGATGCTGACTGCGGCGTTCTGGACCGGCAGCATGCTCGGCAATGTGGTCGGCGGCCTGATCGTCAGTTATTACGGGTATGAAAAGACCTTCTGGTTCTGCGGCATCCTCTATTTCCTGGCGGGGATCTTCGTGCTGTTCTCGAAAGACGATTACATCCCCGAGCGGCAGGTCCATGCTACGCCGAAGGCGAAGAGGATCCATCGTTACCGCCATTCCGTCCTGCCCGCGTTCACGATCGGCGTCTGGCTGCTGATGCTGCTGACCCTGCTGTTCGGTTTCGCCCGCAGTTTCGAAACCCCTTACATCGCCATGCTGGTCGAACAGATCATCGGCTTGAAGGAAGCGGCGTTCTGGACGGGCATCATCAGTGCGTTCGTCTCGGTCGGTTCCATGCTTTCGGGCATCATCATCGGTTATTTTTCCGACCGGATCAGGCCGCTGCAGCTGCTGATCCCGATCATGGTCATCACCTGCTTAACGCTGTTCCTGCAGGCGTCGGCGACGAACTTATGGGTTTTCGGTATCAGCCGCACCGTGATGTTTTTCGTGTTCGGCGGCTCAAGCGCGGTGCTCATGAAACTGATGTCGAACACCACGCCGAAACGCAAGCGCGGAGCTGTCTTCGGCTACCGCAGCACGGCGCACAACATCGGCAGTATGATCGCGTCCTTTTTCGCCGGCTGGGTGGTCTTCATCTGCAAGGATGTGAGGTCGGCGTTTTATGCCGCGGCGATCCTGATGCTGGCGTTGATCCCGCTGACGATCTGGATCATCCGCCGTGCCATGAGCCAACCGTTCTACATCGCGCATTCCCCGTTCCGGCAGCAATAGGATTGCTCCGCGAACTTGATGGACACCATGGACACCGTGGACATTATGGACAAGCGCGATACGAGGGCATGACCCGAGATCTCAGGGTTGCGTGTCCTGCATCGCTTTCAGTGCTGCGGCGCCGTTGGCTCTGGCGGCTTCCTTGATCTTGCGTCCGAACTCTGAAGTATTGGCTCGAAATTTTCCCATGGTTCATCCTTTCGCCGCGGCGGCGAGTTTGTATCCGAGCAGCAGACCGGAGAGATTCTTGTAAATGCGGATTCCCTTGATGTCATGCGTGATCCCGTTCCAGATGATCTGGCCGGGCAGGGTAGGCGGGGAATCCAGCGGGGAGACATAGAAAATCCGTCCGGCTTCGATGCGGCCGAAGTAATCGAGATCCGCCTGGGAGAAATCGGAGACGATCGCTTTGGCTGAAATGGAATCTTCGAAAGTGGTCTTGCCGTCGGAGATGACCGGTCCTTGCAGCAGAGTGACGTCTTCGGATGCATATTTTTCGATGATCGAGGCCATTGACAGAGTCCTTTTTTCAGAAGGACGTCAAGTCAACAGGGAAAAGGGGGATGTTGGAATCGAACCGGGCAATGTTCGCCGGGAACCGACCGGAAACAAGGCAAACGCCGCGCCATTGCCTTCATCCCCGTAAGCTGTGGCGGGAAGTCAACAGGGGGAAACGCGAACCATGAGGCGAATGAGCCGGATGGGGCAAATGGGCCAGAACGCGAGAACCGAAGCGGATGCGTAGGATCACCCCGGGTACCGGGGAAGGTTAAAGGCGGACCGGATTTTCCTTTAATGATGCGGCGATGATTAAAGGTTGCAGGCTGGAAGGTTTAATCATTTCCCGCGATAAGGTGCAACAAGCAACCCACAGATTTCCTTCAACTCTGACAACGGAAGCCCGCGCTCTTTGTAGTCCTTCAAAACCTGTTCGTTAAATTTTCTTTTCCTCTCAGCGATTTCTTCCGGACTGGGTTCGTGCTGAGGTTTAAAAAAAGGAGCGGTGATTCGATCATAGTGCATCTTGGAAACGACAGTCCCATCATTCAGCCTGACCCAGTAGTTTGGATCAAGATCACGTTCCTGTTTTTCTTTTTTCGGCTGTTTTTCCATGATTTACTTTACTTCCTTTAAGTAGATGTGAACGACTCCATCCTTTTCTTCTAATATACGCCCTGTTTTCGGATTTGCAAATGGTTGGAAGGTAATATTTTCAGGAAAGAGGACTTCCCGGTCTCCAGGAACGGCGGAATGATCGGCAAGAAGGGCTCCGTTTTTGGGGTTGACAATATGCAGCATGATCTTATGTTTCCCCTGCATGTATTGCTGGGCGGCATCCGGGTCATAAGTCGTTGACGTGAAACCGTTGTTGAGCGGTTCCGGTCCTAAAATCTGCTTGTTGATGAAATCGTTGAGCTCTTTTTCCGTTCTGAAACTCATGCCGCGGAAAAGTTCCGGGCCGTCCCATTTCGGAGCGTTTTCGAGAATGCGGTCCAGTTTTTCAACTTCCGCTTCGAGGGTTTTCGTCGGTTTGAAATTCTTGTTTTCCCTGGATTCCCGGAGGTATCTGCTGAGGTGATATTCGTCGCTGTTGGTATATTTCCGGACGGCTTCCCGGTCTTCCGGAGAAAGCGAATCGAAATACGCATCGGTCTGCTTGATAAGTTTCGGATTGCGCTGATCAATATCGTTCCGGGTGGAAACTTTGTCCTTTGCCCGCTTCTGTTGTTTTGCCTGTTGGTCCCGGGCGTGATCCTCCGATCCGTATGATCCGTGTTCCCGTCTGCCGGTCTGGACATTGAATTCCTTTTCGATGATGTAGTCGGGGACGGCGCTGTAGCTGTGGGTGCAGTTGGGATGAAAGACGCCGGCGGCTTCCAGATCGTCTTTCGTCGGCAAGCCGTATTTGTTCGGACCGATGGAAAAATACTGTCCTTCATATTTGGCGCAGGCTTCGCAGCAATGGCCGGAGACGGAAAGCAGCATGATGTTGTAGCCTTCGGCGGCGCATTGCTGTTCGTAGGAGTCGCGGGCGCCGTTCATCAGTTCCGTTCTGGCCAGCATCTCGAAATAGGATTTGTGGGACCACTTGCGGCCGGCGATGTCGGTGAACTGGAATCCGGGAACCTGAAGCGCTTCGTTTTCGAGCCGGTCGGAAACCTGACGGCGGGTCTCGCCGGTGATCGCGGCCTCGCGGAAAACTTTCGCGGAAAAGTTCCGCAGCGCCCGGATGTGATCGAATGACATCTTGTCGGTCCGGAGCGCGACGTTGTTATAGACGGAATCGAGCGCGTTCCGGATGCGGCGGGTGTCCGGACCGCCGAGGACGTTCTGCCAGACGCCGGACCGGGTGAGGTCGGCTTTGGCGCGGTCGTATCCGGCCTGATATTCCTGCGGGAGGAAATGATCGAACTGCGCGTTGATGGAATCGCCCCACTGGTGATACATGGCGGCCAGCGTGCGTTCGAGTTTCGCCACGTTCACGTATGACCAGGGAGCGTTCGGATGGTCGGCAATGTGATCGAGCAGACGGGCACGGATGTCATTGCGGGCGCGTTCGCAGATGGAATCGATCTTTTCGACCGCGGCGTGGATGTGCGCGGTGATCGGGTTCGGGCGCGGTCTGGCCATGCTGGATCATCCCCGGCCGACGCGGACCATGGCGGGGGAACAGGCCCGGCGGGCGGCGTCGATGAAGACTTGGGCGAAGGCTCCGAATCCGGATCCGGAAAGGAGCGAATAGGAAACGGAGAGGTCGCCGACCGATTCGCCGGTCACGACCTTGCCTTCCTTCATGGATTCGTAGTTGTGGGCGAGGAAGACGGCCTGTTCGGCGATGGCCATGGTGACGGACGGGACCAGCAGAGGAACGGCGGACAGGTTGAGTTCGGTCAGCACGAGATTTTTGGCCATGCCGACGGCGGCGGCTTTCTCCTCGGCGGAGCGGGCGGTCCAGAAAGCGGCATCCATGTGGGCGGTGAAATATTCATTGACCGCGGCGATCAGTTCGGAATCGGTCATGGGATCGGCTCCGCGTATTTTTTGAGGATGTCGTATTCCCGTTGGGAGCGCGGGGTGTAGAATCCCTGGGTGTAACTGATCCGGAGTTCCGGGCACCAGCCGGAGGATTCGAAACGGAGGGTCGGGATCTTGTCGGAAGCCTGGGGCGGTTCCGCTGCCTTCGGCGGATCGGCTTTGGACTTGTGATACGGCGCGGCGATCTCGGCGAGCTGTTTGAAGGTGTAGGCATCGATCGGCGCGAGCTGGACGCCGGATTTGAGAAGCGATTCGTAGAGCTGCTGTTTGGTCATGTTCGAATTCCTTTCGATACAAAAAGGGCAGCCCGGCGACATGGAGAGGAAACGCCGGACTGCCCGGGGTGCGGGATTACTGTTTGATCCAGGCGGAACCGTTGGACGCCCAGACTTCATCCTTGACCGCGGTGGTGATCTTGGTGCCGGAGGTCCAGGCAGTGCCGATCAGGACGCGCAGTCCGATATTGGCGGCCGCGGCGGCGGGCACGTCAGCGTCCGCGTGAACGGTGATCTGCTGGTAGGTCGGGATCGGATTTCCGGCGGCGACGGGGAGGCTGACGCCATCGCCGACGCCCTGGATCTGGATCTTGTGGACCTTTTCAGTCGGACCGCCATCGACGCCGTAAAGGTAGGTGTGATCCTGGCCGACGTCCTCGATGAGGTAGCCGAGCGAGCCTTGGATGGACTTGCGGAATTCGCGGGACGATTTGCCGGGTTCTTCCTTGACGGTGAGGCCGTCATTGACCAGCCACTGTTTCTTGCAGCTGGACAGCTTGACGATCGGGATGATGTCGTCCGGGATGTCCTGGTCGACGACGATGTTCAGCTTGCGGCCTTCGTAATCGTAGGCGTTGGCGTAGATGCCGCCGGCGGTATGCTGATTGCGGTCGGAGGTCAGGACCTCCTCGATGTTGCAGGCGCCGAGCAGATTGTTCAGGAAAGCCTTGTTGGTGGTCGAGCAGAGGATCGTGTCCGGCTGACCGCCGCGGTCGAAGACTTCTTTCAGCGCGGCTTTGATCTTGGCGTCGGTGATCGCGCCGGAAGCGTTGTATTTCAGCACGGTGCGGGCGCCGCCGTTGGTGTCGGCGAGCTGCTGGAGCAGACCGGCGGACATCCAGCGTCCGGAAGCGGATTCGGCGCGCTGTTTGCGGCCGTAGATGGCGGAGCGGGCGAGAATGCGGGAAACGTTCGTCATGGCTTCGGTATAGAGGATGACGGCGGCGTTTTCCGGAGTGATGCCTTTGCCGACCAGTTCGGCGTGTTTGGTCCAGTCGATGACCTCGAAGACGGTGTGGATGAAGTTGGTGTATTTGCTGGTCGTATTGTAGGCCCCGGTCACGTTCTTGAGGTCCACATCGTCGCCGGCATAGGAGACGACCTTGAACGGCGTGGCTGCATCGTGGGCGGCAGCGGTGGTCCCGCCGGCGCCGCGGGCCCAGACGGCGATCTGGTTGTTTTCCCGGTCGACGGATTTGACGATCACATATTCGGATTCGATTTTGAGGACGTGTCCGACGGTCAGGCCTTTCGCGGCGGCGGAAGAGACGGACAGGCCGGTCGTATCGTCGTCATCCCAGTTACTGGCGCCGAGGACGCCGTCGCGGAGATTGTCGGAGCGGGAATAGATCTCGAATTCCTTGGTG
>Ga0265298_10000913_pt1 | contig 43902 bp, 39 predicted proteins | sample AusTroGonzalo_MG_3_FD_193486 | JGI IMG/M metagenome (GOLD analysis project Ga0265298, IMG submission 193486) | Bovine rumen microbial communities from tropical cattle in Woodstock, Queensland, Australia - Gonzalo_01 | ecosystem: Host-associated > Mammals > Digestive system > Stomach > Rumen ... | reverse complement strand
GTCACCTGATTACCGACAGCGGAAGATCCTGATAGCCACCGGGTTCTCCGCAAAGCCGTTTATTCAGGAGCTGTCGAAACAGTATGCTCCCAAAGGAACAACTGTTGAAGTCCGTGCTGTGAAAAACTCTTTCTTCGGGGAAACCATTACAGTTACGGGGCTGATTGTTGGCAGGGACCTGATTTCAGGAGTTAAAGGCGCTGACTGTGATGAGATCCTGATTTCAGATTCCATGCTGCGGGAGAACAGTGACTGCTTTCTGGATGATATGACGTTAGCACAGGTGCAGAAAGCCGTTCAGAAACCGATCCGGGTCGTCAGGAATACCGGAGAATCCTTTCTAAAGGCATTGTACGGACTGGAGGAAGAATCATGAGTAAGGCAATGGTGGCCGTTGTCGGCCGGCCTAATGTAGGAAAATCAACATTTTTCAACAAAATGGCCGGCCATCGAATCAGTATCGTCGAAGATGTTCCGGGCGTAACCAGAGACAGGATCACTGCAGATGTAGAATGGCTCGGGCATAATTTCACCCTGATTGATACAGGCGGTATTGACCCCAAAAGCGATGATATTCTGCTGTCACAAATGAGAGAGCAGGCTCAGATCGCAATTGATACAGCTGATGTGATTTGTTTTTTTACCGATGCCCGTGATGGTCTTACTGATGACGACCGTGAAGTAGCAAACATGCTTCGGCGCACCGGCAAACCGGTTTTACTTGTTGTCAATAAGATTGACTATCCTGGTCTTGATAATCAATTATATGAATTTTATGAGCTGGGACTGGGTGATCCTATTGGCATCAGCAGCGTTAACATGCTCGGATTCGGAGATCTGCTGGATGAAATCATTCGCTGCCTGCCAAACGATAACGAAGTACCGGAAGAAGACGGCAATATCATTCAGTTAGCGATCGTCGGACGGCCGAATGTCGGAAAAAGCAGCTTAACCAACCGTATTCTCGGCATTAACCGGATGATGGTTTCCGATATTGCCGGAACAACGCGAGACGCGATTGACACTGAATTTGTCAGCGAAAACGGAATTCGATTCAACATCATCGATACTGCCGGAATCCGCAGAAAACGTTCAGTAGAAGACAACACCCTTGAACGATACAGTGTACTCCGCTCCATCGCTGCGATCAAACGCTGCGACGTTGCTTTAATGATGATAGACGCAAACGACGGCGTTACCGAGCAGGACACAAAAATTGCCGGTCTGATTCATGAAGAAGGCAAAGCAGTACTGATCGTTGTCAACAAATGGGATATGCTGGAAAAGGAAACCGGTACACTGGAAAAATACAGGAAACAAATTATCAGTGATCTGAAATTTATGGATTATGCGCCTGTTCTTTTCATTTCCGCATCTACCGGCCAGCGGGTCAGCACAGTACTCCAGCAAGTAATCTCCGTTTATGGAGCAGCTAACAGACGAATTCCGACAGGTGTTCTGAATGATATCATTAATGACGCTACCAACGACCTGCAACCGCCGATACAGGGCGGAAGACGGCTAAAGATTTATTACGCTACGCAAGGTGGGGTCAAACCGCCGTCCTTTATTCTGTTTGTCAATGATCCGGACCTGTTGAACTTTTCTTATGAGCGTTATCTGGAAAACTATTTCAGGAAAACAGTGGATTTCAGCGGAACACCGATCCGTTTCATACTTCGTGAGAGAAAGAAGGATGCTAAATCATGAGTAATCCGTTAATGGTGGTCCTTGTCTGCGCGATCTCTTACCTGATCGGCTCAGTGTCTTCCGGTATTATTGTTTCTAAAATTTTCAACGGACCTGATCTGCATACAGTTGGCAGCAAAAGCACTGGAGCAACAAATGTCCAGCGGACAATGGGCTGGAAATACGGAATCATTACCCTTTTCGGAGATGGACTCAAAGGAGTCCTGGCCTGCTGGATCGGAAGCCTGCTGGTTCCCGATCAGGTTGCCGGAATCAGCATCGGCGCACTTACTGCCGGCTTGTTTGTCACCATCGGCCATAACTGGCCTATCTTTTTCAAATTTAAAGGTGGAAAGGGCGTCGCAACCGGATGCGGTGTTATACTGTTCTGCTATCCAATTCCTGCACTGATCTGTATCGGACTGACAATTCTTCTGATCGCCTGTCTGCGGTATGTGTCTGTCGGATCCATGTTCCTTATGACATCATACGCTATTCTGGTTACCGTCTGGACCAGCCAGGGGAATCCATGGGTGATTGCCTGGGCATGGGCGCTGGCTATCATGTGCATCATACAGCACCGGGCCAATATAAGCCGGCTGATTCATGGTTCGGAAAACAAACTGGGTAAAAAGAACAATTAGCATGGAGGGCTTTTCATGGATCAACACATGAACCGAATCCGTAATTTCTGCATTGTTGCACATATTGACCACGGAAAAAGTACGCTTGCAGACCGGATTCTTGAAAAAACCGGCGTTTTTGAAAAGCGGGAGATGGTAGACCAGATTCTGGACAGTATGGAGCTGGAACGGGAACGCGGCATCACGATCAAAAGTAAGGCTGTCAATATGAAATACCATGCCCGGGACGGGCAGGACTATGAATTGAATCTGATAGACACCCCCGGCCATGTGGACTTTACTTATGAAGTCAGCCGCGCTCTGGCAGCCTGCGAAGGTGCTTTACTAGTTGTTGACGCCACACAGGGAATAGAAGCCCAAACGCTCGCAAATGTTTATATGGCACTGGAGCATAATCTTGAAACTATTCCTGTCATTAACAAAATCGATCTCCCATCCGCCAGGCCTGAAGAAGTCAAACGGGAAATCGAGGATGTAATCGGGATCGATGCTTCTGATGCACCGTGTATATCCGCCAAAACCGGCCTTAACATTGAAGATGTTCTTGAATCGGTAGTTAAACATATACCCGCACCGAAGGGAGACGCCTCCGCGCCCTTGCAGGCCTTGATTTTTGATGCATTTTATGATAATTACCGCGGCGCGATCTGTTTTATCCGCATCAAGGAGGGACGGATTTTCCCCGGAATGAAAATGAAACTGATGGCAACCGGCAGCGAATTTGACGTTGTTGAAGTCGGGACATTTACACCCGGATACAAACCGTGTCAGGAGCTGAAGGCCGGCGAGGTCGGCTATGTGGCTGCATCGATCAAAGACGTCCGCGATACCCGCGTCGGCGATACGATTACAGATGCATCGCGTCCTGCTTCTTCTCCTCTTCCGGGTTATCGTCACGTAACTCCGATGGTATACTGCGGCATCTATCCGTCTGACGGCGCAGATTATCCTGTTCTGAAAGACGCACTTGAAAAGCTCAGAATGAATGATGCTTCCCTATCGTTTGAACCAGAAACATCTGTTGCTCTGGGTTATGGTTTTCGGTGCGGTTTTTTGGGCCTGCTTCATATGGATATCATTACAGCTCGTCTTGAGCGTGAATTTGACCTAAATCTGGTCACCACAGCTCCGAGCGTTATCTATAAGGTAGTCAAAACAAACGGGACAGAATTATTGATTGATAATCCTACCAATCTGCCTCCGATCGGTGAAATTGCTGAGATGGAAGAGCCTTTTGTTCATGCAACAATCTATACCCCGCAGGATTCTGTCGGTACTCTGATGGAACTCTGTCAGGATAAAAGAGGCATCTTTATCGATATGCAGTATGAAGGGAATCGGGTCAAATTAAACTACGATATGCCCCTGAACGAAATAATCTTTGATTTTTTTGACCAGATCAAAAGCCGCAGCAGAGGATATGCCTCTTTTGATTATGAACTGAAGGATTACCGCCCCAGTGATCTTGTCAAACTGGACATCCTGCTGAACGGGGAAATCTGCGATGCATTCAGCATTATCGTTCACCGGGATAAAGCATATGCGAGAGGACGCGGCATTGCTGAAAAGCTGAAAGACGTTATTCCCCGGCAAATGTTTGAAATCCCCATACAGGCAGCGATCGGCGGTAAAGTGATTGCACGTGAGACCGTCAAAGCGGTAAGGAAAGACGTCCTTGCAAAATGTTACGGTGGTGATATTACCCGAAAAAAAAAGCTGCTGGAAAAGCAGAAGGAAGGAAAAAAACGTATGCGCCAGTTTGGTACAGTTCAGGTCCCCAGCGAAGCCTTCCTGGCTGTACTAAAGATGGATTAACTATCATGGAATCTGCATTTATGATACCTGAGCAGGATAAGACTGTATGTTTTACCGGCCACAGAACCATTATGCCTTCTGACATAAAGCCTTTGATGAACGCCCTTGACAGGATGATTCAGCTTCTTATATCAGAAGGCTATACAACTTTCCTCTGTGGCGGAGCCCTCGGATTTGATATGCTGGCTGAAGAGGCCATTATTCGCGCCAGAAAAAACCATCCGCATATCAGACTCGTACTGGTTATCCCCTGCAGAGAGCAGTCTGCCCGTTGGGCTGCTGATGAAAAAAGCAGATATAATGATCTTCTTTTTCAGGCTGATGATTTTATTGTTTTGTCGCCCCATTATTATGCAGGATGTATGCTTACGAGAAACAGATACATGGTGGAACATTCCTCACGCTGCATCTGTTATCTGTTCACTATGCGTGGCGGAACAATGTCCACGGTTCGATATGCACTCCAAAAACAGATCAGGGTCGATAATCTGGCTATGGATCTGGTCGTTCATAACAGCGCATTGCTGAAGGAAGATGCTGCATGGAACTATACATTCATATCCCGTTTTGCAGGAAAAAATGCAGGTACTGTGCTTTCACATCCTTTCCAGATCAGGAAAAAGAAATGGAACCATATGTGGAAGCTATAATCCAGGAAGCATACCAGCAAAGCTCAACCTTTCCCGAAACAATTGAAACCGTGTATCTCGGCGGAGGCACACCTTCCATACTGCCTGAAAAGCTGCTTGTCAGATTGATTCAGGGAATCAACTGTGTTTTCCCGCTTCGCAATGTCATAGAATTTACTACAGAAGCAAACCCAGGCGCTGTAACGGAGCACTGGATCCAGACAGCAGCCGGACTCGGAATCAACCGTTTCAGCTTTGGGATGCAGGCATATCAAGACAGAATTCTACAAATACTCGGAAGGATTCACCATTATACCGATGTCCGTAAAGCAGTTTCTTTTGCTCAAAATGCCGGAGCTTCCGTCAACCTTGACTTGATTTTCGGGATTCCTGAACAAACAATCCAAGACTGGCAGGAAACGCTGAATATGGCTATGAATCTGAATCCTGACCATATCAGCGCTTATGGATTGATTCAGGAACCCGGGACTGAAATGGACCGCCGTCTTTCATCCGGCCGATGGCATCTGCCAGAACCAGAAGAAGAAAGAGAAATGTATGAACTGGCAATTCATGTTTTACAAAATAACAATTTCTATCAATATGAAATATCCAATTTTTCAAAACCTGGAAAGGAATGCCTTCATAATATCGGTTACTGGAAACAAATTCCTTATCTTGGCCTTGGTCTTTCTGCTGCTTCCATGACACCCATCAGCATAGAAAAAAAGGGAATACAATATCATCGGATGACAAATCCGGATACTTTTGAACAGTATAAAAAGATGATTCATCTCGGAGGATCCGGCAGGATCACTGAAACCGTTTTTTCAGATGAAGCACGTTTTGAAACCATGATGCTGGGACTCCGGATAACGAAGGGAATCCGGGAGGATGAATTTGCATCTCTGCACGGAACAACGATCATGGAATCATACGGGAAGCAGATTGAAAAAAATATCCGGGAAGGTTTTCTTTCCCGGACGGATGGTTATCTGCGGCTAACACGGAAAGGAATGGATTTCCAGAACACTGTTCTTGTGGATCTGATGCCCTGAATTAACCGGGGAGTGAATCTCCCGGAATAAAGGACTCCTGGGCATTGAAAGGCGGTTCTCCCCTGCTATGGTTTCGTATATATTCTCCATTGTCCGCCATATGCCAGGATTGACTGGTATCCTTCCAGTAAGCGCTGAAGATTTCCTCCAGATTTCTGATATGTTCGGGATCTGTTACAGGCGCGGCAATCTCAACCCGCCGGCTCATGTTGCGGGTCATCCAGTCCGCGCTGGAAATGAAGGCTTTCATTCGTTCACCACGACCGAACAGGTACATGCGGCTGTGTTCCAAGAAACGTCCAACAATGCTGATAATCCTGATATTGTCAGTATATCCAGGAACGCCTGCGATCAGGCAGCAGATGCCCCGAACCACCATTTCTATCCGTACTCCGGCGCGGCTTGCTTCAATCAGCTTATCCATCAGCGTTTTATCAGTCAGGCTGTTTATTTTTATCCGAATCAAGCCTTCGGAATGATGCCGGATTTCTTCATCTATCATATCCATTAATGCCGGATGAAGCAGTTTCGGAGATGCCAGAAGTTTCTCCGCCTCCTTAATAACATGTCCTTTTCTGAGTGCCTGGAAAATTTTCAATCCGTCTCTGCCAATAGCCTGATCTGCTGTTATCAAGCTGAAATCGGTATAAATTTTACTGGTTTTTTCATTATAGTTTCCTGTCCCGATCTGGGTCAGGAATGATTCGCTTCCGGAACCATCTTTCCGGGTAATCACACAAAGTTTACTGTGGACTTTGATATGTTCAATACCGTATATCACATGACATCCGCTTTGTTCAAGCCTTCGGCTCCATTCAATATTGTTTTCTTCATCAAATCTCGCTTTCAGTTCAACAAACACCTCGACATTTTTCCCGTTTTCAGCAGCTTCAGCCAACGTTTCCGCAACTTTGCTGTCACGGGCAACACGATAAAGTGTCATACGGATATCTGTTACAGACGGATCAAAAGCAGCTTCATGCAAAAAACGCAGAAAAGTTTTGAAACTGTCATACGGAAAATGAAGGAAAAGATCTTTCCGAAGGGCCAGATCCATGATTCCGTTTCCAGTAGGAATCAGTTTCCTTGAAAAATACGGAGTATAAAACAGTTGTTTTCTTGATCTTAATGTATCAGAAAGCTGATACAGAAAAGATAAATCCAGCGGTGTATCATATTCAAAAACCTGCTCATTGGAAAGAGAAAGATATTTACGGAGCATATCCATCACACCAGTTTCAATCTGCCTGGTCAACTCCAGCCGAACAGGGGATAACCTTTTTCTGCGGTTGATTACCATGGCCATGTGTTCACGATAGTCAAGATCTTCATCGTAAACCGCGTCAGCGTCAATATCAGCATTTCTGGTGACGCGAACAATCGTTTTCTGCTGGATTTTGTTTCCCGGAACCACCAGAGGAAGAAAGTGAAGAATAAACTCCTCGATAAGGATATAATGCCCCGGGCTTCCCGGAACAGGAATTAACCTCGGAAGGACACTGCTGTTACCAGGAATGACAGCGATTTTCTTTGTACCATCCTGGTTTTTTTCATTCAGAATCGCGATGCTGTATATTTCTTTATTATTCAGAAAAGGAAAATCCTGTTTCCGACTGATATAGTATCTGGAAAGATATGGTAAGATCTCAGCACGGAACATCTTTTTAAGCTTATGTTCCGCATCGCTGGAAATCTCATTGAACCTAACCAGATAAATCCCTTCATCATTAAGCGCATTCATCAGATCCACATAGACTTTATCACGTTCCCTGCAAAGCTCACGGATCATGTTCAGCGCCTCAGAAATCTGACGGGATGGTGTCAGGCCTGTTTTATTTTCGCGCACATCATTATCCAGAATCATCTGATCATGCAATGTACCGATGCGGACCATAAAGAATTCATCCAAATTAGACTGAAAAATCGAGAAAAAATTAAGACGTTCACATAAAGGAACAAGCGGATTCGCTGCATTTTCGAGCACGCGGCGGTTAAACGCCAACCAGCTCAGTTCCCGGTTACAAAAACAATTCGAACCCATAATTCATTCATCCTCCGTCAATTCATTGCAATATGGTGATCATCTTCCCCAAACCAAGACTCCGCTTCATTTTCCAGCAGTGCAGCAATTCCGTTTTTCTCGGGATCTTTTCGAATATCCCGAACACATTCAGAAACTTCATGCAATAGTTTTATATCTCCGTCGATCCAAGAAAAAATCGGAATGCCGGACTGCCTCGTTCCCATCAGATCGCCTGGCCCCCGCTGCTCCAGATCAGTCTGAGCAACTTTAAATCCGTCGCTTGTATTGCACAGGATCCTTAACCGTTCGGTAGCATCTGCCAAAAGAAAGCACCAGCTTTCTTCTTTTCCCCTTCCGACTCTGCCGCGGAGCTGATGCAGCTGGCTGAGGCCGAAACGTTCAGCATTCTCAATGATCATAATCGTTGCGTTTGGATTATTGACACCGACTTCTATCACAGTGGTTGAAACAAGCACCTGTATATCTCCTGACAGAAAAGATTCGAGAACCTCATTCTTCTCCTGCTGTTTTTGTTTCCCCCATGTTAATCCGATATGAAGACCGGCCAGCTCCTTTTCTTTAAGCTGATTAAATAATGATTTCGCGCTTTTCAGCTCAGAATCCTCTTTTTCTTCAGTTTCTTCAACCAACGGACATACAATATAGGCCTGTTTTCCTTCCTGGACCTGTTCTTTGACGAATCGATACATATCATTCCGTTTTGATTCGGGTACAATTCTGGTTTTTACCGGAATTCTGCCAGCCGGAAGCTCATCAATCACAGAAATATCCAGATCTCCGTACAAAATAAGTGCCAGAGACCGGGGTATCGGAGTTGCAGACATAACAAGCACATGCGGATGATTCCCTGAATCAATGCCTTTGTTTTCCATATCGGAACGCTGGTTGACACCAAATCGGTGCTGTTCATCTGTGATCACCAGCTGCAGATCATGATAGATGACATCCTCGCTGATCAAAGCATGGGTACCGAATAACGCATCAATCTTTCCGTTTTTCAATTCAGCCAAGATACATTTTCTTTCACTGGCTTTGGTAGATCCGGTCAGCAGGCGGCATTTCAGGCCAAACGGTTCAAGGACCTTTTTTGCATTTTCATAATGCTGTTGTGCCAAAATTTCAGTCGGAGCCATCATGGATGCCTGATGACCCGCACGCCATGTTAAATAAATCGCACCAAAGGCTACAGCGGTTTTTCCGCTTCCAACATCCCCCTGAACCAATCGATGCATTGCCTGACTTTTCCGAAGGTCATCTGAAATTTCTGAAAGTGTTCTTCGCTGAGCTTTTGTTGGTACAAATGGAAGTGATAGCCAAAATTGTTCTGAATCCTTTGATGAAACATCAAAGGGAAGAGCGGCAACCGTCCTGTTTTTTCGAGATAAAATATAGATGAGATATATCAAAGAACGTTCAAAGGCCAGACGCCTGCGAGCAGATAAAAGAGCAGTCAGACTATCCGGATAATGTGCCTGTCTCAAGGCGTAGTTCAGTTCACAAAGTGAATGAGTGATTCTGATTTCCCGGGGAAGGGTTTCCGGGCAACAATCATCAATCTGCTCAAGTGATAAACGAATCAGATCCCTAAAAGACTTGGCCGGAAATCCTTTCACTGTTCTGTAAACAGGCTGTAACCCATCATCCGGAACAAACCGCGGATTCTGCAGTATACGGCGATGATTTACAACAGTAAGACGACCAAAAAGCCGGGCTTCCTTCCCTTTTTTTATTTTTTGTGCTATCCATGGTTCGTTGTACCAGCATACGGATACTTTCCCGCTTTCATCCCTTAAGGATGCAGTAATACGGGACAATCCATGAAAATAAGATGACGATGGATCCGTTTCGAAGATTCCGGACATCAGATAGTTTCCTGGAACTGTTGTGGAACAAGGTGACACTGTATGGTGATCTTCATAACGAATCGGAAGAGTAAACAACAAATCGCGCAATGAGGAGATCCCCATTGCGCGCAAGGCTTCAGACCTGACAGGACCGATTCCCTTCAAATCCGATAATTCCATCGTTTACTCCACTGAAATCAGATAGTAATACAACGGCTGGCCGCCATTATGGCATTCAACATCACAGTAATTGTACTGGTTTTCAATTTCTGCCGTCAGTTTTTCGGCGTCTTCTTCCTTTACATCAGCGCCGTAATATACGGTAATCAATTCATCCTCATCCGTCATGATGCTTTTCATCATGTCCATAACAACTGTCTGAATATCGGAACCGGAGAATTCAATCTGTCCATTATGCAGACCGATAATATCCCCCTGTTTTATTTCTATTCCGTTGTATACGCTGTCACGGATAGCATAAGTGACAGTTGCTGTTTTAACATGCTGCGCTGCTTCATTCATTTTCTCGACATTTTCGTCAATTCCGGCATCATTCTGAAAAGCAATCGCTGCTGCAATTCCCATAGCAACATTTTTTGTCGGTATGACAACAACGTTCTTTTCACATAGTTCAGCCGCCTGATTTGCAGCAAAAATAACGTTACCATTGTTAGGAAGAATAAAAATGTTCTCCGCCTGAACATGATTTAAAGCATTCAGCAAATCATCCACAGAAGGATTCATGGTCTGTCCGCCTTCAACAATCTGGTCAATATTCAAATCAGAAAAGAAACGGGAAAACCCATCCCCCAGAGAAACAGCCACGAAACCGTATTTTTTTATTTCCTCTGCAGGAATATCTTCCGAAATGTTTTCCGCAGAAATGTTCTTTTTCTCTTCCAGATTCCGTTTCATGGCTGCGAGATTATCCACTTTGATATCATTGAGCTCCGCAAGCTCCAGCCCGTATTCGAGCGCAGCGCCGGGATTGTCAGTATGTACATGGACTTCGGCTTTTTCAAGATCCCCGGTTACCTTTACATTATCGCCAATCCTGTTCAAACGGCGACGGAAAGAATCCAGATCATGCTCATCGCTGTCCTCCCTGAAATTACTCAGGACAAAACTGACGCAATATGAATAAGTCAGATCACGGGTCAGATCATGACAATCGTCATTCCCTTCATCATAATCATTATCCATTTCTGATTCAGCCAGGGAAATATCTTCTCCACGAAGAACGGAAGCATACCCCTGATAAATCAGCATCAAACCACGTCCGCCAGAATCCACCACGCCAGCTTGTTTCAAAACCGGCAGCATTTCAGGCGTTTTTTTCAGAATTGCTTCACCGCTCTTGAGAATTACATTGATTAACTGATCATAATCATCCGGATCTTTTTTTACTTGCTTAATCGCATCCTCAGCTATGACGCGGGCAACTGTCAGAATTGTTCCTTCCTTAGGCTTCATGACAGCTTTATAAGCCATTTCAGCACCTTTTTGGAGTGCCTCAGCAAACTGAACAGGTGTAATTCGTTCAACACCATTCAGGGATTTCGCAAACCCACGGAGCAACTGACTGGTTATGACACCCGAATTCCCGCGGGCACCTTTCAGCGCCCCTTTGGCTAATGCACTGGCTGCCTCATCTGCACGAAGGAACTCTTTACTGTTGATTTCGCGTACAGCAGACTGCATGGTCAGCGTCATATTTGTGCCTGTGTCCCCGTCCGGCACAGGGAATACATTTAACGCGTCAACTGCTTCCCTGTTTTTTTCCAGCAAAGCAGTACCCGCCATTACCATATCCCGAAGCAAAAGACCGTCAATTGTTTTAAACTGTATCAAAGGATAACCCTCCGCTTCAAACTATGATCGATCAGCCGGAAATCAGATTCTGATTCCCTCAACAGAAATATTGATTTTTCGAACTTTGACACCGGTCATGCTTTCCAGCTTGTAACGTACGGTTTCCACAATCGTTTTACAGACTTCCGAAATGGAAATACCGTATTCAACAATTATAAAGAGATCAACATCAAGCATATCGCCGACATTGCGGATCTGGACGCCTTTAGACAGATTCTCACGCCCCAGCCACTCAACAATGCCATCTGTAGCCCTTTTGCCTGACATCGCAACGATACCATAGCATTCCAATGCGGCATAACCGACGACTTTCATCATGACATCTTCAGCGATAAAGATTGTACCATAATCATTTTTCACTCTACATTCCATAAACAGCTGCTCCTTCCGGTTTCAGGGACGCCGTGTCCTCCGATTTATGGTTACAGGACACTTTATTATACAGGAATTGTTTTTTTTTATCAAGGCCTCGCCATGTATTGACAAGTCAACAGAATTCGGCGATAATCAAAAAAAGCAATGAACGGGAGAGTATTCCGGTTTCTTCCTTCAGAGAGCTTCCGGGCGGTGTGAGGAAGCGGTCAGAACCGGATGAAGTACACCCGCGAGCTGTCAGGCTGAACGGAGTAAGCCTGTCCCGGTCAGCCGGTTACAGCGATGTAAAGAGAGCGATCATTCATTTCATCTATGAACGCTGAACGGAAGTGGTACCGCGGCCTTTGTTCGCCTTCCAGGACGAACAAAGGATTTTTTTATTCAGGAGGCACATTATTATGGATTTATCATCTATTCAGTTTGCACATCGCTTTGATCACGTTTCCGGCAGCGCAATCAGAGAAATATTCAAAATCATTGCAAAACCGGGAATGATATCTTTTGCCGGCGGAAATCCCTCTCTGGCTGCTCTGCCCGATATACAGGTCACAGAACTGGCCGTTCATGTATTGACAAATCATGGAAAACAGCTGCTTCAGTACGGGGCAACAGAAGGTTATCCCCCTTTTGTTGAATCGCTAAAGCAGTATGTTGAAAAAAATATCGGCATTCATGTTGAATCTGTTCTTCCCGTAACCGGATCAACACAGGCTATGGATCTTCTGTGCAAGGCTTTCCTCGATCCAGGTGACACTGTACTGGTTGAAAACCCGAGTTTTCTGGGAAATCTGCAGTGCATGAAACTTTATGAAGCAAACCTGATTCCTGTCTCCAGCGACGATAACGGGTTGGATCCGGATGACCTGGAATGCAAAATCCGAGAATACCATCCGAAGATGGTATACACAATTCCCACCTTTCAAAATCCTTCCGGACGGACGATTACATTTGAACGCCGTAAAAAAATTGCTGCATTAGCTTCTGAATACGGTGTCGTTATTGCAGAAGATGATCCATATCGGGATCTGCGTTATAACGGTGATATCCTCCCTGCCATCAAATCTTTTGACCAGGATGGCTGGGTAGTGTTCCTCGGAAGCTTCAGCAAAATCATTTCCCCAGGTCTTCGTGTAGGATATCTGGCAGGCAGCCAGGAAATTGTCCGGAAATGCACAGTTGGCAAACAGTCTACAGACGTTCATACAGCGAACCTGAATCAGGCGATTGTGGATCAGTTTATCCGCCGAAATCTGTTACCGGATCATATCTGTACAATCTGCAGTGATTACGCCCAAAAAATGCTACGCATGCTGAATCACCTCGAAGATCTTTCCGATATCATATCCTTCACCCGGCCGGATGGCGGCCTGTTTATCTGGGCTGAACTTTCGGAAGGGCTAAACGCAATGGAATTGTTGAAGAAAGCGATTGATCAGGGCGTTGCTTATGTCCCTGGTACCCATTTCTTTGTAGATGGTAAACACGAAAATACTTTGCGCCTGAATTTTTCCAACAGCACTGATGAACAAATCGACCGCGGTATGACTATCCTGAAAGAGATTTTCCGTAAAGCGAAATAAAAAAGGAGGCCCTCATTATGGAACATGTACTCGATATCTTAAAAGAACGTGGTTTTCTGGCTCAAATGACCTTTGAAGATGAACTCTACGAACAGCTTAAAACACCAACAACCTTTTACGTCGGATTTGATCCAACAGCTGACAGCCTGCATATCGGTCATTATATTCCAATCATGGCAATGGCTCACATGCAGAAAGCCGGCCACAAACCGATTGCCCTCATGGGCGGCGGAACTGCGATGATTGGCGATCCTTCAGGAAAAACTGATATGCGGAAGATGATGACCACTGAAACAATTGACCATAACGTTGAATGCATCAAAAAACAAATGTCACGTTTCCTCGATTTCAGTAAAGGACAGGCAATCATCGTTAATAACGGCGACTGGCTTCGTCATCTTAATTTCATTGAATTTATGAGAGAAATCGGGTCCATGTTCTCCGTCAACAAAATGCTGACGGCTGAATGTTACAAAGCCAGAATGGCGACAGAAAACGGTCTCAGTTTCCTTGAGTTTACTTATATGCTGATGCAGAGTTATGACTTCCTGGAACTGTTTCATCGTTACGGGTGCCGGCTGGAGATGGGCGGCAATGATCAATGGAGCAATATGCTGGGCGGCGCAGATCTGGTACGGAGAAAAGACAATGAAAAAGCTTTCGCCTGCACTTTTCAGCTTCTGCTCACACATGATGGTCGAAAAATGGGTAAAACGGAGGCTGGCGCCCTTTGGCTTGATGCCAATAAGACTACACCATACCAGTTCTACCAATACTGGCGGAATGTAGATGATAAAGACGTTGAAAAGTGCCTGGCTCTTCTGACATTCCTGCCGATGGATGAGGTTCGCCGACTCGGAGCTTTGAAGGATTCAGAAATCAATGAAGCAAAAAAGGTGCTTGCATATGAGGTGACAAGACTCGTACACGGTGAAGAAGAAGCCGATAAAGCAGCAGCGGCCTCCATCGCCTTGTTTGCTCAGGGGGGATTGTCCGCAGATGCACCCACTCTGTCCGTGACAAAGGAAGAACTGACAGAAGATGCAAGAGTATCGACATTGCTGGTACGTTCCGGCTTATGCAAAAGCCAAAGCGATGCACGGAAGCAGATTGAACAAAACGCGGTATCTCTGGGCGACATAAAGATTCATGATCCCGCCGCGGTTGTGTCTGAAGATGCAATCGGAAAGGACGGAATCCTGCTGAAGAAAGGGAAAAAAGGATTTTGCCGGATTATTCTCTTATGAACACAGCATACATGACATTGAGTCACGAAGGATCTGATGAAACGGTTATCCAGAAAAGCAGGTTTATCGGATATGCATCTCCGGCCGTTTCGGAAGAAGAAGCAATGTTTTTTATCCGCACCATCCGGGAGCGCCATCGTGATGCAACCCATAACTGTTATGCATATATCGTCGGTAAAAACCAAGGCATTATTCGTTACAGTGACGATGGCGAACCTTCAGGCACTGCCGGACTCCCGATGTTAGACGTACTGAAAAACAAAGGGCTGACCGATTGCGTTGTTGTTGTGACTCGTTATTTCGGAGGTACATTACTGGGAACCGGCGGCTTGGTCAGGGCATATACACATGGATGCAGAATTGCCGTGGATGCTGCCGTTCCTGTCCGAATGGAAATGACGAATTGCTATCACTGTTCAGTGCCATACAACTGCTGGGATTCTCTGCGCCATGCACTGGAAAAAACTTCTGCTATATTGTCAGAGATAACCTACACGGATCAAATTTCGTTTATATTGAAATCCCGTTCTTTAGAAAACGATCAGATTATTGATGCTGCTATATCAGCCTCGGGGAGAAAAATAACGATATCGGAACCGGAGACAGGATATGAACCCTGGCCGTTGGATTAATCTTTTTTCCAATGAATGCGAACATGTTCTGCCAGCAGCATCACATCCTGATAACAAATTAATTCCAGCGAACCATAAGGCGCAGAGATGATTCTTTCAACCGCTATCCGCGTCTGGCTGATTAACAGGGATAAATCCGGAAGATTCTCACCAGCTACCGACGAGCTGATCAGAGAATCGCATACGGCGCACCAAAGATTATTGATAATTAACAGGCAAATCGATGCAGTAATCGTTGCATCACGGTAATATGTTAATCCTGCTTCTGAACAGCGTTCCAACTGTTCTGCCACATTTTTCCGGAAAGCTGTTAACAAGGCATCACAATAACAATTTCTGACACTTTTCCCTTCCCTTGTTGAAAAAACAGGTAGCAGCATCATTAAAAAACTCAGTCGTTCATCTGAAAACGGAAAAACCCCTGTCATCAAACAATTCAGTTTCTTCATCGGATCATCAATTCTATCGCTTTCTTCGATGGTTTTCAGTGCAATCTGCTCAGCTCGATGGATACACATGGCTTCAAGAAGCGATTCTTTGCTCTCATAATGATGATAGAAACTTCCTTTACTGGAATGAAGCACATCAAGTATATCCTGAATGCTGGTTTCTTCATAACCTTTTTTACAGAACAGTTCCTCAGCCACTTTAAGAATTTCTCTTTTTCGTATATCGCCCTTTTTCATAATGCTGTTTTTCTCCTTTACGGATTATCTTCTACCATTACAGCCAGCCAGGATACCTCCGGCAAATGCAAACATCAAATTAAAGCCTCCACAATCGCCATCGACATCCAGTATCTCTCCCGCAGCAAAAAGACCATGGCATAATCTGGATTCGAAAGTATCAGGAAAAAATTCTTCAGGATCCGCTCCACCTGCGGTAACCTGGGCTTCATTAAACCCTTTTGTTCCCAATACCGGTATTTTGTATTTACATGCGGCTTCAGCAACGGCCAGAAGCATTTCATCGGACAAATCAGTTATTTTTTCTCCTCTCATCGCGAGACCTGCCTGTTTACAAACTGCAAAAGACACTTTGGGAAGAAGATATCCGTTCAGCAAATATTCAGGAGACATACAGGAAAATATTTTCTGCCTGCGTCTTAATTCCTGAATCACATCATCAGGCCGTTCGAACCACCTGTGGAGAAAGTGTATTTCCAGCACAGCACCCTGACTGAAAAAACGGCCCAACTGCATAGCGCAAATCCCGCTGACTCCGTTATCGGTAAACAGCAATTCTCCTTTTTCAAAATGTTTCTCAGTGCCATCAACCAGCAGACGTACCCTGCATCTTACACGTATTCCAGATAATCCAGAAACCGCTTTCTGATCAGTAATCAGCGGAACAAGAGAAGGTGAAAGCGGATGAATCGTATGCCCGAATTTCCGAAGCCATTCGTAACCATCACCACTTCCTCCAAGCCTGGGTTGTGCAGCTCCGCCAGAAGCAACCAGAACCCGTAAAGCATCATCTATTCCGGAGTCATGATAAACCCGGAACTTATTTGATATTTTTTCAATTTGATGTACGGAAGAAGAACAACGTACATCAACTGAATGAAGATATAAAGCAGTCTTCAGAGACAAAAGAACCGACTGCGCCTGGAAAGTGCCTGGGTATACTCTTTCATTTTCATTCGATAGAGAGAGACCATGACGAAACCAAAAATTCCTTATTTGATCTCGTGTAAGTATTTCAAACACACGCGAAGCAAAAAGGGAATCTCCATAATATTTCAATTCACCTGAATTCATCAGATTGCATCGCCCGTTACCTGATGCCAGTATTTTTTTTCCGACCCTGTCCTGCGCCTCAAGAATCAGAACCCGGTCACCAAATTCTGCAGCAGATACAGCAGCAGCCAGTCCAGCGGCACCGCCACCAATCACTATCAGATCCCAAGGTTTGTTCTCACTCACAACTCATTTCCTCAAAATGTATCCGGTTTGTTTCCTTCTGTTCTCCAATATGATAAATAGACTTTAGTTCATTTGTCAAGTCTCCGTTCTTTTCCCTGATAATCAAAGGCGGCTGTGGATGAAGCCCGGATTTTGCATCTTTAACAGCTTCTATCAGCACAAGATTAGCCTTTTTATCAATTGCCGGATAAATCATCCTAAAACGCTTCGGCTCCAGATGATGCTGTCTTAACTGCAGCATTACTGAAAGCATTGCAGGAGCCGGATAAATCATAAACAGTTTTCCGCGCCCTTTCAAAACAAAATAAGCTGAACGAAAAAACCCATTTAAAGTTCCTTCAGACTGGTTCCTTGAAATAGACTTGACCGGATAAGGACTGACAAGTGCCGCATTCGGTTCAGAATACGGAGGATTGCAGACTATTGCATCAATCCTCTCAGGAAGTTCCTGATCCGGTTTCTTTGTTAAATCATGGCAGATTACTTTATATTTCAGTTTATTCATTGCCATATTTCTCGCTGCCAGTTCACATAAATCAGGCTGGATATCTATTGGATAATAAAATGACCCTTTATTCCGTCCAGCAAGAAGAACCGGCAAAATACCGCTCCCCGTACCAAAATCCGCCACTGTATCTCCAGGTCTAATTACTGCAAAATCTGCGAGAAGAACAGCATCCATACCGAAACGAAATCCTTTTTTCTTCTGAATTAGAAAAAAACCGTTCAATTGGAGATCTTCCAATGTTTCATCCGGTTGCAGAACATCATTATTCATATATCAGTTTCAAAAAAGGATGTGCGATTTTTGCACATCCTTCCCTTTCCTTGTTCCTTCAGGTTTCCTCAAATTCCACGACAACCGGATTCTTTTTCAGCGATTTCTTCTTTTTTTCCGGCTTTGCAATAAACAGACCCTCATAGAGTTTTATATAGCGGGAAGCAGATTGGGTCCAGCTGTAATCTCCTTCCATCCCACGCTTTTGCAACATATGCCAGATATCCTTATGATTACGGAAATAATCCACCGCACGTTCAATAGTATGGAGCATATCATGTGCATTATAGTTAAAAAACGAGAATCCGTTACCCTCACCATTAAACTCATTATAGCTGAGCACTGTATCTCTCAGTCCGCCTGTCTCACGAACGATCGGAACCGTACCATAGCGCATAGATATCATCTGGCTTAAACCGCAGGGCTCAAACTGGCTTGGCATCAGGAAAATATCGGCGCCGGCATAAATCTGGTGTGCCAGTTGATGGTCCATCGTAAAACGTGCAGCTACCCGGCCTTTATACTCACCTTCCGCCCAACTGAAAAGGTTAAAATATCGTCCTTCTCCCATGCCGAGGACTACCAACTGTATATCAAGCCGCATAATATCAGCAATAACGTAATCCACCAGATCGAGACCTTTTTGATTGCTTAGCCTCCCTACCATTCCAATAATCGGAATATCCGGATTCACATCAAGGCCCAATTTTTCCTGAAGGTTTTTTTTGCACACATTTTTCCCATCAAGATTATCCACTGTATAGTTGGCCGCAATCCAGGAATCCTCTGAAGGATTATATTCTACCATATCGATGCCATTCAGAACTCCATACAAATCGTCCTTCCTGGAACGAAGCAGGCCATCAAGCCGTTCACCGTAATATGCTGTCTGGATTTCTTCAGCATAGGAAGGACTGACAGTTGAAATAGCATCGCTGTAAACCAGGGCCGCTTTCATAAAATTGGCGCAGCCGAAGCATTCCAGTTTATCATCTGTCCACAGGCTGTCACCAAGGCCAAGGATATCCTGTATTTCACGAATTCCGAAAATTCCCTGATATTGCAGATTATGAATCGTAAAAATTGTTTTGATTCCGGAATAGAAAGGAAGATGAGCATATTGTATTTTCAAAAGTGCAGGAACCATACCGCTCTGCCAGTCATGGGTATGAATAACATCCGGCTGGAAATCAATCAGCGGAAGCATATTCAGAACGCCACGGCAGAAGAAACCAAATCGTTCATATTCATCCCCGCCCATTCCGTATATATACGGCCGTCCAAAGTAATATTTGTTATCCATGAAATACCAGATAACGCCATCTTTTTCAAGCTTTTCGATTCCACAATACTGCCTGCGCCATCCCAGCTGGACTTCAAAATCGCAGATATGGGCCATTTCATTCTGAAAAGACTGAGGTATTGCACTGAAATCAGGAATGACAACCCGTACATCATGTCCTGCTTTGGCCAGAACCGGAGTAAGTGCGCCAACTACATCAGCCAATCCTCCGGTTTTCACAAAGGGGACCGATTCACTGGCGACGAATAATATTTTCATTGTTATTCCTCCATCCTGAGTATACTAATTCCGACAACAGCGTTAAATCAGATTACTACATCTTTCGCAATCACGATAGGATAAGCCTGCGGCCCAATCAGACGGGCATTACGCTTAATAACCGCCTGTTTGTCCAGAATACAGTTCTCGATATATGCTCCTTCGTGTACCTGTCCGTCCTGCATAATAATACAGTTTTTTACATGCGCATTAGGAGAGATTTTAACTCCGCGGAAAAGCACACTGTTCTCAACAACTCCCTCAATCTGACATCCATCCGCAACAAGCGAATTAACCACGCTGCAGTTATTTCCATAATAAGCAGGCATTTCATCACGAACTTTTGTATAAACCGGCATATCCTCCCGGAATATCCCTTTTCGTTTTGAATTATCAAGAATATCCATATTGAATTTGAAATAACTCTGAACAGAATCAATATTCCAACACATTCCCTTGTACTCATAGGCATTTACTTTTGCTGTACCATCCTGTACAAGACGTTGGATAACATCCCGATCCATACTGTGAAGGCCGTGTGCTACTGCTTTGTCTACCAGTTCCCTCAACAGTTCCCTGCGAATAACCATAACCTGCATATATACATTGCTGTAAGACGGATGTGTCGGATCCACCTCCAGGTCTTTCACTGTATGATTGTCATCAATAGATAAATAGGTTCCGGATTCGTCTTTCATCATATTCTCATCAGTTGTATAAAGCAGAGTAAGATCTGCCCCCGAATCACGATGAAAGCGAACAAGTTCATCCATTTTTGCATTGTAAATAATTTTGCTGTTACTGAGGATAATGGTCTCCTGTTTACTGCGGATCAAATAATTCGTGTTGGAACGCAGTGCATCGAGCACACCAGGATACAATCCAACATTTTCACGCGTCAGGAAAGGAGGCAGAATATGTAATCCATCGATTTTGCCATGCAAATCCCATTCTTTTCCTGATCCGAGATGATCCATCAGGGAATGGTAATTCTTTTGCATAATTACACCAACATTTTTTATACCACCGTTTACCATACTGGAAACCAGAAAATCAATAATCCGGTATCTGCTTGCTACGGGTAAAGCAGCAATCGCACGGTACATTGTTAACTCTCGGAGCTGGGCATCTCCCTCTCCGGTATAGATAATTCCCATTACATCTTTCATGATCATTCATTCCTTTCCAATGATTTATACTCAGAAAGTGTAGTTTTCATCAACCTGATCGCCTGCAGGAACAGAAACACCGGCAGGAAGTGTAACTCCGTGACCAATAACTGCAATCTTTCCTTCTTCTTCTCCTACAATAGCACCGGGCCCGATAACCGCATTCTCAGCGATGATACATCTGCGTACTACCGCTCCGCGGCGGATAAAGCTTCCCGGCATTACCACAGCAGACTCAACACTTGCGCCTTCTTCTACAATTACACCTGCAAAAAGAATTGAATGGTTCACATTGCCATATACCTCACAGCCTTCTGTAATCAGACTGTCCGATACTGTCGCGCCTTTGGCGATATAATGGGGAGCCATTCCCGGGTTCCGGGCAAATATACGCCATTTTTTATCATGCATATCGATCGGCATAGGATTCTGCAGTAAATCCATATTGGCTTCCCAAAGGCTCTCAATTGTTCCAACATCTTTCCAGTAACCGTTAAAATTATATGCAACAAGCACCTGTTTATCATTAAGCATATTCGGAATGATATTTTTTCCGAAATCGTTGGAGCTCTTTTTGTCATTTTCATCTTCTGTCAGGTAATGACGCAACTTTTCCCATGTAAAAATGTAAACACCCATGGAAGCTTTATTGCTCTTTGGATTCTTTGGCTTTTCCTCAAATTCAACAATTCTGTCTTCGCTGTCAGTATTCATAATACCAAAGCGGGAGGCTTCCTCCCATGGAACAGGCCGAACCGCGATTGTAGCATCCGCTCCATGACGTACATGGAAATTCAACATCGCATTATAATCCATCTTGTAAATATGATCTCCTGAAAGAATCAGCACATAATCAGGGTTATATTGTTCTATGAAGGCCATATTCTGATATATGGCATTGGCTGTTCCACGGTACCACTCGCTGCTTTTTACCTTCTGATAAGGCGGAAGAACAAATACACCTCCATTAGAGATGTCCAGATCCCATGGAGCACCCGATCCGATATAGGCATTCAGTTCCAAAGGTTGATACTGCGTCAGGACACCAACGGTATCAATCCCACTGTTGGTACAATTGCTCAGCGGAAAATCGATAATACGGTATTTTCCACCATAGGGTACAGCGGGTTTTGCCACATTCTGGGTCAGAATACCGAGACGGCTTCCCTGACCTCCGGCTAAAAGCATTGCAACACATGTTTTTTTTCTTAACACAGGATTACACGCTCCTTTAAAGATTATAATAACTCAGATTACAGAAACATTATCGATAGGACATAATGTACTGCTTTGTTTTTTTTATTTTACCTTTATTTGCCCGTCTACGTCAAGACATATTTCATAGAAAATGAACTTTAACCTTACTGTTTCTTATGATATAATATTTTTCATCATACGGAAACGTATGATGAAAATGAACCGAAAGGTTTTATGCACTTATTTCATCTCCCGGGATGTTTTGCTTTTCACGCATCGTTATCATAGAGGAGGATTGGATGTCTGACAGGCTTTCAGCAGAAGAAAAGCCAGCTTCTTCAGCTGATTTTTCTGAACTGTATGACCAATATGCGACTGATGTTCTGCGTGTTGCATATTATTACCTCAGAGACCGTCAAAAAGCAGAAGACATCACTCAGGATGTCTTTGTGAAATTGCTGACAACCAGGCCATCCCTTATAGAAGGAAAGGAAAAAGCATGGCTTCTGAAAGTCACATTGAACAAATGCCGTGATTCCTGGAGGAGTGCATGGTACAAAAGGATCATTCTTGGCCATCCGGCATTCGAACTGTTTCCGGCAGAGGATGAAATCAGCGGCCTTGCTGATGAACAGGCCATCTCTGAATCCATCGGGAGACTTCCGGTTGAATTTAAAGAGGTTGTCCTACTGCATTATTACCAGGGATTCAGTGTTGCTGAAATTGCAGAAATTCTGAAAATTGCCGAAGGAACTGTATCCTCCCGACTCAGTCGCGCCAGAAATAAACTGAAAGGAATGCTAAATGAAAATGAATAGGCTATCTCAGCTGGATCATTTCCGCGAGATGACAGATCGGACACTTTTCGGTCTGAAAGCCGGAGATGAAATCAAACAACGAATTATTCAGAATGCACTATCTGCTTCTGAAACAAACAGTTCAGTTCGTTTTCGCCGCATGATCCCCTTGCTTATTTCTCTTTCAGTTGCTATGATTATGCTGTTCTTTTTCGCAGGAACCATTCCAGCATGGAACGGTTCCGTTGAACCCCAAATCATATCAATTTCTGCAGGAAGTGCTCATAAAACAAGCATCGCTCTCAAAATACACCAAGATTCCTATATTGTTGTGAAAGATCCCGCCTATCATATTTCTTTGCTTGAAAAAATCGGAGAAGTGAATCAAATTGATATAGTCAGCGAGCTGTTCCCGGCCGGAAGCGAAGTCTTCCGTACTGACAGAAATTATACAGTGGCCGTTGTTACTGAAGATGGTGTAACATTCCTTGAAATTGTTCCCATTCAATAAGAACTCACCGTTTTCCTTCTTCCTCCAGATATTTTTCCAGCTTACGTTTCACGCGTTGAAGCGCATTATCTATGGATTTCACATGTCGCCCAAGAGCATCAGCAATCTCCTGATAGCTTTTTCCATCCAGATAAGCGCCCAAAACTTCCTGCTCCAACCCGGAAAGAACTTCGCTGATCTTCGCATGGATATCTCCCAAATCCTCCCGGTTGATAATCAGCTCTTCGGGATTGGATGTTCTTCCCTCCATGATAACATCAAGCAATGTTCTGTCACTTTCCTCATCATACAGCGGTTTGTTCAGTGAAACATAGCTATTCAACGGAATATGTTTCTGTCGAGTCGCGGTTTTTATTGCTGTAATTATCTGTCTGGTAATGCACAGCTCTGCGAAAGCACGAAAAGAACTGAGTTTGTTAGGGCGGTAATCCCTGATCGCTTTATAAAGGCCAATCATACCTTCCTGGACTATGTCTTCATGATCAGCCCCAATCAAGAAATAACTTCTTGCTTTGGAACGAACAAAATTTTTATATTTATTCAGAAGATACTCTTCTGCAATCGTATCTCCATCATGACACAGCATAACAATTTCCTCATCGGATAAATCTGCATATTGCTTCATCATGTAAACCCACCCCGGTTATCATGTTATGATTATTCCGTAATCATTCAATTCTCGATTCCAAGACAGCATACATCACAATTCCTGCGGCAACAGAAGCATTAAGACTGTCAAGTCTCCCTTTCATAGGCAAAGAAACCGTATAATCACATTTTTTTTCTGTCAGACTACTGATACCGGATCCTTCTGCACCGATCACCAGAGCAACCGGACCACTGAAGTCAACCGAACGGAAATCAGTCCCATTCATCGTGACAGCATAAACCCAGATGTTATTATCTTTTAGTTGCTCTATACACTGGTTCAGATTAGGAACCCTGGCCACTTTCAGATATTCTACAGCTCCTGCTGACGCTTTTACTGCAGCAGGAGTCAGACCGGTACTTCGATGTTGTGGAACGATTACTCCATGTGCTCCTGCACATTCAGCTGTTCGTATGACTGCGCCGAGATTGTGTGGATCCGTAATGCCATCCAGAAGAACAATAAATGGAGGCTCATGTCTATCTTCGGCGGTTTTCAGTATTTCTTCCAACGTGGAATATTGATAAGCCGAGGCAAAAGCAATCAGCCCCTGATGCTGCGGCGCTATTTCATCCAGTCGTTTTTTTTCAACGGTCTGAATCATAATTTTCTTTTCTTTTGCCTTACTTATAATTTCTTTGGCGGAACCAGAAAGCTCGCCTTTCTGTACAAGAAGTTTTTCAAGATCACGGCCATTTCTCAAAGCTTCACGAATCGGATTCCGGCCTGTCAGAATATAACTGCCGCCAACATCCGGTTCTTCGGCAGTTATTATGGCCTGCTTCTGCACTGGTTTATATTCAAATTCCTGATATCCATGATGCAGATTCCCATTCCTGTTATTACTTTTGACTCGTGACATTTCATTCTGTCGCTTTACTGTATGTGTATCTGCAGCATGTGTATTGCGGGTTCGGGAGTCTCCGATGCCGTCATTTAATCGTATCATTTTTTCAATCTTTTTTATCATATTCCATTCCCTCAAATTCCTTTATCATCTGCTCCCGTGCAGCTCTAATTTCCACCATCTGTCCGCATGTCTTTTCTCCTTCCGGGCACTTTCCCCGTAAGCAGGCAGGACCTGCTTCAGAGAATAATACAGGTGCTGTTTCAAAACAAAGTCTGTGCATTTCATTTGCCATTTCCCTTATTTCCCATTGTGCCCTGGAACACATCCGGAGAGAAAAAAAATGGTACAATTCGCGAACATTCATAGTCAGCAAAATTCTTGTTTCACAGGCGTTCGGCAAAACAAAGCGTGCATCTTCATTGGACAATTCACCGGAAGATCCAAGTGCTTTTTGCCATTCCCTATACCATTTTTCCAAAGTCTGCATCTGATCATGATACTTTTGAACCGCCGACTCACCCAATGCTTCGATTCTCGGAGGAAGGATATACCCAAATCCATTTTCATAAGAAACATAACGCTGGCTTTGAACAGAAAAGCTGGCAATTCTGTGGCGCGTCAGTTGGGCAAGCAGTACCCGGCTTACTCCCTCAATACCGAAAGTAAAGCTGGCATGTTCAAAAACAGACTCATGTCCCATTGATTTCAGTTTTTCAATAAAGGCAGATTGATCTTTAGTATTGATTTTGCTTTGCAGATCATCAATGTTTGATCTGGAATAACAGAGCTTTGCTCCAAGCGCTACCGTTTCCTCCGGCATAAGCGTATGCCTGATCAAAATGACTTTCATTTTCCGTAATTCAGCCATCTTCAGTTCCTCCTTCAATTAAACTGAAAAGCGATTCAATCCGTTCATGATTTCCTGAAAGGAAAAGATATCCAATCAGTGCTTCAAATGCTGTGGAAGCGGCATAGTCCTCCGGTTCCTGATTCCGAGGAGCGGGATGCCTGGCATGTGCATTTCTTCCGCGACGGACAATCTCATTTTCTTTTCCTGCCAGATGCGGCGAAATTTTATTAAGAAAGCCAGCCTGTGCGTGTGCATTTACATACTGAATACATTCGCTGTGCATATGCTTTACATTCATCTTTTTCTGTATAAGTCTCTGACGTATGATCAATTCCCATACTGTATCCCCAATATATGCCAGTTGTAAGGAATTTAATCTCTCAATCTCGTCAAGATTCATTTTCTGTCCGGAAAACAATTCCAAGGATCCCCTCCGAAATATAATATGAAATATTATATCATACTTTTTTATATCAACAAAGATATTCCACCAATTTTTCGAAATTACTATAGAAAAAAAGCCCGAAGAATAATCTTCAGGCCTGGTACACCATTAGGGACTCGAACCCTAGACACCCTGATTAAGAGTCAGGTGCTCTACCAACTGAGCTAATGGTGCTCGAGCAACAAAAACTATTATACACAATAATCTGGTTATGTCAACAATTTTTTTTAATTTCTGACTTTTTTGCTAAAAAACAGGCCTCCTGTTCAGGCGGCCTGTTCATAGTGATATTCAGTAAGCTTAATCTTTTGCCGGAGCCGGAGCACCGACAGGGCAGGTATCCGCACAAGAACCGCATTCAGTGCAGATATCAGGATTAATTTCGTACTTTCCATCACCTTCGGAAATTGCAGAAACAGGGCATTCAGCAGCACATGCACCGCAGGCGATGCATTCCTCAGAAATCTTGTAAGCCATTAAATTACCTCCATTTATTCGCTCATACGGAGCTTTATTCATTTCAAATATATCACTCAATGATTTCAAATGCAAGTATTTTGTTACTTTTTGTCAATCGCCTGTATGGCTTTTTCAAGATCCACAGCCCATGAGTTTGTTGTTTCTTTCTTTAAATCAATGGCGCTTACATCAGAATAGACCCCTGTTTCCTTTCCAGCCGGCGGCTGCTTCACCGTTTTTTTCGTATTTTCGCGTTTGACCGGTTGACCCAGTTTTCGATTGACGGGTTTCTTATCAGATGTTTTTTTCAATTCCTTCCCGACAATATTCTGATTCCCCGATGAAATGTTTTCATTATTTTTATTGAAGCTTTTTCTTTTCCCCTGGTGTAGATCAGAATGCTTTTTTGAAAGTGAATCACTTTCTCTTATTTCTTCTGATGTTTCTATATCATCTCTATCAGAATTCATTTTAATCTGATCAGCCTGACCGTTTTCCTCTTTTATTTTGTTGATCTGTTCAAGAGCGAATTCTTTTGTCTCAAATGAATCACCTCGCTGGAATCGAACGGAAATCCTTTCTTTTAAAATATCAAGATTTGTTACAGTGCCCAGCCCTTCCGGAGTCATGATTTCTTTTCCAATCCTCGGCATTTTTTTTCTGACTTGTTCGTACTGTTCCTGCTCATATTTCAGACAACACATAAGTCTGCCACAAACCCCGCTGATCTTCGTTGGATTTAATGAAAGGCTCTGTTCTTTTGCCATTTTGATAGACACGGGTTGGAACGACTCAAGAAAAGTGCCGCAGCATATAGGACGTCCGCATTGTCCAAGGCCGCCAAGCATCCTTGCTTCATCCCGGACACCGATTTGACGCAATTCGATTCGTGTTTTAAATACAGAAGCCAGATCCTTTACCAAAGAACGGAAATCTATCCTGCCGTTTGCAGTAAAATAGAAAAGAATTTTACTACCGTCAAAAGAATATTCGACAGAAACCAATTTCATCTCCAGTTTATGTTCATAGATCTTTTTCTGACAGATGATATATGCTTCCTTTTCTTTTTTTCTGTTTTCCACACTTTGCTGAATATCCTGCGGTGTAGCAATTCTGACAATCTTTTTGATCTGAGAAGGCGTTTTTTCATCCTCGACATCACGGCAACCGACAATCACTTCGCCGAGATCCAAGCCATGGCCGGTATCTGCAACAACATAATCTCCTACTCTAATAAGCGATTTATCCGCTTCAAAATAAAATACTGATCCATTTTTCTGAAACTGAATGCCTGCTATTGTAACCATTTAATTCCTTCCCCCACAAAGAATAAAAGAAGTTGTTCGAATACTGCTTGAAAATTAACTGAAAACCTTAGTGCCTTTCTTGCTTCAGCAATCTGATCAAATATTGCACAGAAAGCCTCAGGTGATGCTCCGTTTATAAAATGAATCCAGTGAAGCGGAAGCACATTCTCAATATTTGATGAATGACCGTTAAACCGAAGCATTATCATTTGTCCAACAATAGACTCCAGAATAGAGAGTATCTTATCCGCTTCATTTTTTCTGGTTTTCCACCTGCCCGAAATTGTGAGAATATCACTTCTTCTTGTATTAAAGAAGAACGCCTGCATCACTTCTTTCCTGAGAGTCCAATAATCCTCATCCTCTGATATCTGTATAGCTCTTCCTACCGAGCCGTCTGAAAGTTCGGCTGACGCTTCCGCTTTCTCTTTTGGAACATTTCGATTTTTCAAAACATTCAGGATATAATCGTATGTCCATGAGTGAAGATGAAGCCTGGAACACCGGCTGACAACAGTATTCAGAAGGCTTTCCGGATGACTCGTTACAAGAAAAAAAAACGTATCAGCCGGTGGTTCTTCCAACGTCTTCAACAATGCATTCTGCGCCTGAGGCGTCATCGTATCAGCATCATGAATGAGAACAATTCGCTTTCCTCCTTTTATGGCAGCCGTACCAGTGAAACGAATCATCTCCCGGATATCTTCAATTGGAATAGACGACCTTCCTTCTTTCACATCAGAAGACAAGGGAATTCCTTTTTGAATTAAAATCTGATCCGGATGTTCATACTTTAACGCCAAAAGGCATGATGGACATCTGCCGCAGGGGGGATTTCCAGATTCACAAAGAAGATATTGTGAAATCAACAATGCCAGAGTTCTTTTTCCTACACCCTCAAAACCACTGATCAGAACCGCATGAGGAACTGTATCCTGTTCCAGATGTCTGAAAAAAGAAAGTATCTCCTCTCCCTGAGGCCGAAAATCATTCAAAGATACTTGTTCCATCACTTGTCTACACTTTTAGGAACTGATCGACCGTAAGAACAAACAACGTGGCACCTCCGACAGTTACCTCCACAGGATAAGTTGAATATTCGCCACTGTTCATGCCTCCTATGGATGTTGTTGCCGATGTCATCTGCTTGCGGCTCTTACAGACTGATTCTATAACTTCAACCGCTTCCTGAATCCTGTCCTCGTCCACACCGAGCAACAATGTCGTATTACCAGCCTTCAAAAAACCGCCAGTGGTGGCCAGCTTTGTCACTCCGAAGCCATGCTTCATCAGCTTTGATAACAGTCTTGAAGAATCTTCATCCTGAACGATTGCAATAATCAGCTTCACAATGAGACCTCCTTAAATAGATTTACAGATTAGTATACCCTACAATGAACAGAAAAATCAAGTGATTGAACGATATGTAACAAATTCCTTTACAAAGATATAATATATGATTACACTAAATTATGGAGGTATACTTATGAATCAACGTCTCTTTTCATGTTATGCCAGTGCCGCATTCGGAACAGAAGGGCTGGTTTCAACCGAGCTAAAATCTTTCCATTTATCAGATGTTCATGCAGAAAACGGGGGGGTTCGGTTTTCTTCTGATATTTCCGGAATCATTACTGCTAATATAAAATCTCGCATTTGTGACAGAATATATATTATACTGGCAGAAGGCCGCTGTTTGTCTTTTGAAGACCTGTTCCAAACAGTTAATCGAATTCCCTGGGAACTCTATGCTAAAGGTAACGAAGCTTTTAATATCAGCTGTAAATGCTCGCGCAGCCAGCTTATGAGCACTCGTGACTGTCAGTCTATTTCAAAAAAAGCATTGATTGAAAGGCTAAAAAATACCGGAAAAGGAAGTATTTTCCCTGAAGATAAAGGGGAGCTTTCCGTTATGATTTCTGTACGAAATAATAATGTCAAAGTACTTCTGAATACATCCGGAGCAGCACTGTCCCGGCGGGGATACAGAACCTGGAATGGCGAAGCTCCGCTTCGAGAAACACTCGCAGCATCTTTAGTCGCGCTAAGTCCATGGAAACCAGGCGTTGCGCTTCATGATCCCTGCTGCGGTACCGGAACGATTCTGGTGGAAGCAGCACTGCATAATTCCAAAAAAGCCCCAGGTCTGAACCGACCATTTGCTTTCGAACAATTTTTCTGGATTGACCAAAAACGTTTTAATGAAATTAAAAAAGGGATTCAATCAGAAGCGATTGTTCCGTCAATTACCAGGATTTCCGGTTCTGATATTGATTCCGAAGCATTAAAACTGTCTGAAAAACATATTCATCAGGCCGGGTTAGATCATCAGGTCAATGTTTTTCAATGTCCTCTTCAGAACCTTCAGCTAACAGAAGAAAAAGGAGTTTTTATTTGCAATCCTCCCTATGGCGAACGGATGAACAACCAGAAAGAATGCCACGAACTGTATCATGACCTGTTTTTACTGAAACAGCGTCATCCAAACTGGTCTTTTTGCGCTATTACCTCCGACCCCGCATTTGAACGGGCTTTCGGAAAAAGGGCAACGCGAAAAAGGAGGTTGTATAACGGGCGGCTTGAATGTACATATTATATATATGAATAATTATTTATCATTATCCAGAATAACAACTCTCGTATGATATGGAATATGCGTCCATAGCCAATACGCGTTGATTCCTTCTTTATTTGATGGTTCCGCCTGGATCCGGATACACCCATGAGATGCTTTACTTCCCAATTGCTCTGATCCTGCAGAAAAATTCTTTTTTCCGTTTCCCCAGTAATATGGTATTTGATGTATCATATTACCTCCGTCATATTGTATTACATAGTCAAATTTTTTCCCATTGCTTGAAAAGCTGCTCCGATGATAACCGGTAAGAAAACTCCCTGCTGATGTTTCCTGATACAGTTTTTCCTTTTCACCCAATCCTGTGGATATTTGTAAAGTATCAAATACTTCTCCGTGATAAAAAACCGTCAGGCTCTGCATTTTTTTATTGAATAAAAGACCGTATTCTGTTTGCGGCTTTTCAATTTTCAGGCTTTCTGACGGAACCCAACCCTCAACATAGGCCCCCGTTTCATGATTCCATGCACCGATTAAAGCCCAGTTTTCAATCAATTCGAGAATTTTCAGGGCCTGAGTCTGCCCGTGAACAGTTCCAAGACTTTTTGATTTTTTATTTGGTTGTTCATATATTTTTTGATGCTGATGGAAACCGATGTCCACAACAACAGATGGAAGCATCATTTTTCTCCATATTTCAGCTGTATCATCATCTTCAGATGGCATAAAATCTTCGGAAATCTGTAATGGTAGTTTGATATCCTTCTGATCAACGATATTCACTTTGATTTTTTTACCGTAATCCGGGTTTTTTGAATCATAGATCCGCAGTGAATATTCTCCCGGTGTCGGAACAAAATTACCAGCAAGAGATTTGTAAGATAAACGCACTGGTTTTCCACCGCTGATATTAACCGAAGAGACTTTTTCAACAGTTCCTGTGCCGTCATGTATCCATTCTGCTGTTAACGTCCCGTCCATGACCGTCTTTATTTCAAGGAACCACTGTTTTTTTTCATTTATATTCATTATATAAGAGGAAGGTAAGGCGTAATTTACTGCCTGTGCACTATATTCCGATACCTTGCTGTACGAGTCAGAATACCGTTTTCCGTCTTCACTGATATACACAGCTTCAATTAAATAAGCCCTCTTATCAAGACGTTCCTTATTGAATCCGGTTCCATCCCATTCTACCTGAACCATTCCTGTATTTCGAATTGTTCCTTCCAGAATCTTATAAATTGTTGTTTCGTCTTTGATCGTAATTCTATATGTACCCGGACCAGGAACAGCCATCTGAAAAGAATTATCTGAAAAGCTGATTATATCATGATCGAGACGGCAACTGAAGAATTGTTCTTCAGAAGAAGCGCTAATGGCAAAAAGGACAATTACTAAAAAAAGGAATAAATCTGCTGAAAAACAAATTTTTTTATATATGCTTATATTCATAATATTTTCCTCCCGTTATGTCATTACTGTTTTCATTTAAGCTCCAGAATCATTTTCTGAATGCTTGACAACAGTATCCTGAATGCTTATAATGTAATACGCTTTGTGCGGTCGTGGCGGAATCGGCATACGCGCACGTTTGAGGGGCGTGTCCGGCAACGGGTACGGGTTCAAGTCCCGTCGACCGCACTTTTTAAACAGCTTTGTGTATTTCTTTCACAAAGCTGTTTTTTTAGAAATCCTGACTATAAAATATCCGGATTGATAATGTTCGCAGGCATAATTCCGATTAATTACAATAAAACCCTCACAGTATACAGTGAGGGAATAGTGGAGATGAGGGGAGTTGAACCCCTGTCCGAAGATCCGTCAGCAGGATTTTCTCCGAGCGCATTCCGTGTTCATATTCCTATCCGTTTTGTACACGAACAAACAAAACTGACAGTAGCTTCATTAATACAAGTTTAACCGCAAAGCTTAGGCTAAACCCGTTCCCTGTGATCATGACGCCGGTAATCTGATCCACAGGCAATCAGAGCCGACGCGCAGCATTACGCCGCGAAAGCGAAACTGTTGTTGTCAGTTCTTTTTATTTCCCCGTTGATACGCAGTTCAGGGTCTGCGGCTCGCTTATCCTGATTTCGTTATCCCCGTCGAAACCGGATCATCCCCATGACACTGACAAAACTAATCATCATTTTGTCTTTTCCTCATAGCTCGTAGGATTTCTCTGTCGGAATCCCTTTTTGCTATTGCATCCCGCTTATCGTGGCTTTGTTTCCCCTTACACAAACCCAACTGCAGCTTGGCTCTTCCGTCCTTCAGGTATAATTCCAAGGGAATCAGCGTATATCCCTGGCGCATAATCAAACCATCAAGTTTGTGAATTTCGCTCTTGTGGAGAAGGAGCTTTTTCGCTCTGAGCGGATCACGATTGAAAATGTTCCCCTGTTCATATGGGCTTATATGAATTCCTTCAGCCCATGCTTCCCCGTTTCGGATATGAGCCCAGCTTTCCTTCAGATTTGCCCGACCGGCGCGGATGCTTTTGACTTCTGTCCCGTATAGAACCATACCGCATTCATATTTTTCTTCTACAAAATAGTCGTGATATGCTTTCCGATTCAGCGCGACTGTTTTGATTCCCCGTTGATGCGGCATATCTTTCCCTCCCGTTAATAGTATAACACAAAATGCTTCTCTTTTCAATTGTTGTTGCATTTGTTATAATAACTAATAAAAAAGGAGTGATCATCGATGAGAGATTTGCATCAGGTGGCTTCCGAAGCCAGGGAAGCATCTTATCCTCTGGCATTTTCTTCTGAATGCAAAAGAAATCTTGCCCTCAAAAATATTGCGAATATACTGGCTGAAAATGCAGCAGAAATTTTTTCGGCAAATCAGGCAGATCTGCAGCGTTCTGAAGAAAACGAGCTCCCCGGCCCGCTTCTTCACAGGCTGAAATTTGATCAGGCTAAACTGGAGCAGGTAATACTCGGGTTGAATTCTCTGCAAACCATCCCTGATCCTCTTGGTAAGACAACGCTTTCCACAGAAATAACTCCCGGCCTTGATCTTTACCGGGTATCTTGTCCAATTGGTGTGGTTGGTGTAATCTTTGAGAGCCGTCCCGACGCGCTGGTTCAAATTGCTTCACTTTGTATAAAAAGCGGAAATGCAGTTCTTCTGAAAGGTGGTTCAGAAGCTCATGATACCAACGTAATACTCTGTACATGCATTCAAAAAGCACTGCAGATAAGCGGCCTTCCGGAAAACGGGGTTCAATTGTTAACTTCTCGAGAGGAAGTTTCCGCCATGCTGAAAGAGGATGAATATATCGATCTGATTATTCCTCGCGGCAGCAATGCCTTTGTTCGGTATATCATGGATAACAGCCGGATTCCTGTCCTTGGGCATTCTGACGGACTTTGCCACGTTTACATTGATCGGGAAGCTGATCCCGCAATGGCCATACGACTCTCAGTTGATAGTAAAACACAAAATGTTTCCGTCTGCAACGCCATGGAAACACTGCTGATTCATCAGGAAATTGCACCTGCCGTGTTGCCGGAACTGTATAAAGCATTATTATCCAAAGGTGTTACTGTTCTCGGAGATTCGGCAGTCAGGCAGCTGATTCCATGCGGTACCGCCACGGATGAAGATTGGTCTACTGAATATCTTGATTACATCCTTTCAGTAAAAACAGTCTCATCGCTGCAAGAAGCTGTTTCTCACATAAATCATTTTGGTTCTCATCATACCGATGCCATCATAACCCAGAATATTGATACAGCTTCTGATTTTCTGAATCAGGTAGACAGCGCTGGAGTATACTGGAATGTATCCACCCGCTTCGCAGACGGTTTTGTATACGGTTTCGGTGCAGAAGTCGGTATCGCTACAGGGAAAATACACGCCAGAGGTCCGATGGGACTCGAAGGGCTAACAACATATAAATATAAACTTCTTGGCTCCGGCCAGACGATGGATGATATAAAGCAAATGAAATACAGCTATACCCATATTGCACTTGATAAAGCTGATCCAACCAGAATCCGAAGGGAGTGAACAGGCTATGATCAGGCTGCAAAAATATATGGCACTATGCGGTGTATCTTCCAGACGGGCAGCAGAAAAACTCATTGCGGAAGGACAGGTATCCGTAAACGGGACAATCATTACGGAAATGGGATACAAAATAGATGAGCATATGGACCGGGTTACAGTAAACGGTATGGAAATTCATCCGGAAACAGAAAAACATTATCTGGCGTATAATAAACCAACAGGTGAAGTCACCACTGTTTCCGATCCGGAAGGCCGCCAAACCGTTATGGACCGATTTATTGGATACCCAGTAAGATTATTTCCAGTCGGCAGACTGGATTATGACAGTGAAGGTTTATTACTGCTGACCAATGACGGAGAAATGATGAATCACCTGCTTCATCCAAGCCGGAGAATTGATAAGGTATATCTTATAAAAGTGTCGAATAACCTGACCGATGATGAACTTTTCAGGCTGACAAGAGGTGTCATGATCGATGGTAAAATGACGGCACCTGCCAAAGGAAGGATCATTTCCAGGGATACGTTTTCAACCACAGTATTGATTACAATTCATGAAGGCCGTAACAGACAGGTACGAAAAATGGTTAATGCAGTCGGTCATCAGGTAGTCTGGCTGAAGCGAGTTGGATTTGGCCCAATTATACTCGGAGATTTGCCTTCCGGACATTGGCGGTCTCTCACAGATGCCGAGATAAAAAAACTGAAGGCTCTTTGAACATACCATGTGTGCTTTTTATTGTCACTTTTTTCTTGACAAATAACCCAAAAAAGATATAATTAGAAAAGTAGGCATTAAGCCATGGAGAGTTGGCTGAGTGGTCTAAGGCGCACGACTGGAAATCGTGTGTGGGGTGATACCTCACCTAGGGTTCAAATCCCTAACTCTCCGCTTCAACCCCTTGAGTTATAGGTTCAGGGGGTTTTATTATTTTGGTATGAAGAGTTTGCAAGAGAATAAAACCCGATATCTTCCCTTCCCAGTGAAGATCACATGAAAAAAAACTATAGAGCGGTATTGTATATGGAAACCCCGATCAACTGGCAAAATGGCTCATCTCGAATAAAGATAAAGCCAGCCAAATGGACTCCTGGATCAAAGAGAAATAAATATGAAGAGACCCGAAGGATGCTCATTCGACTACATATTGCCGTAAATGCAAAACCTACCCGAAATATTTTAAAAATTTTTTTCAAATGACCCGATTTGGACCGAGACAAACAACTGCCCTTTATGATATGATATCGTTGTAAATTCATGATGATGCCTCACAGCCTGCAGGTTTTTTCTTTTACCTCACAGAGCGAAAAAGCAAAACAGCAGATGCTGACTGTGAAATGCGGAGTCCACTAAAGAATTTGTTCCACTAAAAAATAAAAATGAAATTAATCAGTGATGTATGCCTGAGCAAGCAAAAACAGCCGAAAGATTTAATTCTCCGGCTGTTTCTGCTGAATAGACCTGGTTCCCGGCATCAGGGTAATGAATTGATATCTTCCCCTGTGAATTTTCTATTTCACAATGCTGACTTTGTCCTCGGCGGTATTCCGGACTGAGGCACCTGTAGTTCCGTCAGTGGTTTCCTCCTCCCTGCCGATCAGCAGGACTGCCACGGCCTTGTAGGACGGATCCACACCCAACTTTTCGCAGATTGCATCATGCTGGTCACCGTTCAGCTGCATTGTCGGAGAAGAAACGATCTTGGCCCCATAACCCAGCGCTTTTGCTGCGATAAACATATTCTCACAGGCCAGACCGCAGTCAAAGCTGGCATTCGGCGAAGATGTTCCTTCGTTCATGTAGATGATGATTGCCACCGGAGAATCTCCAAGCCCCGCCTTCGCACTGCCGCCGGGCATTCCGCCGCCCGGGAATCCGCCAGCCGGAACTTTTCCACCCGCAGGTGCCCCTTCTGGCGCCTTCCCGTCCGTGGGAACCCCATCAGGTGCTTTCCCTTCCGGCTTCCCTCCTCCCGGGAATCCTCCGGAGCTGCCCTTTATTTCGCTGATGATTTCCTTGTTGCTGACCGCCGCAAAATACCATGGCTGCTGGTTGATCGCACTGGTTGCTGCCAATCCCGCTTCCAGGATCGTGTTCAGGTCTTCGTCCGTTACTGCTTCCGCTGTAAAAGACTGGGCAGTCCGGCTGTTTACAATGATTCCCGTCAGATCCTCCGCGCCTGCCGTACCGACCAGGATCGCCACCGCCAGCAGAATTGGTATCCATACCCGTTTCAGTTTCATGTCCTTTTCCCTCCCTGTTCTGATTCAGCAAATTGCTTTTATTATTGAATCATAACGGATATATATGACCTGAATATGAACATTCTGAAAACAAAACCGAAAAAACCCTCCTGCAGCATTTTTTTCGCTTGACTTAGAGTCAGCTTTATGGATTAGGATACAGAGGAACCCGGGAACACCGGATAAGTATGAAAAGCAGGAAAAGCATTCTGGAAAAAATGGGAGAGATTAGTATGAAAATCAATACAGCTTCCAACTCAATGCAAGATCTTCTTGCGGATAGCCAGCTGACCCCCGGCGTTCTTCGGGAAGGCAGCATGCTGGTAATCCCGCCGGAAGGCGGCGGACTCCTCCTGCCAAACCTGTCCGAAACCGATCATCGCTGGCTGAACCTGACACTGTTCGTAGAGGAAGACCATGCCCAGGCTTTTGAATTCCGCTTTTACGGGAAAGAGGAAGTTCCCCGGGTCATCATACGTTTCGGTATGCTGCCACACCTGGCGGCAGTCATGGCGGTGGACCTGAACTGGCTTGACGGTCACTGCCTGTTCCCAGGACATCGGGTGGGCACCCAGAAGGTGGTCTGCCATGGGTCCAGAATCGCCCGGAATGAAATCCGAAAAGCCGAATGGGTAGCCATGCCCTCCGCGTGGCCCATACATGTCCGGGCAGAAGCCATATCTCTGACGCACAGTCCAGGCCCCGTGATGCCGTTGCCTGAAAAAGCCCTGATCGATCCCTATGGACAGTATCTTCCAGTGCCATCTCTCCGGCGGATCCGCTCCGGAAAGGAACTGGAGGACGTTCTTCGGAAAGAAGCGAAAAAAGAAGCCGCCTGGCCGTACGCGTCCCGTACCATCTGGGGCGGTAACGCGGAAGAAAAACTGACAAATGGAAGCGGGTATTTCGGAAAAGTGAAACACCGGAACCGCTGGTACCTGACTGATCCCTCCGGCTGCGCCTTTTTCAGTCTCGGGTCGGATTGCGTTGCCGCGCGGTGTGACGCCCGTATAGATGGGCTGGAGTCCGTTCTGGAGGATCTTCCTGACCGTGAAAAGCCGGAAAACGCTTTCCTGTTCGACGAGATGCGCCATGGATTCGGGGAAACGCCCCGGGAAGGAAGCCTGCTGTTCTCCTATGAGCGACGGAACCTGCACCAGGTCTTCGGCAGCGAATGGGAGCTGGTCTGGCGGAAAATGGTCGTCAGCCAGCTGATGCAAATGGGTATGAATACGTTGGGTAACTGGAGCGATCCGTCCCTCTTCGGAAAAATGCCCTATGTCACCAGCCTGCCGGAGTTCCCTTCAACCGCCCACTGCATATTCCGTGATTTTCCAGATGTGCTGTCCGATGAATATACGGAAAACGCCCGCCGCTGCAGCAAAGCGCTGGCAGCGCGGGCAGAAGATCCCTGGATGATTGGATATTTTCTACGGAATGAACCGGCCTGGGCCTTTGTGGACGGGCTGATTATCGCCGATGAGGTTCTGAGGGATCCTGTGAATACCGCCTGTAAACGTGGGCTGATACATTTCCTTCGGGAACGTTACCCGAACGCGGAGGCGCTTTCCGCGGCATGGAACCACTCGTTCGCTTCCTTTGACGATCTTAATCAGCCCCTTGAAAAAGCTTCATCTTTTTCTTCCCGGGCCCGGGAAGACCTGCGTGTTTTCTCCGCCGAACTGACCCGAGCCTACACGGAAATCCCCTCCCGCTGCTGCCGGGAAACGGATCCAAACCATATGATCCTGGGCATGCGCTGGGCCTGGATCTCCGATCCGCTGCTGGTTTCCGGTTGGGAATGCTTTGACGTGTTTTCCATCAACTGTTATGCAATCGATCCGACTCCTGCACTTGAAAACGTCCGCACCCTTGGCGTGGATCTGCCGGTAATGATCGGAGAATTCCATTTCGGTGCGCTGGACGCAGGCCTGCCGGCTACAGGACTGGAGGCAGTCGCGAACCAGGCAGAACGAGGAAAAGCTTACCGTTATTACTGCGAACGGGCTGCCGCCCATCCGAACGGCGTTGGCTGCCACTGGTTCCAGTGCTATGACCAGTTTGCCCTGGGACGCTTCGACGGAGAAAACTATAACATCGGGCTTTTTGACATCACTCTCCGCCCATATCCGGAAATGGCAGAAGCCGTCCGGAAAACCGCCGGATCCGTTTTTCAAATCATGTCCGGAAGCCAGCCCCCTTTCTCCGAAAAGCCTGCTGATCTCCCCATGATCGCATATTAGAACGGATTCAGGTTTTCATCGCACATATTCTGCAGGGGCTTCCCCGCTTCCAATGATGTTATAGCCATTTTTTCCGAAATCGTCATATTTCTGCAGGCCAATCCTGAGTATGCCGTCGTTCTCTTCCACCGAAACGCATATTTCCGCAGAACAATCTATTGGATTGTACCAGCCCATATACAGGTAATCCAAAGGATGAGTGATCCGCCGTCTCCTGTCTTCAACACCGTGTTTCCCATCGATGAGACGATACCATCATAGCGGTATACAGCCCTTGAAAGCTTCTCCCTGGCTTCTTCGTCGGCATACATGAGATACAGTTTCCGTTGCACACAATCCGCGAAAGATGCAGTGGCAAAAATCACGTTTAAGCGCAACGTCAAGGCCAGGATAGTCATCCATCTCTTCATAAATTATTGTCGAATTTCCTCTCATCCTGTATCTTATCTTCTCAAAACGTTTTTCAGTTCTACAATATGTTTAAACTTCTGGCAAGAAAGAAACTACTGATAAATTTCTCTGAAAAACGTTTGATCTTTCTGGCTGTTTGAGATAAAATCGCTTGGGAAGATACTGAAAAATACCAAGTATACCGAAGGAGAAATATTCAATAATGTTTATCACTGAGGAATGGAAGAACGATGTCCTGATTGTTTATCTTGAAGGCTCACTCGATACCCTCACGTCCGGCTCGCTGGAATCATTCCTGAAAGATCGGATGGACAGCGCTCGGCAGATAATTTTCGATTTTACCGACGTGAGCTATATCTCCTCCGCCGGGCTTCGTGTGATCGTCATGGCCCATAAGCGCATGAAGGAAAGGGACGGCCTTCTGATCCGGAATGTCGGCGAGCGGGTTATGGAGGTTTTCACAGTCACCGGCTATGTGCACGCGCTGAAGATCGAATCCGGATGTCCCGTTCCGCCCATTCCCGGAAATAAACTCTGAAAAAAGACGGAAGGAAGGTGCCCTGCGATGAATGCCTGGCTGAACCGTTTTCCCCTCTCCATTTCCGAAAACGTCCAAACCCCCGAGGAGGCCGCAGCCCTGGAATTATCGGCCGCCCTGCCAGGCAGCGAAATTACGCTGGAAACTCATCCGGAAATGGGAGACGGATTCTGTGTGGCCCGGGAAGGCAGCGGATACCGTATCACCGGCGGGCCCACAGGGCTCCTGTACGGCGCTTACCGTTTGATCTTTTCTCTGGCCGCTGGTGAGGAATTGCCGGACCGGGTAGAAACTGAGCCCCGCTATGCCCTCCGGATGATCAACTGCTGGGACAATCCCGACGGTTCCGTCGAGCGCGGATATTCCGGAAAGAGCCTGTTTTTCCGCGGAGGCAGACTGGACTATCATCCGGAACGAATCCGTGTCATCGCCCGGCTGATGGCTTCTGTCGGTCTGAATGTGCTGTGCATCAACAATGTCAATGTTCATTTCCCGGCTCAGCTGCTTCTGGAGGATGACTTGCAGGATCTGGCCAGTCTGGCCGCCCTGTTTCGTCCCTTCGGCATCCGGCTGATGGTGTCCGTGGACTATTCACAGCCCATGCGCCACGGCATCCCCACCGCTGATCCTCTGGATCCCCGGGTGCAGGCCTGGTGGGCGGAAACCGCCGCCCGGGTCTGGCAGGCGATCCCTGATCTAGCCGGCTTCCTGGTCAAGGCGGACAGCGAGGGGCGGCCCGGTCCCTTCACATACGACCGGAATCATGCCGAAGGTGCCAATATGCTGGCGGAAGCAGTCCGCCCCTTCGGCGGTATAATCGTCTGGCGCTGCTTTGTCTATAACTGCCGACAGGACTGGCGGGATACGAAAACTGACAGGCCGAAGGCAGCCTATGATCACTATGCCTTTCTGGACGGGCAGTTCGCGGACAACGTGATTCTCCAGATCAAACATGGCCCCTTTGACTTTCAGGTCAGGGAGCCCCTCTCCCCGCTGCTCCTTGCCATGCCAAATACGAAGCTGGCCCTTGAACTGCAGTTAGCCCAGGAATACACCGGCCACCAGATTGATCTCTATACAATGATGCCCATGTGGCAGGAGATCTTTGAGGAACTGCCGGATTCAGCGATTATGTCCGTTGCTGCTGTTTCCAACTGGGGAGACGACCCAAATTATACCGGTCATCCATTAGCTGCTGCCAATTTCTTCGGTTTCGGCCAGCTGGCCTGGGATCCCCATACAGATCCCGTCCGATCCGCGGCATTATGGGCCCATCTCACCTACTGTTTCCCGGCTGAACAGGAGAATATGCTGGTTCACTGCCTGCTGTCCTCCCGCCGAACCTATGAAAAGTATACGGCGCCCCTGGGTATCGGCTGGATGGTGACACCCCATGACCACTACGGGCCAAACCCCTCCGGTTATGAATATGATCTGTGGGGTACCTATCATAAAGCGAACCGGAATGCGGTAGGCATTGACCGGACAGAGAAGGGTACTGGCTACCTCAGCCAGTACCCGGAAGAAATCCGGAAGAAGTATGAAGATCCCGCTTCCTGCCCAGATCTGTACCTGCTGTTTTACCATCGCCTGCCCTACTCTTTCCGGATGAAGGACGGACGTACGCTGATCCAAAGGATCTATGATGATCATTTCGAAGGCCTCGCGGAAGCGGAATCCCTGCGGGAAACCCTGCGTTCCCTGCCCTTCCCGGAGAAGGATCACGATGTGATCCTGGACCGGGCCGATCGTCAGGTCCGGAACGCCCGGGAATGGTGCGATATCATCAACACCTTTTTTTTCCGTCTCTCAGGCATTCCAGACGAACACGGTCGTACTATTTATGAATAATAATTCCATCGCGAAAGCCGGGACTATATAGTCCCGGTTTTTTCCGAATCCATATTTTCATTCATTACAGGTCCTGAATCTCGTCCAACGGGCAGGCATCCAGCGTGTCCTGGTTCGCCACAACACAAATGCTGCCCTCCCGAGCGAAAGCGTCCAGCACGTCCCCGCATGCGATCAGATCCTCCGGCGTCGCATTCAGGATCTCTTTTCGGGTTTTTTCCGCCATTTCCCGGGTATAGCCGGAAAGAATGCGCAGATCCGCCGTTGTGCCCTTGTCCCGCGGGCTCATCAACGGGTTCAACTCGTTCAGGCTGGAGATAATATATTTATCCATTTCCCCGTCCTGACGGGCAAATTCCTTCAGAAAGGAGGAAGCTCCCGCGTCCGCGGTCAGGGTTTTCGCAGGGGTCGGATCCCGAAACGAATAGCTGAAGAGGCTGCCGAGGCGGTCTGTCTGCATCCCGGCGCCGTACGCTCCACCCTGGACCCGAACACGATTCCACAGGTATCCCAGGCTCAGGATGCTGGCTGCCAGCCACATCATGCCGGAAAACGATGCTCCGCATCGGCTCAGGCGGTACCCTCTGGCAGAAAAACTGACCTGAGCAGGAATTCGTAAGCCGAGAGCCTTTCGAACCGGGGCGGAATAAACGGCTGTTTTCGGTGCCTCGGTCCCCTCCGGAAAGCAGGCCACGAAGTCTTCCGGATTTTGCTTTTCGTCGGCCGTATAGCTGACAGTCATCCGTTTCCGGCAGATATTCCGAGCAATCAGGCGTTCGCCCAATGTGCAGAAAGCGCCCATTTCCTGCTCCGGATCCTTTGCGAAACGGTGCAGCCACGCGGCTGCCGGCGCGCCATCCAGAGCATTTCTCACCGCACCGTCCGCACTGTACTGACTCATGACCTGGCGCACGGCGAACATGGTTCCGGCGCTCAGGCTCTTCTGTCGGACTGCTAATTCTGTCTGAGAAACCATTTCACGGATACGGTCTGTCTGATCCAGCAAGGTTTCTGTCAGTATCTCCGCCATCAGTTTCTGGGCTTTGCCGATATTCTCCTTCAGCGCGCTCATGGAAACGGCCAGATACGGCGTACAAACATCCTCCCTTTCCGGAATAGAACGGGTGATCAGGCTGAAGCTCAATGCCCCCGTATAACGCTTGATTTCCTGCTGCAGCACCAGCGCATCATGGCGCTTCGTCGGCAGCTTGCCGAGCAATGCCGCCAGAAAGCCAGCGGGAGCAATCTCATCCAGGGAGAGATCCGTCAACGAAAAATAAGCTTTCATATGGACAACACCGTTGGTTGGGAGAACGTGTGTCAATACCGGCACACCCTGGCAGGCTTCTGTTTCAGTTTTCGTCCATTCCGGCATCACGTCGGCATCTTCTTTTTTCAGCCGAGGCAGGGTTGCCAGAGCATCCTCGCTGTCCGGGGTACACTGCCAGTTGTTCAGCTCATCGATCAACCGGTCGTTCGCTTCCTTTTTCTCCGGGGTCCAGCTCCCTGTTATCCGGAACAGCCGTTCCGCTTCCGCCCGGCGTTTTTCCTCTCCCAGCGTCCGCGAGGGCAGCGTATGCAGAATTACAGCCCCCTCGCGGTTTGTCAGCATATCTGCCGCCAGGCTGTCAAAGCGCCCGTCCGCCAGCATTTCCTTCAACTCACGGACCAGAGTCTCCGTTTCCAGCGCCTCCAGCGGATCTCCACCGTAAAGCCAGTCGCTCATGCAGCGGATGCAGCGGCTGATTCCCTGGGGCTCATCTTCCTCACGCAGACTGAACACCGCCCGGTTCATGGAAGCCTCCGCGGCGTCCCGGTCCAGTCCATTCTTACGGATTACTTCCCCCTGTTTCCGGATCAGTCTTTCCAGTTCCGCTTCCTGTCCGTCCGTCACATTTTCTGCGTGTATGACCACCCAACTCTGCAGGGTGGAATCGTCCACGGTGATACTCAGATCCTGTGCCAGTTCCTTTTCCAGAACGGCACGTTTCAGCGGAGCCTCATTACTGCCGGTAAGCACGTCCCCGATAATGCTCATCGCCATGTTTTCAGCCCGGTCCCGCCAGGTGCCCGTCAGCCGGGCCAGG
>Ga0265298_10000912_pt1 | contig 43943 bp, 27 predicted proteins | sample AusTroGonzalo_MG_3_FD_193486 | JGI IMG/M metagenome (GOLD analysis project Ga0265298, IMG submission 193486) | Bovine rumen microbial communities from tropical cattle in Woodstock, Queensland, Australia - Gonzalo_01 | ecosystem: Host-associated > Mammals > Digestive system > Stomach > Rumen ... | reverse complement strand
CTTAATGCTTTCACCCTTCTTTGGAATCCATATAGGACCATAGTTGTCACGAGTCCAGTCTTTCACCATGTTCAGAGGGTACAGTTCTGCAGGATTGCTATCCGTTACAGGTGCCATTGCTTGAACAAGGTCTTTACGTTCTTTCAATACCTGTGCCGTCTTTTGGGTCATGGGCATTATGATACGATTATTGCGGAACTGCTGTGTCAACTGTATTTGGCCTTCACTTCTGAAATAGTCTCTGTCGGCTCTGCTCAGCCCCAGATCCTCGCAAGTAATCCCATTTTCCTTTAGGAAGTCGTTGGTGAGAATAGCACCATCGTTGAACAATACATCATAGGTATATTGCACATTATCAGGCTCTTTATTGGCTTTTCCGTTTAGATAAACAATATGATTGATAATCTGAAGCGTATCTCCAGGTAGACCAACACAGCGCTTCACATAATTCTCACGGCGATCAGTAGGACGATAGCCTATACCACCGAATTCTTGTGAATTAGCCTCTACGTACTGTCGTCCCAAGTTGTAGTACTCCTCGAAACGCTTCCTTTGCTCAACCTTCGGCAACGAATCCACAGGCAAGGCCATCGGATTCATCTGTTCGTATATCTTGTTGCCATAGCCATAACACATGCTATAGTACTCTGTTTGATAGGGTACGTTCTGACAGATTGTATCGCCAGCGGGATAGTTGAACACAACAATATCATTTAGTTCCACCTTACCCAATCCTTTCACACGGCGGTAATCCCAATGAGGCCATTCTATATATGATTTCAGTTCGCCAATGGGCAATGTATGCTGAGTCAAGGGCACCGTCAGCGGGGTCTCAGGAATGCGGGGGCCGTAACTAACTTTCGATACGAAAAGATAGTCACCCGTCAGCAATGATTTCTCAAGCGAACTGGAAGGAATAACATAGTTCTGGAAAAAGAACTGATTGATGAAATAGACTGCTACCAGTGCAAACACGATGGCATCAACCCATGACATCACAGTACGCATCGGACCTTCCAAGTCCTGCCACCATTTCCAGTTGATTTTCTTTGAGATATAGGCATCGTAAATGAAAGGAATGACCAGCAGTCCTAACCATGATTCAACCCAGTATAGGAAGAGCAGATAGCAGACCATCACAATGGCGAACTTTGCCCACTGCTTCTTCATATTCAGTTTTTTCTTTTCGCGCTTTTCCATAATCCTTTTAACTTCTTCTATCTCCTTCTAACTTCTTTAGAAAGAAAACATATCGCTAATCGTAAGCAATCCCTGATGATCCTTGGTGTACTCTGCAGCCAGTACAGCACCAAGGGCAAAGCCACGACGAGAGTGGGCATCATGGGTAATGGTGATGATATCGGCGTCAGAGTCATAGCGGATAGTATGAATGCCAGGTACCTCACCACGACGGATATGATCTACGCGCAACAGTTTAGGATCTGTAGTGTCCTCTGCCCAAGCCTCCTTACGGTCAATGTTTTCTACGATTTCCTCGGCCAGCGTAATAGCCGTACCACTGGGATGATCAAGTTTATGTACATGATGGGTTTCTTCCATCTCCACGTCATACTGTGGGAACTGGTTCATAATCTTGGCCAGGTAACGGTTTACGGCAGAGAAGATGGCTACGCCGATAGAGAAGTTGGAAGCCCAAAACAGCGTTTTTCCGTTCTCGCAGGCCTGACGAACTTCATCGCCGTGTTCCTTCATCCAACCTGTAGAGCCAGAAACAACCTTCACACCTTTTGCCCACGCTTTCAGATAGTTACCATAAGCGGCCTGAGGAGCCGTAAACTCTATGGCTACATCCGCAGATGCGAAGGCCTCACTCTCAAAATCCTGTTGGTTGTCAATATCAATGATACTCACAATCTCATGGCCACGGCTGAGGGCTATCTCTTCAATCATTTTGCCCATCTTGCCATAGCCGATCAAAGCTATTTTCATTTTAATTCGAATTAAATTGCGGTGCAAAGTTAGAAATTATTTTCTAAATATCAGATAATCTGAGGTTAAAATACAAAAAACTGCGTCACAAAACCATAATTTGTGACGCAGTTAAGGCAAAGGAATAACGTATTCCTAATCAAATTCGCTTCAGAATACACGAGTGAGACCTATCTCGAAGATAGGGCCTGTAGCCTTGAGGTCGTATTCAACTGTTGTGGTATATCCCATCACAGTAACGCTTTCCTGCTTCGTCTTCTTTGCTGATTTATACATGAAGTCGAAGTTGAGCCATAGGTTCTCGGCAACCAAGTATTCAGCACCAGCACCGAAGTTAAGGCCAAAGATGGCCTCAGAATTACCACCGCCAGAAGAAATCATCCAAGTTCCACCAACAATAGGATAGAAGTTGAATTTGTTATCCACAGGAATCAGGTAGTGGAAATTGAAGTCCATACCATAGAGGTTGCCACCATCTTTCGGGAACCAATACTCGTACTTGTACTCTCCACGGATCTGATCGGTGAAGTAATACCTAGCTTGGAAACCTACACCAAGGGGATTGTAACCATCACCAAATCCTGCATAGCCGAAGTGAGGACCAAAGGCAAATTTTCCTGACTGTGCAAATGCACCAATGCTCATGACCATCATGAAAGCAATCAAAAGAATTTTCTTCATAGTCTAGTCTCCTTTTTATTAGTTAAACATGTAATATCATCTTCTTGTTCAGAATCAGTGCAAATATAATCATTTTTTCACCACAGTGCAAATTTTTTTAAACAAAATGCTTTTGATTACCATATAATTTAACTCGTATTAACAAATAATCGTTCAATTCCAGTCTTAGTATAGTTCTTTTCGTGTTAAAGTGTGTGATAAAAGCGATAGTTTGGAAAAAAAAATGTACCTTTGCGCTACAGAGTTTATGTTGTGAACATATCAATATTTAAAACGATATATTATGGGCAAGAAAAGAGGAGGAAAGCGATTGACTAAACGTGATGTGGCAGAAGCTTTACAGGCTTTGTTTCAGGCACATCCTGGTGAAATACTTAGCTTCAAACAAATATTTAAGGCGCTGAAATTCGACACTCACCCCGTGAAGATGCTTGCCATCGATGTGATGGAGGAGATGGCATGGGACGACTGGTTGTCGAAAGTGAGTGACAATTCATATAAACTGAACCTGAAGACGCAGGTGCAGGAGGGTACTTTCATTCGTAAGGCCAATGGTAAGAACTCATTCCAGCCTGATGATGGTGGTAAGCCCGTGTTTGTTGCAGAGCGCAACTCGATGTTTGCCCTCAATGGCGACCGAGTGCGAGTGGCTTATATGGCACGCCGCCAGAACCATATCAAGGAGGCTATCGTAACAGATATTTTGGAGCGCAAGCACGATCAGGCTGTTGGTATTCTGCAGGTTGAGAAAGACTTTGCCTTTCTAAATGCCGAAGGAAATTTCTTTGTGCATGACATCCTGATTCCTAAGAAGAAGCTCAAAGGAGGTAAGACAGGTGAAAAGGCTGTAGTAAAGATTACTCAATGGCCTTCAGCCGAGTCAAAGAACATTGTAGGCGAGGTGATTGATGTGCTTGGAAAGCAGGGTGAGAATAACGTAGAGATGCACGCCATCTTAGCGCAATACGGTCTGCCTTATAAGTATCCGAAACGTGTAGAGGATGCAGCCCAGAAGATTAATGCAGAGATTTCTGAAGAAGAAATTGCCCGTCGTGAGGACTTCCGTGAGGTCTTTACTTGCACCATCGACCCCAAAGATGCCAAGGACTTTGACGATGCACTCTCTATTCGTAAGCAAAATAAGTATTGGGAAGTTGGTGTACATATCGCTGATGTGAGCCACTATGTTACTGAAGGTAGCATTATTGACCGCGAAGCCGAAGAGCGTGCCACCAGTGTCTATTTGGTTGACCGCACCATCCCGATGCTGCCTGAGCGCTTGTGTAATTTTGTTTGCTCGTTGCGTCCTGATGAGGAAAAACTTTGTTACAGTGTGATTTTCGTTTTGGACGAAGAAGCCAACATCAAGGATTGGCACTTAGCCCACACCGTTATTAAGAGTAATCGTCGCTACGCCTATGAAGAGGTACAAGAAATACTCGAAGGCAAAGATGGTGATAATGCTGAAGAGCTGCGTCTTCTCGACAAGATGGCGAAGAAGCTTCGCGAACGCCGATTCAAGAATGGTGCTGTGAAGTTTGACCGCGAGGAGTTACACTTCGATATCGACGACGATGGTAAGCCCACCCGTTGTTACTTCAAGAAATCTACCGATGCCACCCAACTCATTGAGGAGTTTATGTTGCTGGCCAATCGCACGGTGGCAGAGTTTATTGGTAAGGTAGGAAAGGCTAAAAAGGATGATTCCGGAAAGCCCTCAAAAGGCAAGACCTTTGTTTATCGTATCCACGATCAGCCAGACCCGCAGAAACTGGAGAGCCTGCGCACGGCTTTGGCTCCCTTCGGTTATAAAGTAAAGACCAGCGGTACTAAGGGCGCTATCTCAAAGAACCTGAATAACCTGATGGAAGAAGCTCAGGGCGAGCGAGAGCAGAAACTGGTAGAGACGTTGACCCTACGTGCTATGATGAAGGCAAAGTATTCTACTCATAATATCGGCCATTATGGATTGGCCTTTGATTACTATACCCACTTCACTTCGCCTATCCGTCGTTATCCTGACACGATGGTACACCGTTTGCTTACGCGTTATCAGGACGGTGGACGCAGTGTGAATCAGGATCACTACGAGGAGCTCTGCGAGCATTGCAGCCAGATGGAGCAGACCGCTCAAAACGCTGAGCGCGACTCTATTAAGTATAAGATGGTAGAGTTTATGGCAGATAAGGTCGGAATGGAGTTTGACGCTCATATCAGTGGTGTTCAGTCGTATGGTCTCTACTGCGAGATTGATGATAATCACTGCGAGGGTCTTGTGGGAATGCATGACCTTGATGGCGACTATTATGAGTTTGATGAGCGCAACTACTGTCTGGTGGGTCGCCGTCATCATCAGAAATATCAACTGGGCGATGCCGTCCGTATCAAGGTGGCTCGTGCAAACATCGAGAAACGTCAGCTTGACTTTATCCTTGCCGACTAACCCTCAAATCTCAATCCTGAAACCTCAACCCAAGAAATGGCAATAAGATACACACACAAGGAGGAAGTTTGGAATTCATGGAGTCATGCTGGCGGTGCAATGATGGCCGGTGCAGTGGGCATCGCATTTTTCATCGTCGTATTGTTAGGTAATAACGATCGTTCGTGGGCAGCCATTGGTGTTGGCCTTTATCTCTTCGGTATGCTGGGCAGCTATCTGGCATCTACTATTTATCATGCCCTAAAGCTCAGGAATCCCTGGCGAGAGCGTTTCCGTAAATGGGACCATGCCGCCATCTATTGGCATATTGCAGGCAGCTATTCGCCTATCACGCTGATGGCACTTCGTAACGAGGGCTATTGGGGATGGACGCTTTTCACCTTTGTATGGGCCTGCGCCCTTATAGGTACCCTGATTAGTTTTATCAAACTGAAAGACCACTCAAATATTGAGACAGCGTGCTTTGTCATCATGGGACTCAGCGTATTGGCAGCCTTCAAACCGCTGGTTGATACCGTATCTACGAATGCTTTCGTTTGGATAGTGCTTGAAGGTGTCTTTTATATCACGGGTGCCGTCTTTTATTCATTCAATAAAAAGAAATATATGCACACCGTGTTCCATTTCTGCGTTTTGGCAGGCAGTATCTGTCATATTGTGGCCGTTTGGGACATCTTAATACGTGATATTTTCTGATTTTTTAGTAAAAGTATTCAACAGCAAAGGGGCTTTGCACCCCAGTGATTGCAAAAGTGGAGTTTTGTTAAGGGCTACCACCTTATCCTTACCATGCCCGAAACCATGAGTGTAGAGCGTCGTAACCTTGTAAAGGCCTATGGTGCAGAGGTTCGCCTCACCTCTGGAAAGGACGGTATGCCAGGTGCCATCCGTGCCGCTGAGGAGTTACGCAATGAGATTCCCGGCAGCGTTATTCTGCAGCAGTTCGAGAATGGTGCTAACCCCGCTAAGCACTATGCTACTACAGGTCCTGAGATTTGGCATGATACTGACGGTCAGGTGGATATCTTCATTGGCGGTGTCGGTACTGGTGGTACTATCAGTGGTACAGGTAAGTATCTCAAAGAGCAGAACCCCAACGTTAAGATTATCGCTGTAGAGCCGAAGTCTAGCCCTGTGCTGAACGGCGGTCAGAGCGGTCCTCACAAGATTCAGGGTATTGGTGCTGGTTTCGTGCCTAAGACCTATGATGCCGATGTTATTGACGAGGTATTTGATGTAGAGAACGATGCCGCCATCCGTACTGGTCGTGAGATTGCTCAGACGGAAGGTCTGCTGGTAGGTATCTCTGCTGGTGCTGCCCTCTATGCAGCAATCGAGGTGGCTAAGCGTCCTGAGAATAAAGACAAGAAAATCGTGGTATTACTGCCCGATACTGGTGAACGTTATCTGAGTACGGTACTTTATGCATTCGAGGACTATCCTCTGTAGAACTATTAACGGAGAAAAAGAAAAGGCATCCTTTCGGGTGCCTTTTTTCGTTTTATAAGATGATTTCTTATTTGATATATTCAGCAAAGTCTGTCAACTTCATGTCGCCCTTGCGACCCAGTGTGTCGTGCATAGCAAAGGCAGCGGTGAGGTTGTGACGTGTCTGACCCATCTTTGAAATCTTCAGGTAGTCCCACAGCAACTGCTTGTAGTCGGGGTGTGCACAGTTCTCAATGATGCACTCGGCACGTTGAGCGGGGCTCTTTCCGCGCAGGTCGGCGATACCCTGTTCTGTTACGATGATGTTCACGTCGTGCTCTGAAGAGTCCTGATGGCTTACGAAAGGCACGATACTTGAGATAACGCCACCCTTGGCTACTGAAGGACAGGTGAAGATTGAGAGGTAGGCATTGCGGATGAAGTCGCCCGAACCACCAATACCGTTCATCATCTTTGTGCCACTGATATGCGTAGAGTTCACGTTGCCATAGAGGTCGGCCTCGATAGCTGTGTTGATAGCGATAACACCCAGTCGGCGAATCACCTCTGGTGAGTTCGAAATCTCGCTCTGGCGCAGTGTCAGGTGGTTCTTCATATAGTCCATGTTATCGTAAACCTGCATCAGACATTCGTTGCTGACGGTGAGTGAGCAGGCAGAAGCATCCTTTACACGTCCGTTGAGCATCATCTCAATCACTGAGTTCTGAATCACCTCGGTATAGATGTTGAAGTCGGGTACGTGCTTATCCTCACCCAGTGCACCCAAGATGGCATTAGCTGTAGAACCTACGCCACTCTGCAAAGGCAGGAAATCCTTGGGGATACGACCCTTACGCAACTCATCTACCAGGAATTCTGCTGTGAGGAAGCCAATTTTCTCTGTAACGGGATCGCTATCCTTGAAGGCACGTGCTTCATCGGGGATGTTACACTCTACGACACCTACCACCTTGTCCTTGGGAATAGATACGTAAGGCACACCGATACGGTCGCTCACCTTTGTAATCATGATGGGCTTGCGGTAAGGAGGATCTAGAGGCTCATAAACGTCGTGGATAAACTTGGCGTTGGGGTTGTGGAAGCTGTTCAGTTCCAGGATGACATGCTTTGCCAGACGGGCAGCAGTAGGAGAGATACCACCAGCAGCGGTGAGGTAAACATGATAATCGTTGCCCACCTCTTCAATGTCGCACACTTCAAGGATGGCCCAGTCTATGTCACCATAGAAACCATAACGTAGTTCCTGTGCCATGTGGCTCAGGTGCAGGTCGTTATAAGGAATCTCGCCCAGGTTAACATGCTTACGGAAATCAGGATTGGTAGTGTAGGGGGCACGATACTTGATAGCCTGTGCATTCGCCATGTCGCCATCAGTGCTCTGTCCTGTTGAGGCACCAGTGAAGATACCTACTTTGAACTCGCGTCCGGCCTCATGTTCAGCCACTGCAATCTTTGCTAACTCTTTAGTTGTTGCTTTAGCTACACCAGCAGGTGTAAATCCACTCATAGCGATGTTCTCGCCATTTTTAATCAATGCTGCAGCCTCGGCAGCTGTCATACGTGTATAAGCCATTTCTGATTTTGTGTATTTTACGTTTATTTTGGCCGCAAAGATACTTAAAAAAAGCGAAAAGACCAATCTTTTTTTCTTTATTTTATGTATTAGTGCATATTTTACATTCTTTTTTTGTAATTTTGCAACCAAATTTCAGATAATGAATCAGAATCTTTTTCGAATCTATACCATTCTTTGTCTATGGGTGCTTCGTTTGCAACTGTGGGCACAGGATGATTCAGATGAAAACTTTGCCTCTTCTACCCGAAGAGAAAAGAATGAAATGCTGGATTTGGAAGAGATGCAGGAAATGGTTGATTCTGTACCCATTCATATCACGCTGTCAGACGTTTTGACGATCATCTTTTTGGTGGTTTGCTGTTATGTTTTTGGGAAAATCTGGAAGGGATGTACGTATATTATTCTGATATTAGCGGCGATTATATATTCGCTCAATAAATTTTATTATTCTTAGAACGTTTAGACCAATACAGAAACCGATGCTAGGCATCAAATTAATTGACATGAATCGAATTATTGTAACTTTTCTATGTTTGTTGTGCGCTGTTGGTATGCAGGCACAGGGAGTTGTTCGGGGTAAAGTTTTGGATAAGCAAAACGACGAAGTATTGCAGTTCGTGACTGTGCGTGTGACTGCTGCCAACGGAAAGTTGGTTGGTGGTGGTATGACCGATGTAAAAGGTCAGTTTCATGTGCAGGGACTGAAAGACGGTTCATACACTCTGGAAATATCAATGATGGGTTATAAGTCAGCTGTGCGACGTTTCCAGATTTCACCCGAAAAGCGCAATATTCATTATAATGCCATCTATCTTTCTGAAGACCAGAAAATCCTGAAGGAAGTACAAGTTACAGGTCAGCGTTCGCAGATGAAACTCGAGGTTGACCGTAAGACCTTCACCGTTGACGAGGTGCTGGCGGCTGCCGGTGGCTCTGTAAGTGATTTGTTGGAAAATATCCCCTCTGTTGAAGTGACCACCGATGGTGAGATTTCTCTTCGTGGTAACTCCAGCGTGGAGGTATGGATTAACGGTAAGAGCAGCGGACTGACCAGCGACAACCGTGCTGAGATTCTGCAGCAGATCCCTGCTGAGAGCATTGAGCGTATTGAGGTCATCGATAATCCCAGTGCCAAGTATTCACCCGAGGGTACGGCAGGTATCATCAATATCATTCTGAAGCGCGACCGCCGTGCTGGCTATTATGGTTCTTTGCAGACGGGTGTAAACAACCAGAAAGGCTGGAACGTAGGCGGCAACATCAACTATTCTTCGAAGTGGGTGGATGCATACGCCAATCTGGGCATGCGTCGTCGTCGCGGCAACGGAGGAAATGAGAGCGAGCAGCATTACCCGCTGAATGATACCTTCCTGAATAGTCGTGGTGACAACAGCAACAAGGGACGTGGCGTCTTTGGTCGTGCTGGACTGACCTTTCATTTGAGCGATAATGATGACCTGACTCTTGCTGGCATGATGTTGCAGGGAAAACCCTCAAGAGATAACGTGTCAGAATATGACTATGGTGTGCTGTCAACAGGACAAGTGCTGAAGCACATGACGCAGAGCGTGACGGCTCCTGATGGCAAACATCAGATGTATAATGCCGAGCTGGATTTTACGCATAAGTTCAACGAGAATGGTACGCATAAATTGGACGTCTCGGTAGAATTCAATAAATGGAAGATGAACAGTTCTACCCTCTATCGTAACGATACCACTTACACAGACGGCTCACCTGCTACGTGGAGTCTTGAGAACCGTCCTATGCACATGAACAACCATTCATGGGAGGTGAAGGTTGACTACGAGAATAAAATCAACGAGAACTTCAAACTGGAGGCTGGCTACGATGGTCGTTTCTCGCATGAGAACACACCGCAGGAGTCGCAGATATGGAATCAGACAACCAATCAGTATGATGATGAAGCTTTCTTCTACAACCGTTTCATCTACGACAGCGATATCCATGCTCTCTATGCCACGACCAACATGAAGTTTGGTAAACTGGGTGTGATGGCTGGCCTGCGTGGTGAATACTGGAAGGTGGATACGAAGAGTATCGACTACTATCAGACGGAGACACCCTTTAAGAAGGACTATTTCCAGTTGTTCCCCTCGCTCTTCCTGAACTACGAACTGACGCCCACATCACAGATTCAGTTGAATGTTACCCGTCGCCTGCGTCGTCCTTGGGGCGGGCAGCTCAACTCCTTCAAGAACACACGTGATGCCTCAATGATTGAGTTTGGTAACCCACAACTCACCCCTGAATATACCAATGCCTTCTCGCTGAACTATCTGAAGACATGGGCTGCCCACACGCTGTCTGTAGGCACCTATTATCGTCCTACCACAGATGTGATGCAGCGCATCCGTTATCAGGGCCTCTACGAGGGTCAGAACGTGATGTATATGACCAACCTCAACGTGGCTAAGAGTCAGAGTGCAGGTGCCGAGGTGATTCTGAAGGATAAGTTCTTCCGCATCCTCGACCTCACCACCACGCTGAATGCTTATTATTATAAACTTGATGGTTTCTCTACCGTTGTAGAGAATCAGACCGTGACGGGCGAGGGCAATGAGAACTTCGCATGGGATGCCCGTGTGCTGGCTTCCGTTATCTTGCCTTACAGCATCTCTGTACAGGCTACGGGCAACTATCGCTCACGTTCGGTTATCACGCAGGGTTATCGTAAGGCCAACGGTTCACTAGACCTCGGCCTGCGTAAGACCTTCCTCAACAAGACCTTCGCATTGGCACTCAACTGGCGCGACGTGTTCAACAGCCGTCAGTTTGAGAACTATACCGAGGGTCCCACCTTCTGGCGTCACCAGAAGAACTTCCGTGATCCACGCATCAATCTGCAACTGACGTGGAATTTTGGTAATATGACAAGAAAGAAGACCGACCGCGATCGTGAAGATGGCCAGAGTGGCAATGATGATGAGAACACCTTTGGCGGCGGAGGCGGTGGCTTCGAAGAGTAAACAGTTTATATTTTTTAATGAAGACATTTGAAGAATTAGGCGTGAGCGTAGAGATACGCCGAGCCATTGAAGAGATGGGGTTCGTACAGCCAATGCCTGTACAGGAAGAAGTAATCCCCAGACTACTGACTAGTGAAAATGACATGATTGCGCTGGCGCAGACTGGCACGGGAAAAACGGCCTCTTTCGGCATTCCCTTGCTGATGCGTCTTGATTTAAGCAACAGGGACACGCAGGCGCTCGTATTGAGTCCTACCCGTGAACTCTGTCTGCAGATTGCCGACGACCTGCGCGACTTCTCGAAATATATGGATGGTGTTCATGTGGAGGCCGTCTATGGCGGTGCTGCCATTGAACAGCAAATCCGTGCCTTGAAAAAAGGCGCTCAGGTCATTGTGGCTACCCCTGGCCGACTCATTGACCTGAAGAATCGTGGCTATGCCAAACTGGAGAATGTGCGCAATATCGTGCTCGATGAGGCCGACGAAATGCTGAACATGGGTTTCTCGGATGCTATCAACGAGATTTTTGAGTCGCTCCCCGAAGAACACAGTACGCTGATGTTCTCGGCCACGATGAGCCGCGAAGTGGAGCGAGTGGCCAAGAAATATCTCACTAACTATGAAGAGGTGGTGGTAGGCTCGCGCAACGAGGGTGCCGAGAACGTAAACCATATTTATTATATGGTACAGGCCAAGGATAAGTATCTGGCCCTGAAGCGCATCGTGGACTATTACCCCAAGATTTTTGCTATTATCTTCTGTCGCACCAAGTTGGAGACGCAGGAGATTGCTGATAAACTGATTCGTGACGGCTATAATGCAGAGTCACTTCATGGTGACCTCTCGCAGCAGCAGCGCGACCTCACCATGCAGAAGTTCCGCCAGCACTTGACGCAGCTCCTCGTAGCTACTGATGTGGCTGCACGTGGACTCGACGTGGATGATTTGACCCATGTCATCAACTTCGGCTTGCCCGATGATACCGAGAGCTATACCCACCGTTCTGGCCGTACGGGTCGTGCCGGTAAGAAGGGTACCAGCATCTCTATCGTTCACTCCAAGGAAAAACATAAGATTCGTGATATTGAGAAGATTATAGGCAAAGCTTTCGTAGAAACGCCCATTCCATCGGCTGAAGAGATCTGTAAGAAGCAACTCTATAAGGTGATGGATCAGATTGTGAAGACCGATGTGAACGACGATGAAATCGCTCCTTTCTTGCAGGATATCAGTCGTTACTTCGAATTCATCGACAAGGATGAACTCATTAAGAAGATTGTTTCCCTTGAGTTTGGCAAGTTCCTGGCTTACTATGCCGATGCCCCTGAGATTGAGGTGCCTGCTAAGGAGAAAGATAAGAAACCCCAGAGCGACCGCGAGAAGCGCATGAATAAGGCTCAGAAGGGCTTTAAGCGCCTCTTCATCAACCTTGGTAAGAAGGACGGTTTCTTCCCAGGTGTGCTGATGCAGACCTTAAACCGCTACGTTGGTGGTCGTCAGGAGGTGGGTCATATTGACCTGCTTGACACCATCTCTTATTTCGAGGTGCCCGAGAAGGATGCCCGCAAGGTGATGACGCAGCTCACAGGCATTCGTTATAAAGGTCGTACCGTGCGTTGTAATTCTGAGGATGATAAATCTAAGAATCCTAGTGAAACCAGTAGAACTAGTGATACTAGAAAAAATAGGAATCCTAGAGATTCTAGAGAATCCAGAAAAGCCAAAAAGGACGACTGGCGTTCCTTGATGAATGCCCCTCGAGTAGATTTCAAGGGTGAAGAGCCCGACTTTAGCGAGGAGGGCTGGGCACGTCGTAAGCCGAAGAAAAAGAGGTAACGGGAATAACGTTAGAACTTATACTCTACGAAGGCCTCCATGGCTTCATAGCAAGCCAGTCCGAGGTCGTCGTAGAGTTTTGCAGTGGCGCGGTTGCGGTCCTCGGCGCGTTGCCAGAACAGTCGTTCATCATTGCCCAAGAATGGGGCACTCTCCATCTGACTCTGGTGGCGCAAAATAGCGTTGCGTTTCTCACGCAGTTCTTCGGGACTCATGGGCACACACATCTCGATATTCTCTATCTCCCATTCCGACCAAGCACCACGATACATCCACACCCTACAGTCACGGAGCCACTCGGCACCCATCCGTTTCTCTTCATCGATAGCAGCCAGCACGGCATCCGTACATTTACGGTGTGTACCGTGTGGGTCGGCCAGGTCGGCGGCAACGTATATCTGATGCGGTTTCACCTGTTGCAACAGATCCTGAATGATATGCACGTCACGCTCTGTCATTGGCAGTTTCTCAATCTTGCCACTCTCGTAGAAAGGCAAGTCAAGGAAGTGGATATGGTCTTTCTTGATACCGTTGTATCCGCAGGCATTACGTGCTTCACCCCTTCGGATCAGTCCCTTCACGGTCAGCACATCACGATTATCAAAGTCGCCCTCCTGCTTCCGTTTAATGAATCCCAGCACATCATCAGAATAGTGCTTGATGATTTCATCGCTACCATTGGCAAACACCTCGTTGAAGGCGCGTAGGAAATGCATATATAGCCTTACCTCTTCATCGGCAACTGCAATATTGCCAGAGGTCTCGTAGGCAACATGTACATCGTGACCTTGCTGTTTCAGACGGCGGATAGTGCCTCCCATCGAGATAACATCGTCATCTGGATGTGGCGAGAACACGATAACACGTTTTGGGTAGGGCAATGCACGCTCAGGTCGTGTGGAGTCATCTGCGTTTGGTTTACCTCCTGGCCATCCTGTAATAGTACGTTGCAAGATGTTGAACACGGCGATATTTACCAATCCTGCCGACCCATATTCCTTTACATAGTGTTCCAGACCATTATCCACATAATCCTTTGTAGATAGTTTCAGCACAGGTTTGCCCGTCTTGAGACAAAGTGCAATCACATCGCTTCGGAGCTTGCGGTCAGCGATATGATCGAAATTGATGGTAGATGTTAGATTCAGGTTCATTCAGTTTCGGTTTGTAATAACAGTAATAATCATGTGCAAAAATAGAATTTATTTTCCTATTTTGCAAACATATTACTCTTTTTTTATATGGTCTGTTTTTCCAGGATATTCAGAGGTTGTATGGTGCGGTGACAACGGTTTGAGTCAATAAACATATTGTAGGCAATGCGATAGAGCCATGCCGTCCCCTCGTACTTTGAGATCGACAGATAAGCCTTAACCAGCGTATCCTGTGCAATATCGTCGGCCTCATCCCGATTGCCACAGCAAAGAGCCAGCAGGAAACGTCTGAGCGAATCCTGTTCAGTTTGGATAACCCTTATGAATTGTTCGCGGGTCATTATTATTTCTTGGCTTCAGCCTCAATCTCTTGTTTCAGAACTCTCATCCCTATAAAATAATTAATAAGGAAAGCAAGTCCAATACCCAATGACGGCACAGCGACGAGGGACAGTCCGATGAACATATCCCTATCCCAACCATCATTTATGTTGGCTACGAACACGGCTATGTAGATGCACAAACCGAAAAGGGTGAATATACATCCCAGCAGCAGTTTGGTAAGCAACCTTTCCTTGATGCTTCGGCGTGGTGGGTTCATCTTTTTGAGCTCGCTCATATATATAACGAATAAGTAAGCCGAAAAGTGACGTAGAAAGTATTTTTTTTAATCATATGTTTGCAACACTAACCCCTAATCTCTGGAAATGCTCTTGTATAAAGGAAATCAGGATTTGAACACTCCCCCCAAGAGTAACCCTTCACTCCGCCTAACATCTACCCATTGGATAAGAAGAGTTTGTGTCGGGGGGGTACTCTTGGGGTTAGTGTTGGGGTTAGTGTTGGGGTTAGTGTTGGGGGGAGTGTCTAAAGCAGGAATCCCTAGTGTTTTTCGTGGTTTCCGGAGATTTGGGGTTAGTCTTGGTGCAAAATGCTTGAGCACGCTGCTCAAGGATGACGAGCTTAGGGCTGAAGGGCGACGAGAACGGAGCGGAAGCCTTGCGAGGACGCTTGAATCACCGAAAAAAACATAAGTAGCCTATTCACGATTCTGTTTAGGCTTCAAAATAAGTACCATACTTACGAGTGCTAAGTAATATACTTATCTGTGCTTACTGTGTGATTACCGTGCCGTGCTGTCCATCGATGGCAGTAGCCTTAGTGATAATGACGCGCTTAACGCCTGCATCAACGGCGGCGAGCGCGTTTTCTATCTTTGGTAGCATGCCACCATTGATAGTGCCGTCAGCCTTATAGGCTTCAAAGTCTGTATGGTTAATCTTCTCAATGACAGAGTTATCATCTTCGGCATCACGCAATACGCCAGGCTTCTCAAAGGCATAGATTAGTGTAACGTCGTAACCTGCGGCAGCCATAGCCTTAGCGGTCTCTGAAGCCATCGTGTCGGCATTGGTGTTAAGCATATGTCCCTGTCCGTCGTGTGTCAGCGGGGCGATAACAGGGATGAGGCCAGCATTGATGAGATGGGCAATCTTTGAGCCGTTAGCCTGTTTGACATCGCCCACAAAACCGAAGTCTACACCGTTTTTCAGGGGACGTTTTACTGAGAGCAGGATATTAGCATCGGCACCGGTAAGGCCAATGGCATCGCAGCCCAAGGCCTGCAGACGTGCCACCACATTCTTGTTTACCAGTCCGCCATAGACCATCGTCACCACTTCCAGCATCTCGGCATCGGTGATGCGGCGACCGTCTATCATCTTTGTCTCGATACCCAGTCGTTCGGCTATCTTTGTGGCGCGGCGGCCTCCGCCATGCACCAGTATCTTTGCTCCCTGAATAGTGGTGAAATCACGTAGCAGTTGCGTTAGCTGTGCCTCGTCCTCGACAACGGCACCGCCTACTTTAATGATGGTTAATGAGCCCATAGTTTACTCCAAATAAGTATATCCGTAAAGTCCGCTGCGATAGTTGCTCAGGAATTCCTTGCCCTCTTCCAGCGAGATCTTGCCTTCCTTCACACTCTTTGATACCCAGATTTCCAACTGGCGCACCAGCTTCTTGGGGTTGTACTGCACGTATTCCAGCACCTCGGCCACGGTCTCACCGTCGAAGATCTGGTCAATATGATAATGACCGTCCTTTACGGATACGTGAACGGCGGTGGTGTCGCCAAAGAGGTTGTGCATATCGCCCAGAATCTCCTGATAAGCACCTACGAGGAAGACGCCCAGATAATAGGTGTCGTTCTTCTTGAGTGCGTGTACGGGCAGCGAGTGGGAGTTGTTGCGATTGGTTACGAAATTAGCAATTTTGCCGTCAGAGTCGCAGGTGATGTCCTGCAGGGTGGCGTTGCGCGTGGGGCGCTCGTCCAAGCGCTGGATAGGCATGATGGGGAACATTTGGTCGATGGCCCATGAGTCGGGCAGGCTCTGGAACAGCGAGAAGTTACAGAAGTACTTGTCGGCCAGCAGCTTGTCGATATTCATGAGTTCCTCGGGGATGTGCTTCAGGTTCTTGGCCAGGGCGTTGATTTCATGACAAACGCTCCAGTACATCGCCTCAATCTCAGCACGTGTCTTCAAATCTACGATGCCGTGAGAGAACAGATCCAGCACCTCTTCGCGAATCTGCTCAGCATCGTGCCAGTCTTCTAGCACATTGCGCGGCGAGAGGTTATCCCAAATCTCATAGAGGTCTTTTACCAACTGATGCGAGTTCTCATCGGGCTCAAACTCCTCGGGCATCTCAGGCAGCGAGGCAGTCTCCAGCACGTCGATGACCAGCACCGAGTGGTGGGCAGCCAGTGAGCGTCCGCTCTCGGTGATGATGTTGGGGTGGGGGATATTGTTCTTATTGGCAGCATCTACGAAGGTGTAGATACAGTCGTTGACATATTCCTGAATAGAGTAGTTCACAGAACTCTCGCTGGATGGTGAACGGGTGCCGTCGTAGTCAACGCCCAGACCACCACCACAGTCAACGAAATCTACGTTATAGCCCATCTTATGCAGCTGGATATAGAACTGTGAGGCTTCGCGCAGGGCTGTCTGGATACGGCGAATCTTGGTGATCTGTGAGCCGATGTGGAAGTGGATGAGGCGCAGACAGTCGCGCATTCCCTTCTTGTCGAGCAGCTCCAGCGCTTCGAGCAGCTCAGCACTGGTAAGGCCGAACTTCGAGGCATCGCCGCCGCTCTCTTCCCATTTGCCACTGCCGCTGGAAGCCAGTTTGATGCGGATGCCTATATTCGGACGTACGTTCAGTTGCTTGGCCACGCGTGCAATGATGTCCAGCTCGTTCAGTTTCTCAACGACAATGAAGATCTGCTTACCCATCTTTTGTGCCAGCAGCGCCAGTTCAATATAGCCCTCGTCCTTGTAGCCGTTGCACACGATGATAGAGTCGCTCTGGCACTGCACGGCAATGACGGCGTGGAGCTCGGGTTTTGAACCAGCCTCTACGCCCAGATTGAACTTGCGGCCGTGAGAGATAATCTCTTCTACCACAGGCTGCATCTGGTTCACCTTGATGGGATAGACCACGTAGTTCTCGCCTTTGTAGTCATATTCCTTGGCAGCTTTCTTGAAGCAACTCCATGTCTTTTCGATACGGTTGTCAAGAATGTCAGGAAAACGTAGCAGAACGGGGGCCGTGACATCGCGCAGCGACAGTTCGTCCATCACCTCGCGAAGGTCAATCTGTACCTCGTCCTTACTGGGCGTCACATAGACGTTACCTTTTTCGTTGATACCGAAGTAACTTGTGCCCCAACCGTTGATGTTGTACAGTTCGCGGGCATCGTCTAAGGTCCATTTCTTCATAATCCAAGCAAACCTTTTAAATTATCTATTGTCGTTTTTATCTTATCGTTGTTGTCCATCACATCCACATCGAATGTGTATTGCGCTTTTGTGTAAAATGGTTCGCGCTTCTCCAGCTGTTCGCGAATAAAGGTGACGAGTTCTTCCTCGCTTTTCCCTTTCAGCAGCGGACGCTCGCCTTTACCCATGAGCAGGTGTTTATGAAGCACTTCTGGCGAGGCTTTGAGATAGACTACCTGTCCCTGCTGGTTCATGTAGTCCATGTTGTCGAAGAAGCAGGGCGTGCCGCCACCACAGCTGATGATGACATCCTCAAATTCCGCCACCTCGTGTAACATGTTATGCTCAATCTGGCGGAAGGCCTCTTCACCCTGTTCGGCAAAGATTTCTGAGACGGTCTTATGTCTGCGACTTTCTATATACCAGTCGAGGTCATAGAAGGGTAGTCCCAGTTCTTTTGAGAGTGCCCGTCCTATAGTTGTCTTGCCAGCACCCATGTAGCCTATGAGGATAATCCTTTTCATAAATCTCAAACCTTCAACCTTTAACTTTCAAGCTTCAACCTTTATTAATGATGTCCATGCACTCCTTATAGGTTAGCTCCTTAGCTTTCTCGTGCAGGTTCTTTGGCAGGCGGTAATTAGTACCGTTGTAAGCCAGATAAGGGCCATAGCGACCATTAAGCACAGTGAGCTTATCATCTTCACGGAATGACTTCAGAAGCTTTTGTGCATCCTGCTTGCGCTTACTCTCAATGAGCTTCACGGCTTCAGACACGGTGATAGTCATGGGGTCAGCGTCCTTGGGCAGTGAGGTGTAGAGCTTCTTGTGCAGCACATAAGGACCGAAACGGCCTGTGCCAACAGTAACAGGCTCACCCTCATATTCTCCCAGCATACGTGGAAGTTTAAAGAGTTCCAAAGCCTGCTCCAGCGTAATATTCTCCATACCCAGCTCCTTAGGCAGATGAGCAAACTGAGGCTTTTCTTTATCCTCGGCAGAACCAATCTGTATCACTGGTCCGAAACGTCCAATCTTAACAAAGACGGGTTTTCCGCTCTTGGGGTCGATGCCAAGTTGACGCTCGCCGGCCTTATGCTCAGAGCGGGCGTTCATGGTAGTCTCTACTGTGGGCTCGAATTTCTTGTAGAATGTCTTCATCATCTTGTCCCACAGAACTTTACCCTCAGCAATCTTATCGAAGTCTTGCTCTACCTTAGCAGTGAAGTTATAGTCCATGATGCCAGGGAAATGCTCCATCAAGAAGTCGTTAACAACGGTACCGATGTCTGTAGGCATCAGCTTTCCCTTATCAGAACCAGTCAGTTCAACGCGTGTCTTGGTGCTTATCTGCTTGCCTTTCAGGGTGATAACAGCATACTGATGCTCTTCGCCTTTCTTGTCGCCTTTCACTACATATTCACGCTGTTGAATAGTGCTGATGGTTGGAGCGTAGGTTGACGGACGACCGATACCCAGTTCCTCCAGTTTATGTACCAGCGATGCCTCAGTGTAGCGCTGTGGTCCCTGACTGTTGCGCTCAGTGGCAGAAATCTCACGACGATGAAGTGCCTCGCCCTTCTTCAATGGGGGCAGCACGTGTGAGAACTCTTCCTTATTGTCATCATCGTCATCAACAGACTCACGATATACTTTCAGGAAACCGTCGAACTTAACTACTTCGCCTTGGGCAATAAAATTAACGGGCAGCTTTTCATCCTTGACAGTGATACCAATTTCTACTGTTGTTTTCTCAATATCAGCATCAGCCATCTGACTGGCAACCGTACGCTTCCAGATGAGGTCGTACAGGCGCTTCTCCTGTACAGTTCCTTCTATCGTACTGTTTTCCATGTATGTGGGGCGGATGGCTTCGTGAGCTTCCTGAGCACCCTTTGAGCTGGTGTGATATTGGCGTACCTTGCTGTAGTTATCGCCATACAGACGACTAACCTCGTCCTTTGTTGCATTGATGCACAGGCTACTGAGGTTCACAGAGTCCGTACGCATGTATGTGATGCGTCCGTTTTCATAAAGGTGCTGTGCTACCATCATAGTCTGGCTTACAGTGAAGCCCAGTTTGCGGGCAGCTTCCTGTTGCAGGGTAGAGGTAGTGAAAGGAGGTGCCGGAGTGCGCTTCATGGGCTTCTTCTGGATAGCCTCTACGGTGAAGGTGGCCTCCTTACATTTCTCAAAGAACGCCTCAACTTCCTGTTCGGTCTTGAAGCGCTGGCTCAGGGTGGCCTTTACCTCGCTATGTGAACCATCGGGGTTGCTGATATAGAAGATGGCATTCACATTATAGTAAGTCTCGCTTTTGAAAGCCTGCAGTTCACGCTCGCGCTCTACAATCAGTCGTACGGCAACACTCTGCACACGACCAGCTGAGAGGGATGGCTTTACCTTACGCCAAAGGATTGGTGACAACTTGAAACCTACCAGTCGGTCCAGCACACGGCGGGCCTGCTGTGCATTCACCAAGTTCATATCCAATGTGCGTGGATGTTCAATAGCATCGAGAATAGCGGGTTTTGTAATTTCATGGAATACGATACGCTTGGTCTTTTCCTCGTCCAGTCCTAAGACTTCGCAGAGGTGCCATGAGATGGCTTCTCCTTCGCGGTCTTCATCGGATGCAAGCCACACCTGACTGGCTTTCATGGCTTGGGTCTTCAAATCGTTGACAAGCTTTTTCTTCTCATCGGGAATCTCATATTCGGGTTCCAGCGTCGTATCGTTGATACTCAGTTCTTTTTTCTTCAAGTCACGGATATGTCCGTAACTTGACATTACCTTGTAGTCGTTACCAAGGAATTTCTCAATGGTTTTGGCCTTGGCTGGTGACTCTACAATCACTAAATTCTTCTGCATGATATAATGCTTAATACTTAATGCTTAATTCTTAATTGGGGTCAAAAGTAAGCAAAAAGTTTGCTTCCACCTTATATATATAGAAGATTTTTTATTTTCTTAACGATTCGGCAAGGTAGCGCTCCACCCCCTGACTGATACTTTTCAAGCCGAAATCCTTTGGATTTATCTTCTCCAGCGGCATCCATTCCAGTTTTGCCACGTCATCGTTGGCTACGGGCTGTTTACCGTCATTTACCTGTACTTCATAGAACATGTCGAGGGTATGGATAAGCATGTCGGAATAAAGATAGTGGTTAGGAATAGAGAAGCGATAGTTCATCTCGCAGGCTGTCAGCCCAGTCTCTTCCATAATCTCGCGGCGCATGGCATCCTCTACGGTCTCCTCCATATCCACGAAGCCACCGGGCAGGTCGAGTGTGCCTATAGCAGGTTCTTTTCCGCGAGTAGCTACAAGTAGTTCGCCCTTCTCATTACGGATAAAGGCTACAGTGGCCGAACAAGGGTTGGCGTAATAGGTAAATCCGCAAGCCTCACATTGCTTGCTCTTGAAGTTATGTACATTGAAACGGTTGCTGCCGCAAACGGGGCAAAACAGAAATTTTTCTAATGGGTGATGCATGGGACGCAACGTTTGATGTTAATGGGAATAGGGGTTGTTATGATGTGGTCTTTGGTGACTTCGACCTTTACCATGCAGGCCTTGCTGTTCAAGGGCTTTTGCTGGTCGAAGATGAAGTTGCCAATGCTATAGTAGATATCGCGACCTTTGTAGTGCTCAATGGTTTGCAGCGTGTGGGGGTGGTGACAAATTAGCGCATCGGCACCGGCATTAATCAGCCGATGGGCCTCTAACCGCTGACTGGGCACGGGTTCTGATGTGTGTTCGGCTCCCCAATGCAAGGAAACAATGACCACGGCCTGTGGGTCGGCTTTCTTTATTTTTCGAATCCGTTTGGTGATAGCCTCTGTGGTTTCCATGTTGACGCTGGGGCGGTCGGGCAGGTATGCAAAGTTTTCCAGTGCCATTCGCAATGATGCTATCAGCCACACCTTACGTGGGTGCTTGGTGAGTAACACTGGCTCTGCAGCTTCATCCATATTTTTGCCGCTACCAACGGACTTCATCCCTGCTTTGATGACATTCCTCTGTGTGTCCATTAGTCCATTTCTTCCTTGGTCAATACTGTGGTTATTAGCCAGATTCAGATGTGTGAAGCCGTGTTTTTTGAGCGCAGCAAGCCACGATGACTCACCACGGAAAACGAATCGTTTATGCATAGGAGCCTTGATGCTTGTGGCAGGACATTCCAGATTGCCTACCACGACATTGGCTTTGCTGAGGATAGAGTCAATTCTTTTGTCGAAAAGATAGTTAGTACCGTGGTGTTCAATAACTTTCCGAACACCACGGTCTAAAAGAATATCGCCTGTGAAGATGATACTAGTTTGGCTAGTAGCACTAGTAAAACTAGAAAAACTAACAACCAGTGCTATAAAAAACGCTCTCATTATCTACTGGGGCTTCGTCAAGCGGGGCGATGATAGGTTCCATCCAACTGGGTACGCCTTCGCGGGGATGTGTCTCCAGATACTTTTGCCATTCCTCGTCGTTCAGACGTTGGTCGCTAACGGGGCGCTGGAACTCGCGGTAGGAGAAGACGGCACCGCGCATCAGGTGAAGATAGCCCCCAATTTCTATGACTACATAGATCTCGTCGGCATCACCGATAGCCTCAAAAAGGATACTCTTTTTGGGGTTATTATCAGCATTCGCTGTATAGACGTCGGCTACCAATGCAACCTTACGGTCGGGACCCTGAATAGCGTCCCAGTCCCATAGCTGATGCTCTTCATCACGAAGCAAATCCAGTGAGATATTTTCAAAAGTTGCACCGATATATTCCAGTTGGTCGCATTCCGTGTCGTTCAGCATCTCGCCGCGCAACTCTTTTTCGCTGAGGCGCAACAGGAATTCCGCCTGTTCCTTTACCTGCGTGTTTGTCTGTTCAATCTTCTCTGTCAACAGCCCATATTTCTTCAGAACCTCTTTGGTCTGATTCAACAGACTGACGGCCTTGCCCCAGAATTCCACGTTCGGTTCTACGTAGCCCTTGACGATAGGATCGGGGGGACCGCCACCACCGCATTCCGCTCCGAAGGGCTGTTTGGCATAGAGGATGGCATCATGCTTGAGTTCTGTCCACGAGGCCAAAGCTGTGTTTAGCGACTTTCGGTCCCATTCGTCGGTCAGCATGAAATAAGGTGCTTTATCCGACTTCTCCGTGACGGTCTTCACGGCATCCATCCACTGCACGGCACTATTTTCCGTCCAGTCAATGGTGGCCATGCGTCCTTTCATCCGGTCCAGTATAGGTTTGTATTTGCTCCAACGCTCAGGTTCGTTCAGTTCTTCCAAGAGAATCTTCTCAGCTGCGCTGACACCCATGGCGGCAAAGACATCAAGGCCTTTCGGCACATCGCGCTTGGTGGGGTTCGATTCATAGTCCACCATCTCCTGCAGCACTTCGGCATCGGGCTGATAGCGCTGTGGCATCAGGTTGATTTTGTATTTGCCTGAGTAGTTGAACTTAGGTTTGATACGTGTCTGTTGTTCGGCAATCTGCTCCACCTGTTGACGCACCGCTTGCATCTGTTCCTCGTCGTTCAGTAGTTCTTTGATGCTGAGACCAGTATTTCTGATGATTTGTCCCACCTGCTGGATACTTATATTGTCGGGCTGTCCCATCAGATAAGTCATAGGTTCGGCAATAGCATTGTAAAGCTTGAGGGCCTGTTCGTCCTTGTTCAGCCAGTTGGCCAGTATGATGGCACGTTTCATCTGACTGGCATTATCGGTGCGGAAAGGCACAGTCTGTAGCCACATCATCGTGCGGAAATAGCGCTTCAGTTGCTCATTGCGGGTATAGTGACCGCGTGGTTTAAACAGGCTATAGGCAAACTTGCTGTCGGTATAGCCGAGGAAATCCGATGTAGCATCGGTGCTTTCCATGATGTGCTGTACCTCCTGACGGGCAGCCTCTCCGCTGATGGGCGTAGGACGACCGCTCAGTGTGAGCGCAATGGCAAAATAGTTGCTGAGCCATTGCATGTCCTTATTCTCCTTTATCTCGCTGGTGCTCATCAGGTAGTCGTGACCTTTCTTGCAGAGCAGGGCGGTGAGTGAGTCAAGTTTATGCTGCTCCACCTCGCGCAGCATACAGTCGAAATAGAGGTGATAGAGCTGCAGGTAGAGGTCGGTGGTGATGAAAGCAGGGAATTCGTGGTAATCGTTCTGCTCATAGACATGGAACAACTGCTGATGTCGGGCAGGCACGATGGCAAAGCCGTTCTGCCCTAGCATATTCCACAGTGTCTGGTCTATGTCTTTCATCAGCGTGGGGTTCACCACGTTCATCATGTTGACTCGTGCATCAGCCTCAGGCTTAAAGTTCAGAGCCTGTAACTCGGCCTCACGTTCTTTGATGCGATTGATAAAGGCCTGCTGCTCTTCGGTGTAGGCTATGACCTCGCCCTTGATGCTGTGGTAGTACTGTTGACGGTACGACAGGTTCTCGTCACGCTCTTCGTCCCATGCGAAATAGTCTTCGTTGCCATCGAAAAGCCACATCAGTGAGTCATACCACGTGGTGGTCATGTAGATGCTGCGGATATAGGAATCCTCGAAGGGATAGCCTTTCTGTGCCAGAAATACATTCTCCAGCACTCGCAAGTCGCTGAGGGGCAGCCCTGAGATATCCATGTTGAGATCCAGACTGTCAAGCAGACTTTCTACATTAAGTTTCGAAACAGGCACTGTCTGCTCCTTAATAGCATTCTGGCTACAGCCAATCAGCAGACAAGTAAACAGAATTAAAGCACTCCTTTTCATAATTCGTAATATTTTGATGCAGTCTTTAGGTCTGTATTCTTGATGAGACATCGCTGAAACGTCATTCCAAAGTCGTTCCAGCGGTACTCTGCAACACCATGTTTTCCTTTCCCGTCAGTCTCAAGTGCTCTGACGCAGCCATTGATGAAATAGAAGTCCACCAAGATGGCTCCCAGTCGTGAACCTAGCCAAAGCGGCCTGATTTTTTCGTCAACTCGTTTGAAGATGAAGATGCGACGCCCTTCTTCCTGATGGAATCGCGTCTTTTTGATAACGCCTACCAATGCATCTAAATTCCCGTCACCATCCACATCGCCAGTGCAGAAACGGTAAACAGGGTAGGGTATTCGCCAATCGTCCAGCCAGTAAAGACTATCGTTTACTTGGCTGAGGTGGTAGGGTTTGCCAGCAAGTGGCGAATTTCTTCCTCTACATCTTTCATCTGCGATGAACGCTTGTAGAGTGTACTGTTGCGGTCAATAAGGAAATATTCAGGTACGTTCTGTACGTTATAATGCAAAGCCGACTGTGCCGATGGATCGTAAACGCAAATCCAAGGCAGGTTATCGGTCTGTTGTTTCCAGAAATGCTCGTTCTCATCCAACCCTACTTGGTAGATTTCCAGTCCTTGTGCGTGATATTTGTTGTAGAGGTCACGAAGACTGAGAATGCGGGCAGCTGACTCTTTCATGCCAAACATATGGAAGTCAAGTAGGATTACTTTGCCATTTAGTTCTGACAAGGTATGAATATGTCCGCTGGCATCAGGTAACTCTAGTTCCAGAAGTCCCGTAGTCTCCACTTTGGTGATGGCTTCTGCAGCCTCCTGTTGGCGAGCTGCCTCCTGACGGGTGTCGTTCATGCCTTTAATGGTGGTGTTATGCAGGTGCTTTGTGCGGTCGGACTCAGGATAGAATGTGTCCCAACTGGTAGCAACTGCTGCAAAGGCACGTACATCCTGCTGGTTTGAACGGTCGAAGAGATTCATGCCACCCAGTGTCTGGAACAGAGCAAAGTAAGCATAGATAGAGTTCGGTTTCTCGTAGATATAGTTGTTGGCAACATCTACTTTATAGTTGTCAACCAGTCGTTGCAGAGAATCAACAATCTGCTCTCTGTTGAGGTCTAAATTGCGCTGTACAGCAATGATTTTAGCTCTCAGGTCTTGCTGCTTGAGTGAAAGTTGTTTGATTTTCTCGCAGTTTACAGAACCCTCTACCTCGTAGTCACGAGCAATATTAGGCATCTTTGCATGAATAGTAACAGTCTCTGTAGAGTCAATGCCCAGATAGATAATCTGATTGCCGATGTTTAGACAATAGAGATCAGGTGCCTGTGGTGCCTCGCCCTTTAATGTGAAGGTTCCATCCTCTCCTATCTTGGCAGAGTCTAGTTTTACGGCACCTGTTAAGGTGTTGTTATAGAGGTAGATAGTGGTATCCTTTACGCCTTCTACGGTACCTTCTACTGTAAAGGTGGGCTTTTGTTCGCTACATGCAGCCAGAGCTAATGTGGCTATGGTTAAAAAAAATAGTTTTTTCATTGTCGTTTTGGTTTTTGCTTGCAAAGATACGACTTTTTTCATAAAAAATAGTAAATTATTCATCTTTTTTATTTGTTATCACGCGAAAATAAGTACCTTTGCATGATTTAATTTTTTTAGATGTTTTAATTAAGATGAACGTAATTACAAAAACCCTTCAATTGGCTGATGGCAGAACCATCACCATTGAAACCGGGAAAGTGGCAAAGCAGACCGACGGTGCTGTCATGCTGAAGATGAACAACACTGTACTTTTGGCCACTGTTTGTGCCGCAAAAGATGCAGTTCCCGGAACCGATTTCATGCCTTTGCAGGTTGACTATCGTGAGCAGTACAGTGCTGCTGGACGTTTCCCTGGCGGATTCACCAAGCGCGAAGGTAAAGCCTCTGATAACGAAATCCTGACTAGCCGTCTGGTGGACCGTGTGCTTCGTCCACTTTTCCCTGGCAATTATCACGCAGAAGTTTTCGTTAACGTGATGCTGCTTTCTGCAGATGGCGTTGACCAGCCCGATGCATTGGCAGGTTTTGCTGCTTCAGCAGCCCTGGCTTGCTCGGATATTCCCTTCGAGTGCCCCATCTCTGAGGTGCGCGTGGCTCGTATCAATGGCGAGTATGTCATCGATCCTACCTTCGAGCAGATGAAGCAGGCCGACATGGATATCATGGTAGGTGCTTCTGCTGAGAACATCATGATGGTGGAAGGTGAGATGAAAGAGGTTTCTGAGCAGGATCTGCTGGGTGCCCTCAAGGCCGCTATGGATGCTATCAAGCCCATGTGCGAACTCCAGAAGGAACTGAGCAAGGAACTCGGTAAGGATGTGAAGCGCGAGTACAACCACGAGGTTAACGACGAGGATCTTCGCGCACGTATGAATAAAGAGTTGTACCAGCCCGCATACGATGTTACTAAGCAGGCTCTCGAGAAGCACGCTCGTGCTGAGGCCTTCGAGAAGATTCTTGAGGACTTCAAGGAGAAGTTCTTCGCAGAGCGCGCTGAGTTGGCTGAGGATGCTAAGGGTGAAATCAGCGATGATGAGTACAGCGCAATGATGGATCGCTACTACCATGATGTAGAGCGTGATGCTATGCGTCGTTGTATCCTCGATGAGGGTATCCGTCTCGATGGTCGTAAGACCACAGATATCCGCCCCATCTGGTGCGAGGTATCTCCCCTGCCCATGCCTCACGGAAGTGCTATCTTCACCCGTGGTGAGACACAGTCACTCTCTACTTGTACGCTGGGTACCAAGCTTGATGAGAAGATGGTTGACGATGTGCTCGACAAGAGCTATCAGCGCTTCCTCCTTCACTATAACTTCCCCCCATTCTGTACTGGTGAGGCTAAGGCCCAGCGCGGCGTAGGTCGTCGTGAGATTGGTCACGGTCACTTGGCTTGGCGTGGTTTGAAGGGTCAGATTCCCGAGGACTTCCCTTACACCGTACGTCTGGTGTCTCAGATCCTCGAATCTAACGGTTCTTCATCAATGGCAACGGTTTGTGCCGGTACCCTTGCTCTGATGGATGCTGGTGTCCCCATGAAGAAGCCCGTTTCAGGTATCGCTATGGGTCTGATTAAGAATCCTGGAGAGGATAAGTATGCTGTATTGAGCGATATCCTCGGTGATGAGGACCACTTGGGTGATATGGACTTCAAGACCACTGGTACTAAGGATGGTCTGACAGCAACCCAGATGGATATCAAGTGCGATGGTCTGAGCTTCGACATTCTGGAGAAGGCTCTGATGCAGGCTAAGGCTGGTCGTGAGCATATCTTGAATTGTCTCACTGATACTATCGCTGAGCCTCGTGCTGAGTTCAAGCCTCAGGTTCCTCGTATCGTTCAGATCGAGATTCCTAAGGAGTTCATTGGTGCTGTTATTGGCCCTGGTGGTAAGATTATCCAGCAGATGCAGGAAGATACCAAGACTACCATCACCATTGATGAAGCTGACGGCGTAGGTAAGGTTCAGGTATCAGGTCCTGATAAGGAGAGCATCGACGCTGCACTTGGTAAGATCCGTGCTATCGTTGCTATTCCTGAGGTAGGTGAGGTTTACGACGGTGTTGTTCGTAGCATCATGCCTTACGGTTGCTTCGTTGAGATTATGCCTGGTAAGGATGGTCTGCTGCATATCTCAGAGATTGACTGGAAGCGCCTCGAGACCGTTGAAGAAGCTGGCATCAAGGAGGGTGACCACATTCAGGTGAAGCTCCTTGAGATTGATCCTAAGACAGGTAAGTACAAACTCTCTCATCGTGTACTGATTGAGAAGCCCGCTGATTACGTAGAGCGTCCTGCCCGTGGCGAGCGCCGTGAGCGCCCAGAGCGTGGTGAGCGTCGTCCTCGTCCGGAGCGTGGCGAGCGTCGTGAGCGTGGTGATCGTCATGATCGTGGTGAGCGTCGTCCTCGTCCTGAGCAGCAGGAAGGTGAGGCTTATCGTGATCCCGCTGAGAACAAGGAACCAAAGGATTTCAGTGATGCACTGGATCACATGGACTTCTAATTAGATTTCATGTAAATCATCATAGGGGCTGTGTCAAGTTGACACAGCCCTTTTTTGTTAAAAAACAACTTCCCTAGTTGTGGGTTACAACTTAGGAAGTTATGTGTAACAACTTGGGAAGTTGAGGGTTATAACTGAGTATTTTATTGTCAGTGTCTCTAAAACACCTATTTTTTTAGTGAAATACAAAAAAAACTCGAAATTTTGATACGAGTTATTAAAATTTTGACTATATTTGCAGCGAATTTTGCCAAGGCAGATTCTGTGCCTTTACTTCGCGTGTATATAAAAAGGTACGCGGGCGAGGCTAAACGATATGAATTAGAAACCTGTATTTACTGACTTTTACTGGCTAAATATTATTTTTTTAAAACTAGAAACTTATGATGAATCTAAAAAAACTGTTCGTAGTGGGAGCTGTGTTCCTGACAGCATCTACCACGGCAAATGCGGAACTGGTGAATGGTGTTCGCCAGCGTCCTAATGTTGCTGCGGCCGAGGAATTTCAGGCTGACGTAACTTACTATTTGTTCAACACAAAAGCTCGTTTGTTTTTTGTTGGTGCTAACGACTGGAATACACGTGCCAGTGTTGCTGACCATGGCTACAAGGTAAAATTCACTAATTTTGACACAACAGTCCCAGGGGCCTATGAGTTCACAGACTCTGTAGAGACAAAAACAAATTGGCTGAGTGTATTCTCAACCAATGATGGTGGTGCTATCTGGGTGGATAATGCTACTGAGACCTATCGTTTCTGGGAGGTTGTAGTGCAACCCAACGGTCAGTATCGTATTTCAAACAATAAACTGGATACGGACCTGACCGATGCTCAGTCAGAACACAGTATCGCGGGTAAGTTCCTGGGATGGAACGGTAGTGAGGCTGACACTCGTCTCTATTTCGTTGACCCCACTGCCGAGGGTGCTGGTGTTGACTGGCAGTTTGTGACAGAGGATACCTATAAAGCATGGACAGAGGCATGGGCAGCTATGAAGGATCAGTTCAATGCTGCAGCAGAATTGCTGACTTATATTAATTCTGCTAAAGAAAAGGGCATTGATGTGACTGCTGAGGTGGCTATCTACGAGGAAGAGACTTCTTCTGTAGAAGCACTGAATGCTGCGACAGTTTCTGTTCAGAAGAAAATTAATGATGCTCTGGCTGGTGATGCTTCAGTTACTAAACCTTCTGACATGACAGGAGCACTGATTAATCCTAACTTCGATAATGCCAGTGCTGATGGTTGGAAGGGTACAGCTCCCAATATGGTGGGTGATGGTAATCATGGTAAAGCAGATGTTGCAGAACATTATGATAAGACCTTTGACACCTATCAGGAGTTGACCAATATGCCTGCAGGTGTTTATATGCTGAGCAACAATGGATTCCTGCGCGGATGGTGGGATGACGCCGTTAATCACACTAATTACACCGCATTCCTTTATGCTATTGCTGATAACGATACAATGCAGGTAGCAATGGCTAATCCTTGGGAAATTAAGAATACGGAGGCTCTTGCTGGTGCCACAACTTTTGGTACGACAGCTTCTGAGGCAACTGAAGACCGTGATGGTGGTCCATATTATGCTCCTAACGATCCTTCTGCTGCTCGTGTTTATTTTGAGAAAGGTTACTATGAGAACAAAGTGTTCTTCGCCATTGCCGATGGTAAGGTGAGAGTTGGTGTGAAGAAGGAAGTGAACAGAGGTTCTGAATGGGCAACCTTTGATAACTTCAAACTGGCTTACCTTGGAAATGCTGCAGAGGCTTACGAGTATTGGGTTAAGCAGACTCCAAAGACGGACTATACTGGAGTTGTGGTTTCTGAACAGTATCTGAACGCTTATGAAGCAGCTTTCAATGTAACGGCCACCAATAAGGCTGAGGCTGTTGCTGCAATGAAGGCTATTCAGGCTGCCAGTGACTCTATCGCAGAGAACAGTAAGCTTTGGGCTAACCTTCAGAAGAAATATGATGAGGGTATGTCAATGGTTGTTGAGCACCAGACTTTGATTTCTGCTGGCAATTTGAGTGACTATCTTGAATATGGTTATATTGGCGATGAAGAAGGAACTGCTCCAAAAGATATTCTGGAGGCAGAAGAGAAGACTGGTGAAAACGACCTGTCTAACGCAGAGTTGCAGACCATCATCAACAACATTGTTGCCCTGATTGACGCTGTTTCAAAGGAAGTGAAGGAAGGCTTGCAGCCTGGCACAGATGTAACTAAGTTTATGACCAACCCTGACTTTGAGGATGGAGCTAACGGTTGGACTGTAGTTTCTAAGGGTGGTGGTAACGTGCAGCTTGGTGGAAATAAAGACAACCACTGCTATGAGGCTTGGCACAGCACCAACTTCGAGGTATATCAGGAAGTGAAGAACCTGCCTATTGGTGTATATGAGGTTTCTGTAAACGGTTATATGCGCTATCTTGACGGACAGGATGCTATTAATAAATGGGATGAAGCTCCTGCTGATGTGCCCATCTATGTTTATATGAACGATTCGAAGTCTAATTTCGTCAATTGGTTGTCTTATCCAAAATCTGCAGCATTCTATGAGGCTATTGAAGGAGCAACCTTCTTGACTGACTCTGAGAATAAACTGCCAGTAGAATGGCAGGGTGGTTCTTTCCCCGATAATATGACTGCTGCTTCAGCTGCATTTGCAGAAGGTGGCTACTTGAATACTGCTAAGTGTTTGGTTACCGAGGCTGATAGCATTACTCGTATTGGTGTGAAGGGTACGCCTGAAGCAAAGTTCTGGCCTATCTTCGATAACTTCAAACTGACCTATCTTGGTATGGATATTGATGTTGTGAAGCCTCTGCTTCAAGAGAAGGTTGATGCAGCTAAGGTTTTGGAAAATGAGATGACTACTAAGAGTGCTAAGGCAGCCTTCACTACAGCATATGCTAATGCAACAGCTGCATTGAACGGTGAGGATGGCAATGCAATGTTTAATATGATTGCAACACTCGACAAGGCTATCAACGACTTGAAGGAAGGTCGTACGCTGTGTCAGAATTTCCAGGCAACCGTAGAGGAATTTATGAGTTATGCTGGTGAATCTCAATCCCCTCTGGCATCGGATGCTTTGCAGTTAGGTGGTACTATTCAGGCCAAACTTGAGGCTTGCGAGTTGGATGAGGCTGACATTGAGGCTTACAAACTGAACATCCGCGAGTTTAAACTGAAGATGGAACTGCCCGCTGACTATGCACAGGGTTCTGAGACAGGTGTTGATGTTACTGCATTCATTCAGACTCCTAACTTCTCAAAGGTTGTGAGTGGTGCAGAGACCAACTCTATTGATGGTTGGATGGGTACCGCAGGTTACAACTTTGGTAATGATGACACTCAGAAGGGTGCTCTCGCATTGGAATTCTACAACAAAACATTCGATATGTATCAGGATATAGCTGGTGTAGGTGAGGTTGTACTTCCAAAGGGTAACTATTGCCTGCAGGTGAATGCCTTCAACCGTCCAACTGATAATAATCCTGCCTATCTCTATGTCTTGGCTGATAAGGATACTCTTGCTGTTACGGATGTCATGAAGCATGCTGATGGCTTTGACGGACGTGAAGAGTCTGGTCCTAACAGCATGACTACAGCTGTAGATTACTTTAATGAAGGTCGTTATCTGAATTCGGTTGCTTTCCGCTTCCAGGGCGATACTCTTCGTATTGGTATCAAGCATCCAGAGACTGCAAGTACTGACTGGATCATTATGGACAACTTCAAATTGTTGTTCTTTGGTGAGAACGCTACTGGTGTAGAGACTGTTATTAATATAGGTAAGCCTGTACAGGTACAATACTTCACACTCGACGGACGCCGTGCAAATGCATCAGGAAAGGGTCTGATGATCCGCAAGACCATCATGGACAACGGTGCTGTCATTGTTAGAAAGATTCAAAAGTAAGAATGATTCGTATAAATAGAATAACGAAGATTCCGATACCCTAATCTAAGGAATCGGGGAGGGCAGAAGGCCCTCTCCGACTCCTTCGTTTTTATTAATCAGCTGAAACCGAAGACCGAAGCAATAATATAACAATAACCAAAACAACAAGAACCCTACGGCCCTTAAGGCTGTAAACCTAAAATAGAAACAACATGCCATTAGGCGACCATATATATACCTATTATAATATATAGATGTTAAATAGTAAACAATATAACTTAAAATAACAATTAAAAAACTATGAAGTGTAACACTATCTTAGAGCAAGGACGAAACGTGGCTTTCGCTGCCTGTGCACTGCTGATAGGAGCATCGGTGATGCAGTCGTGTGAAGACAACGACTTGATTCTTACCGGACAGCCTTCTTGGTTGGGAAACTCTATCTATGAGCGGTTGCAAGACGAAGGTAACTACAAGTACACGCTGCGTCTCATTGATGACCTGGGCGAGACAGAAGTGCTCAGCCACACGGGTTCGAGAACTTTGTTTGTTGCAGCCGACAGTGCCTATGACGCATGGTTTAAGGACAACAAATGGAATGTGCACAGCTATGAGGAACTGACGTTACCTCAGAAGCGTTTGTTGTTGAAAAACTCCATGATTGACAACGCCTATCTGTTGGAGTTGATGTCGAACAAGAAATCGCTGGGCGATGCAGGTACTCCTGAATGGGGACGCACCATGCGCCGTACTACCTCGGCATCTGTCTATGACTCAGTCTTCGTGATGACGCCAGAGGATATGCCACAGACTATCTTTTGGGATTCTCTGCGCAATGCTGGTAAGAACATTCGTATCCTGAAAGACGCAACAGTGGCTCCGATGATTCACTTCCTGCCGGCTTATCTACAGTATCATAAGATTACAGCCGAGGACTTGAACATCCTGACCAACAAGCGTGCCACCAGTTTGAACGAGGCATGGGTTAACGGTGTAAAGGTAGTGAACTCAGGTGATCCTGATAAGAAGAAGGTTGACTATGATGTGACTTGTAAGAATGGCTATATCCAGAAGGTGGAGAACGTTATTGAGTCAAGCCGTAACATGGCCGAGATTATCAATAATGAAAATGATACAAAGGAGTGGAGCCGTATGCTCAACCGCTTCTCATTACCATACTTCTATAAGTCTTTGTCGCAGAGCTATAATCAGACATTCAAGACCGAAGAACCTCTCTACGTACTGCTTTATGCTAGTAAGTCGTTTAATGACTGGTCTGCAGGTGGCAAGGTGACTATTAGTAGAGATGCTTATGCAGCCGGTGGAACGGGACGTAAGTTCACTGATACATACGACAACGTAGTGGCTTTCGAAGAACTGCTGCGTTTCGATCCAGGTTGGAACCAGTATATCGATGACAACCAGGAGAACGATTTGCACAACGATGCTGGTATGATGATTGTACCTACTGATGAGGCTGTGCTTGATTGGTGGAACACTACTGGTAAGGAGTTGCAGGATGAGTATCATTATTTGGATTCTGTGCCAATGTCTATCATTGCTGAGCTGATCAACGTTAATATGATTTCCACCTTCTCAAGCTTTGTGCCTTCTAAGTTCGCCAGCGTACTGAACGACGCTAAGGAGCCTCTCGGCATTAAGAAAGAAGATGTTGTAGGTTGCTACATGGGATGTAACGGTGTGGTATATAAGGTAGATAAGGTGTTTACTCCTGCCCTGTTCTCATCAGTGGCCTATCCTGCATTGGCTCATGCTTCTACGATGAATATCATTTATAGCATTATCGATGGCCGTAACTTCAAACCATACCTGCTGTCAATGGATTCAAAGTATGCGCTGTTATTGCCCTCAAATGAGGCTATGATGACCATTCTTGACCCAGGTTCTTATGGTGGTGAAGTTTCTGTTGGCGAAGGGAAGCAAGAAGCACCTGATATTATTGAACTGACTTACGATAAGACCAAGAAGGAAATTAAGGCTGTACGTTATACCAGTACGGTTGACGAAAACGGTAATATTACTAAGGGAGATCAAAAGGCATCAAGTGTTAATGGCAACGTACTGAATAAGTTGTATGACAGCATGATGGATCAGATGATTGTCGTCATTCCTGATAAGACCAAGACTTTGGAGCAGTATGTCAATGCTGGTTACAAATTTTTCAAGACCAAGGGCGGTAGCCTTTTGAAGGTTACTTCTGAAGGTGGCAAACTTGCATTCCAAGGTGGCTGGCAGATTGAACATAATGTGAAAATCCCTGCAGAGAATTCTTATGTGAAGGATAATGGTAAGTCTTATGAAATTGCCAAGATGCCTCCTATGGGTGCACAGAAGTCTGTTTACCTCACATTAAAGGAACATTCAGAATTCTCAGAGTTCCTGACATTCTTGGAGAACGACTATGTTGATAATTTGTTGAAGAACAAACTGAGCAACAAGTATAATGCCGGTATGCTTAAGCAGTCGAATAAGAACCTCAGTCTGCTAGATAACTATAATTACACGATTTATGTGCCAAGCAACGAGGCTATCCGCCAGTTCCAAAATGACAAACTGTTGCCTACCGAGGCAGAATTGGATCGTGAAGGTTATAATGCCAAGACGGGTGCTGACCCCAAATTGGATAGTATCTGTTTAGCTGAGGGATGGTATGGACCAGACGTCAAAACTGCAACTGACTCTTTGAACGTACGTACAAAAGTGGCTACAACCTTGAATACTATCATTTCTGACTTTGTACGCTATCATGTGCAGGACCACTCTGTTGCCATCGGTATGGCTCCCGATGTGGATGATGATGGTAAGGAAAAGACGGACACCAAGTATGAGAGTATGAAGCGTGACTTGGAGACAGGCCGTTTCTATCCCCTGAATGTTAATTTCACTAAGACTGCAATGACAGTGAAGGATGTGTTCGGAACAACGCACAAAGTTAATACGGGCAATATCAATCTGTATAATCAGATCTGTCGTGAGTACTGGTTCGAAGGAACAGGTGATAACTCACGTCTGTTCATGGCAAGTGATGCTGTGGTACACCAGATTGATGGCGTGCTGTGTACTGGATATACCTACCCTGCTAACTACGAAAAGGATCCATCTAAGGCTGGTAAGACTGTTAAGATGCGTCCTTGGAGAGAAATTGTGGAAGAAGCACTTAACAAGTAAGAGAGGAGGAACAAACGTATGAAAATACTGAAATCTGTTTTAATGACACTGGCGCTCCTGCTGTCTACTTCGTTGAGCGCACAGAATATTACGTCAGTGCATGGTACACTGAGCGACGATATGGGAGAACTGATGGGTGCTACCGTATGCGAAATCGATGCTACTGGACGTATCATTGAGTCGGCGATTACCGATATGAACGGTAACTTCACCATGAAAGTGCGTAACCCCAAGGATAAAATCCGTTTCAGTTACGTGGGTCTGAAGACCGTTACACTGCCTATCAACAAGACTACTTATGTACTGAAGTTGCAGTCGGCCACAAAGCTGAAGGAAGTGACGGTTACTTCTAAGAGACGTGCACAAGGTAACTCACTGCCTATTCCGCAGCGTGAGCTTTCTTATTCTACACAGACCATCTCTATGAAGGAGTTCGAGGGTCTGGGTATTACCTCTGTTGATGAGGCCCTGCAGGGACGTATTGCCGGTCTGGATATCGTAGGTAACTCTGGTGACCTGGGTAAAGGTTCTACCATGCGTTTGCGTGGTGCTTCCTCTATCTCATCGCTGACTGACTCTAACCCTCTGATTGTTGTTGATGGCAATATTCGTGAGGTGAATATGGATGGCTTTGATATGGCAGGTGCTAACGACGAGAAGTTTGCTGAACTGCTGAATATCAACCCTGAGGATATTGCTGATATCCGTGTGCTGAAAGATGCTGCCGCTACGGCTGTCTATGGTTCACAGGGTGGTAATGGTGTTATCGAGCTGACTACCAAACGTGGTGCGCGTGGTAAACCAAAGGTGACTTACTCACTGAAGCTTACTGGTACCTATCAGCCTAAGGGTTATGACCTGTTAACAGGTGACGACTATACCATGATGCTGAAGGAGGCTTACTTCAACCCCCGTCAGGATGACAATGCCTCAAATATGGCTACGATTCCTGAAATCAACTATCCCACAGCTACCGATGGTTTTGCTGACTGGCGTCAGTATCGCGATAACACAGACTGGCGTGATGCTGTCACACAGTGGGGTCTGCGTCAGAACCACTATGCAACCATTACCGGTGGTGGTGAGAAAGCTTCCTTCCGTATTGGTGCAGGTTACGACCATGAGACTGGTACGATGATTGAGAATAAGATGGATCGTTTTTCTACACGTGTGAACTTGGACTATAATGTCAGCCAGCGTATCCGTGTACAGACGAACTTCGCTTTGACTTATTCTAAATATGATGATATTGATGACCTGTTGTCAGTAGCACTGAAGAAGATGCCTAACATGAGCATCTATCAGAAGGACCCTGTAACAGGAGAGGATACCGATATGTATTATAACATGCCACAGAGTGGTGAGTATATCGGTTCAGAGGTGTTCAAGAACGACCAGCGTACTTATGTGAACCCAGTAGCTTCAGCTCATCTGAAGAAATCACAGCGCCGTGTTTACGACATGAACCCTGAATTGATTATCAACTATGACCTTTTGGGACTTGATGATGAGCACACACGTTTGACATGGCGTGGCTCTGTGTATATGAATATATCTAACCACTATACTGATAAGTTCGATCCTCAGGAACTTTATTCAAAGCGCTGGGAAGATCAGGTGAACAAGGCAACGGCAAGTTCTTCAAAGAGCGTGTCGTTCAATACCAAGCAGACCCTGACGCTGATTCCTGCCTTTGCTAATAAGGATCACGCAGTGATGATGATGGGTCGCTTCGAACTGACATCAGGTTCTAGCAGCTCACAGTCAACAGATGGTTATGGTCTGCCTACCACCAATGGTGTGATTGATAGTCCTTCTGCCGGTGGTCTGATTGGTAACATGAGTTCTGGTTACAGCCAGTGGCGCTCTATGTATTACACCTTCTCAAGCCACTATGCTTACAAAGGACGTTATATTGCTGACTTTACTTTGCGTGTGGACGGTACCACCAAGTTCGGTCCCGGTAACCGTTGGGGTTATTTCCCATCAGTATCTTTGAAGTGGATTATCAGTGACGAGCCTTGGATGCAGAAACTGAAGCCAACGCTGTCAATGCTGGCTATTCGTCCTAGCTGGGGTCGTGTGGGTAACCAGCCTAACCAGAACTATCTGTTTACCTCAAAGTATGGCTCAGCAGATAAATATATTGATATGTCAGCCATGAAACCGCTGAATATCCGACTCACTGATCTGAAATGGCAGCTCGTATCAAGCTATAACTTTGGTATTGACTTGGGCTTCATGGATAACCGTTTGAACTTGACCATTGAGGGTTATCAGTCAACTACCTCTGACATGCTGATGGGCGGTTTCCGTATTCCTTCAAATGCTGGTTTTACCACAGTGCCTTATCATAATAATGGTAAGATGCGCAACACTGGTTGGGAGTTCCATATCAATACTAACCGTATGATTAAGGCTGGTAAGTTCACAATGGATATGAACGCCAACTTCGGTAATAACCGCAACGAAATTCTGGAGATGGACCCCTATATCCTGGAAAACAAGAACTCTGTATATGGTTATAATAACGGTGAGACCCTGCGTCGTGTGCAGCTGCACAACCCATTTGGTGCCATCTACGGTTTCAAGTACAAAGGCGTTTACCAGTATAACTACAACACGGTTAAGAATGCCGTGGAGGGTATGACTAAGGATGAAATCTATGCTTGGTGGAAAGAATTTACCGCTGCTGGCAAGACCGCTCCTGTGGCTGTTAATGCCGATGGTAATATCGTTCTGGAAGGTAATAACGTGCCGAAGCGTATGATGTACGACTATCGTTCTGACAATACAGGTCACGATGGTTCGTTCCCAGGCTTCAACGGTGGTGATGCTATCTATGAGGACCTGAACCATGATGGTCAGATTAACGCACTGGATATTACTTATCTGGGCTCTTCACTGCCAAAGTTGACTGGTGGTTTCGGTTTCTCGTTCAACTACGGCGCATGGCGCTTGTCAACTCAGTTCACTTATCGTGTGGGCAACAAGATTATCAATAAGGCTCGTCTGAATGCTGAGGCTATGACCAGCAATGATAACCAGAGCCAGGCTGTGAACTATCGTTGGCGTCAGGAGGGTGATATCACACCTATTCCACGTGCAATGTTTGGCGGTAACAGCAACTATAACACGCTGATTAGTGACCGCTTTGTAGAGGATGGTTCTTATCTGCGTATGAGCTATGCTCAGCTGAACTATGCTATCAATAAGAAGCATTTGACATGGATTGGCTTGAATCGCCTGTCGTTCTATGCCAGTGTGAACAACCCCTTCGTTATCACGAAGTATTCAGGCGTTGACCCGGATATCGCATTCGGTGGTGAGGATCCTGCTATTGATAATGCTCAGACACCTCGTTCACGCTCTTATACATTGGGTATTACTGTTGATTTCTAAACGTAGATTGATATTTAAAGGAACATGAAGATTATGAAAAAGAATTATTATAAGATAATCTGCGCAATCTGCGTCATCTGTGGCTTTACCTCATGCTCAGACTTCCTGGACATCAAACCGCAGAGTGAAATCATTCTAGAGGATTTCTGGAATGAAAAGGCCGACGTGGATAATGTGGTGGCCGGTTGTTACTCGGCACTGCAAAACGATGGCGTTAGAAAACGTATGATGATCTGGGGTGAAGCCAGAACAGAGAATGTGATGGGTGGACAAGGTATCAGCAATGATGTCAACCTCCAGAATATATTAAAGGAGAATATCACAGCCATGAACTCATATACTACCTGGGATGGCTTCTATGATGTGATTAACCGCTGTAACACAGTGCTGAAATATGCACCTGGCGTAGCAGAAAAAGACCCTGCTTATACTCAGGGTGACCTGAACGCTACTATCGCTGAGGTAACAGCACTGCGCTCGTTGGCTTATTTCTACCTGATTCGTACGTTCCGTGATGTGCCTTTCTCACGTGAGGCATACACTGATGATGATCAGGAAATGGCTATTGCAGCAACACCGTTCTATGAGGTGCTGAATAACCTGATTGATGATTTGGAAGCTGTCAAGGATGATGCCGTGAAACGCTATCCCGAAACTCAGCCCCGTTATCAGGCAGGTCGTATTACTCAGGATGCCATTCATGCCATGCTGTGTGAAATGTATCTTTGGAAGGGTGACTACGACAACTGTATTAAGTATGCCGACTTGGTTATCAAGTCAAAGAAGGAGATAGAAGAGGAAAACGAGAAGCAGTCAAAGACATCTGCAGAAACAAAGGCTGCATTGGAAGTTCGCCTCAACGGTTATCCCTTGGTTTACGATAATCTCACAGGAATAACTTATGGAAGAGCATATCGTACCATCTTCGTCGAAGGTGCTAGCAAAGAGAGCATTTTTGAGTTGAATTATGATGAAGATCCTGCAGGTTCCGGTATGTTGGCTAACTCTGCTGTGTCATCTCTTTATGGACACTCTAATGGTACCGGCCTGTTGGTTGGTTCTAAGCATGTGAAGGAGGATATTGAAGCTGATTTTTCTAAGCGAGAGATCTTCGAGCCAGAGCCAAAGCACAAGTTGGATATTCGTCTGTATCTGAACTGTGACGGTACAAAGGATAATTCACCTATCATGAAACTGGCTGCAAGAAGTATTGAGATTGACGCTTCAAAGGCTACAGAGCCAAAGTTGGATGGCTATTCTCTATATGCTCAGAACAATAACAGCAGCCAGTGGATTATCTACCGTCTTCCAGACATCATGTTGATGAAGGCAGAAGCACTCTGCGAAAAGGTAGATACTGCGGATAATGAGATAAACAAATCGATGCTTCAGCAGGCTTTCCAACTGGTTAATGTCGTCAATAAGCGTTCTATCTGTAAGAAGGAGCTGACAGCTTCTGATACACTGAAGCTAGAAAACTTCCAGTCAAAGACTACTATGACCAATCTGGTGAAGCGTGAACGTCAGCGCGAATTTATGTTCGAGGGTAAGCGTTGGTTCGATCTGGTGCGCTATGCTTTGCGTGCAGAAAAACAGAACGATCCTAACCCAACTGCAGAGGTTATTACTGCCGTGAATGAACGTGAAGACGTGAACAAGGAGTTCTCACAGCAGTTCTTCAAGAAGATGGATGCCATATTCTGGCCTTATAACATTGAGGAACTGAAGGTGAATCCGAAACTGGTGGCCAATCCTGCATTCGGCAGTGGCGAGAATTCCAGTTACGAAAAGGCTAATTAATGCATAACACGTAAAGAATGAGACTATGAATATCAAGAAAAATATAAAAGTAGCATTGATGGCACTGGCTGCGCTCACCGTAACTGGTTCTATGACCAGCTGCTCTGACGAGCCTGATAGTCAGTATTTCTATACCTTCACAGGCGAGATGTTGAGTGATTATATCAGCAACCGTGAACAGTATAGTGATTTTAAGACCATCGTAGAGAGAGCTGATATGATGGACCTGTTGTCAACCTATGGCAGATATACCTGTTTCCTGCCCGACAACAAGGCGGTAGAAGCATACTTGCAGAAGCGAGGCTTGAGTTCTGTGGATGACTTGAGTGCTGCCGACTGTGACACCATAGCCCGTACCCACTTGGTACAGAATATGTATTCTACCTTTGAGATGAATCTGGACTTCCTGCCTACTTATAATATGCAGGGACGTTATCTGGCTACCAAAGCAGCGGTAGATGAGAAGGGTAATGCTGTGATTCAGATTGAAGGTACTGCGCATATCATTTTCAGTGATACACTGGAGAATGGACAGATTGTTCATCAGAACGATTCTGTAGAGAATGGTATTGTGCAGCCTGTAAATATGGTGATTGAGAAGTCAAACTGCTATATCGCTGATATCCTGCGCGACAACAAGAATCTTTCTCTTTTCCACGAGGCACTTGTAGCTACAGGTGTTAATAGGGAGATTGAGAAGATTGAGGATGTGACTTACTCGAAGAACCAGCCTAAGTATAAATACAGATCGCATACGCACTCTGAGGTGGCTTGGGTACCCGATAAGAAAAAGTATGGTTTTACGGCTTTTGTTGAGCCCGACTCTATTTATCGTAATTATTTTGAGAATGGTCTTAACGGACAGCCTATTGATACCTCTAAGGGTGACCTCTATGCACTTTATGACCTGGCTTGTAAACTCTATGATCCTACCTTCCCTGAAGATGTAGATAAACCCGGCCATAGCTTCGATAACCTGACCGATAGCGTTAACCCGTTGAAGCGTTTCGTGCAGTATCATATCATGAATCGTTATGTGCCTGGCACACAGAAGTTGACATCTATGGAGATTGAGGAGCACAGTGGTCCATTTGGTTTTGATGTGAATTTGGTGAATCCTACGGAATGGTTTACCACCTTGTTGCCCCATACCATGCTAAAGGTGTCACAGCTGACGATGAATAAGGATGAGCAGAAGCGTGATTGCCGTGGTAACGACCGTGATAAGGTAAAGCGTTTCTTCCTCAACCGTCGCTATGGTGAGACTTCTGATTATACCATCCGTGGCTCGCTGATTGAAAAGGATGTGGAGGAAGAATATGAGAATGATGCCTTGAATGGTCACTATTTCTATGTGGACGATCTGGTTGCATTCACTACAGATGTACGTGATAAGGTTCAGAATATGCGTATTCGTATGGACTTCTCTACGGTGTTCCCCGAAGTGATGACCAATGATATGCGTGATGAAGGTAACTATAGAGGTGATGACCCCGATAACGTGCCTGATGAGAGTAACGAACCAAAGAATGGTAAGAACCGTTATTTCCCCGATGGATATCTGGATGGTGTAACTGTTAATAATGATGGTCATTTGGTACTCCGTCGCCCTCACCTGTACTACTGGTCTTGGCAGGGTGATGAGTGGAACCTCTTCGGTGACTATGACATGACCTTCCGTATTCCACCCGTGCCCTTCAGTGGTGAGTGGCAGTTCCGTCTGGGATTCTGCTCTATTCCTACCCGTGGTGTCATGCAGGTGTATTACGATGGTATTCCTCAGGGTATTCCTTTGGATATGACCAAGGACCTGAATACAGAAATGTATGTGGGTGACCGTTATAAGGGCTATGATGACTACATGAAGATGAGTGATGAGGAGAAGGCTGAGTACCAGAAGGTATTGAAGAACCTGGGTGCTTATGATGACGGCCGAAGCCAGCTGATTGGTCAGAAAGACCATCCTCTTGGCAATGCAGCAGGTATGTATCGTCGTATTATCTGCCAGACCTATGTTGATGCCACAAAGGATCACTTCATCCGTTTCCGTGTGGCCAGCGATGGTAAGGGTAATAACAACGAGTTTATGTTCGACTTCTGGGAAATGGTGCCAAAGTCTGTTTATGCAGTCGATGGTGACGGTGCCATGGAGGACGACCTGTAAATATTCACAATTCATAATTCAGAATACAAAATTATGATTACTAAGAATCTATTATATAATAAGGTGATAGGGTTGGCGGTAGCCACCCTCACCTTCGTGGCTTGTACCGATTCCTGGGACGACCACTATGAGAGTCTGGGTAGTGGCGATACCGGTATGCATGAAGGCACCATTTGGCAGGCTATCAAGAGCAATCCTAACTTGAGCAATTTCGCAAAGGTGATAGAAGGCTGTAATTATGTGGACAGACTGGACGGTAGTCAGGTGTTCACCGTCTATGTGCCTACCAATGACCAGTTCTCTGAAGCAGAGGCTGATGCTTTGATTGCTGATTATAAGGCTCAGGCTGATTCTGTATTGCCAGAGAACAATACTGTGGTGAAAGAATTTATTCAGAACCACATGGCACTTTATAACCATTCATTCTCAGAATTGCGTTCTGATACTTTGGTACTTATGAATGGTAAATATGCTGTGCTGGATCCGGAAGCTACTATTAATACGGATTTGCATTCAACAGATAATAAAGTGCAAATAACGAAGGTGAACCAACTTTACAGTAATGGTGTGATGAATATTGTGGACAAACCTGTGAAGTTCGTGCCAAATGTCTTTGAGGCTTTCCGCAAGGATCACGACTTTGACAGTATCTACAATTTCCTGTACAATAGCCATTTCTATTATAAGGTGTTCCAGCCTTCACAGAGTGTGGCAGGTAGTATTGTAAATGGTAAGACACAGTATCTTGACTCTGTGTTCACACAGCGTAATGAGCTGTTTAGTGCAATAGGACTG